>Ga0315906_10000983_pt1 | contig 43245 bp, 35 predicted proteins | sample LakEriMetagenome_4_FD_203526 | JGI IMG/M metagenome (GOLD analysis project Ga0315906, IMG submission 203526) | Freshwater fungal communities from buoy surface, Lake Erie, Ohio, United States - Buoy 2 MA122 | ecosystem: Environmental > Aquatic > Freshwater > Lake > Lake biofilm | place: USA...
TACATATAAGTAGTGTTTGCTTATCTGTGTGGAACTTCCATTTATTTGGGAGGCGTCGCCTAGCCCGGTCCATGGCACCCGCCTGCTAAGTGGGAGGGGGATAAAACCTCCACGAGGGTTCAAATCCCTCCGCCTCCGCAGAGAATAAGATTTGTTTGATTGATGAACTAAGTTACATCAATTAAAGTTCAATCGTTATTGGCACTAACAAGGCGCTCGTAGCTCAACGGATAGAGCATCTGACTACGGATCAGAAGGTTAGGGGTTCAAATCCCTTCGGGCGCACAAAATGAAATGTGGACAAATCGCATTTTTATTTAATGTTGGTGTAACGAAAAATTAATCAGGGTTAAATGATAACTTTTAAGGATGAAAGTTAAAAAAAATACAGTCATATTTATTTTAATTTTATCCATTTTAATTTTAGCAGCTTGGGCTATATATAAATTTGTCTCGAATCAACACGAAATAAATTTCACAGACTCACAAGAAAAAAACGGAAGTTTTAGTCTACAGTCAGGTGACTACAAAATTTCGTACTACTCAGATGAATTTGGCAATATAAAAATTTATCGTCCCAATAATCAAAATTCAAAACAACAAACATACAAGTTTTTTCTAAAACCTAAGACTCCTAATAAAATTGTAATAACTATAAATAATTCAATGTTACGAATTGAAAATAAGGGAATCTTCATAAATGAGATCTTACTTGACGAATCAATAAAATGGACGAATGATTTAAAAGTCATTGATAATAATACCAAAGATTTTGTCCAGAAAACAAAACGAAGCTTTAAATTAGATAATAATAAATACTTTTTTCTATTCGTAATTATTTTAATAATAATAATAAATTTTTTAATTATTTTTAGTGGGGCTTTAATAAGATCAGGAATGACCCTTATCATTTTAACTATTTTTATAGGATCATTATTTTATTTTGTAAAAAATTACTATGATTTTTCATATCTGAAATACTACACAACAAATAATATGACTACTCAACAGATTCCATTCAACTACACAGATACCACTAGTACAAAGATAGTCTTTAAATCAGAATTATACATTGATAGGAAAAGCCAAGACGGTTTGAATTATTTTGGTCTTAGAAATTTAACCCCACTCCCTGATAACAAGTTTCTCTTAAAAATTCCACTACTGAATAATGAATTAGTGACAATTACAATTGATAAAGTTCCCCCGAGCGGAAATCCACTGATCGTTGAAAAAAATACAACAAATACTATACTAATATCCGGGGATGGTGTTTCTAAAAAAAGTTTAATTTTTAATAATAAAAAAATTGATTACGCTAAATTAGTAGGTGACTCATATAACGATTCAGTCGTCTATGAACTAAAAGTGTACCAATGGAATTATGGTTTTAGGGTTATTAATTTAATGCTTTTAACAACTTTCTTAAATCTATTGTTATTCACAATATTGATGAAAGCATCTAGATTAAGGAAGTGTTTAACATCAGAAATTAATTGGAGTTTCGTCTCAAGTATTATGATTACTGGGAATTTGTTTAAATTCCTGATCGAAGAAAAAATCTTGGCACCAAAAATACCAACTATTCGAATTTTAGAGCAATTGAGTTTTAATTTCTCAAGTATACAGATGAAAATTTTCAACAATAAAACGATTTTAAGTAATCTCTCAACAGATCTGCCCTATCTTGATAAAGCCTTGAACGTCATTGAATTTAACCTTCTAACTTTATTTTTTACTATTTTACTCTTGAAGTATCTATCTAAAATGCGAACTTTGAATTGGGTCTCTTTTATAAGCCGAATTTTTATAGTCCTAGCAATCATTCTTGTTTACTCTATAGACATCTTAACAAACACTAATATGATGATTGTCCTATTTTCACTCATTTATGCTCTCCTTTACCGTACTCAACTTTTATCACAATGGCTAAAATTGGTAATTTTAGTATTTACTCTTACCTTACTTTCCCCCGGATTCTTATTACTACCTCTTATTTTTATAAATCAAGAGAATCTTAAACTTATTTTAAAAGTTTATACGGGAATAATGGTATTATTGTTAACTTTATATTTATCGTTTAGTGTCAACATAATTAACATTCAACTTTTAATTTATTTAATAAATAATAGTGTCTTAGTGTTTGGTCCATTTTTAATCCTCGCCTTAGGTGTACTTTTAACTGTGTTCAAAAAATCTCAATCTTACGATTTTATGAATATTTTTCAGCTAGTTCTTACTGGATCTGTCTTTTTTATCTCAGCACATGGATCAATACTGATTAGTCTTTTGAGTTTAGTTATTTTTATGTCGTCGCTAAAAATCTTAAAAGGCCCTATTGCAGGTGTTGTTAGATGATTACTTTAACCCTAATTACTTTTCTCGTAATCTCAATGGCTTTAAGTGTTAATATATTTTTACACCGACTTATTTTGAGATTGACACATCGAAGAATTGGGATATTTGAAACTTTTTTAGGTCTCTCAGCATTATTATTAGTTGTAATAACTACATTGATTTATTTTAATAAATCACTGAATTCTGTTTTTATATCTTTGGTTTTTATTGTAATAAGTTCCCTTTTTTATATAACATTCAATTTTACGAAAATTTTTGAATATAAGAGATTTAAAGGTTTAAACCTTTTTGTCGTATTTGCTATTGTTCTAATTCTATTTCTATCGTTTGGTTTTTCTTCTGATTTATTTACTTTTACTTTTCCAAACCGTGTTGGGCCCGATGGGTTTGGATACCTAACTTCTGCCAACTACTTACTTAGCGATCGTTCTTTGTCTGACTTACGAGAATACTATTCAAAACTTTTCGCTGTAGATTACAGTCCGAATCTATTTTCACCTCAGAATATTCAAGTTATTAATCATGGTTTTCTCAGTAGATCTATAGCTGGTGAGTTCTTATTAGGGGCAAATAGACTTGCGATTCCAGGGTTATTGGTAATTACCTCAAAGTTTTTTCCGTTCATTAATATTTTTGAAGTAGGGACCCTGTTCATTTCAATATCGATTTTTTTAAGTTATTTGATCTCTTATTATGTTCTAGTTAGTTTTGTTAAAAATAATATATTAAGGGTTATTGTATCTTTAGCTTACAGTCTAAATGTTGTTCTACTATCTGTTACTTTTGATGGAGGATTGAATCAATATTTAACAACAAATAGCATTCTACTATATTTTTACTTTTTATTTACAGCAAATAACAAAAACAGAGATATTGTTAGAATAACGAGTGTCCTTGTTATTTCCTTTCTTATTTACGGTGATGTTATTTTCTATCTAGGTTTGGTAACCGCACTTTATTTTATAGCGCTGATTTACACAAATCGAAGTATTGTTTTGGAAAGGTTTAAATTAGTTTTATTCTCATACTCGATTTCAATATTACTTTGTATTCCTTGGTTTATTTTTATTGTTTCGTGGATTCCAAGGCGACTAAAAGATGCTTCTCAAGGTGGGTGGCCACAAAATCATTGGATTGGTCTTTCAGACTTTATTGGTATAACAGATTCTTTTTCTAATCCTACTCTTTCAACCGCACCGAGATATGGATTAAGTCTTCTAATATTTAGTTTATTCAATTTATTTATAATCTTGTTCATATTCTATATTCTAGCCTTGAAATTTATTGAACCCAGTCTTCAAATTATTGCAAGATTTAATCTGGGTTTACTAATCACATTTTTGCTCTTAAGTTCAATCCTTATGTTTTATAATCAATCTACGTATGCACTTCTTAAATTTAGTGCAACTTTGGGCCCAATATTTGCTTTAATAGTTTTAATTCTGATATTTAAACACGAAAGTAGTTCTCTCACACTGAAGTTGTTTAGTTACTTTTTAATTGTTTTAATTCTTGTCAACAGTCTACTTTATACAAGAGAAGTAAAAAGAGATAATTCATTTGTAATTAGCGATTTTACCAGTAGCGCAAACTTTGAATTCTACAAGAATCTATCGAATAGCCATAATATATTACTGGGAGATGGACTTGGAAAATTTGATAGCTTTAATTACATATTATCAAGCATGACAGATTTCTATAACATCAATGGAAACACTGACTCAACCGTCCAAATGATTGATCTAAATCAGATAGAGTCCCGGGCAAAATATCCTATTGCGATCGTTACAAATCCTACGGTAAATAATCCTGACACATTCTATTCAATAATGTCAGATTGTGGATATAAAGTACTATTAAAAAATAATAATATTGCAATTTTTGAATTTTCTGTAGATTCAAAAATTGTTGATAAAACGTTGAGACAAGACCTTTACGCTTATATTAAATCAAACATCAAGGAAGCCTGTGGTGTTAATTAGGGCCTATTTGCGTTTAATGCTAAATTAACGCTATGTCTAATTTTCCTTGCGTAATACTTGCTGGTGGGCTTGGAACTAGGTTGCGTGAATCTTCGGAGTACAAACCGAAACCAATGATTGAATTAGATTCGAAGCCTATTTTGTGGCACATTTTGAAATCATATAATCACTATGGAGTTAAGGATTTTATTATCAGTTCTGGATATAAATCAGAATATATAAAAAACTATTTTCTCCACTACAATTCTTTCAATCAAGATTTCAAAATAGATTTAGCAACTAATCAAGTGTCCTACTATGGTGGAACAGAAAATTGGAACGTAACCGTTTCCGATACAGGTCTCAATACAATGACTGGTGGTAGAATTTCAAGAATAAGAAAGTATTTAACTGCAGAATCTTTCTTTTGCACTTACGGAGACGGCGTGTCAGATATCAATATAAGTGAATTATTGAATTTTCATAAAGCACATGGAAAGGTTGCAACAATGATGGTAGTAAGGCAACCAAGTAGATTTGGTGTTGTAGATCTTAAAGATGATTCAGCTGTATCAAGTTTTAGAGAAAAGCCAATTGTGGATGGTTGGGTAAACGCTGGTTACTTTATCTTCAACAAGCAAATTTTTGATTATCTAAATGAAGATTCAATCTTAGAGAATGAGCCTTTACGAAATTTGGCAAGCGAAGGAGAATTAGTTGCCTTCAAACATGAAGGTTACTGGCAGGCCATGGATACTTTTAGAGAACAGCAATTATTAGAGAAGTTAATACTTGAAAAAAAGGCTCCATGGATCAAATGGGATTCTCAATGAAACAAATTGATCTAATCATACCTGCATACAATGAAGAGGATTGCGTTGAAGAGCTCGCCCGAAGACTAAAATTAGTTTTTAAATCTGAAAGTTCTTATAGTTTTAGAGTCCTAATTATTGAAAATGGCTCTACGGATTCTACGTGGGAAAAGTGCCAACAAATATCTCAAGATGATTCAAGGTTCAAAATTATTAAACTATCAAGGAACTTTCGTATGGATGGTGGTTTAACAGCAGGTTTAAACTACGCATCTGGAGATGCCTGTGTTTTTATGACAGCAGATCTTCAAGATTCTCCTGAATATGTGTCAGATTTCATTCGAGAATGGGAAAAAGGTTTTGAAAACATTTATGGAGTGGTCACAAAAAGAGAAGGAGTTAATATCGTCAGGCGATTTAACTCCAAGCTTTTTTATTGGTTGGCGAAGAAATTAACACAAAATAGGTTCCCGGAGAACGCAAGTGATTTCAGGCTTCTCGATAAGAAAGCTTTTCTTGCAATTAAAAGTATGCAGGAACGAAACAGATTTGTTAGAGGTTTGTCGTCTTGGGTTGGATTTAAATCCAAAGGAATCCCCATAGTGAGAGAACCGAGATTTGGTGGAAAATCTAATGCCGATACTGCCAAAGTTTTAGATTTGGCAATTAAAGGAATTTTGGCCTACTCCTATTTGCCACTCAGATTATTGGGGGTTGTAGGTATTTCTTCGATATTTCTATCGATTGCATTAATCTTTTTCCTTGCCATTCTTTGGATTTACTACGGAGTTCCATTCGCTGGTTTTGGTTCATTAATTGCATTACTACTATTTTTGTTTGGAGTTACTTTCTTCATGATAGGAATATTGAGCGAATACTTGGGACTAATTTATGAAGAAGTTAAGCAACGTCCCAATTTCATCGTTACTGAGACTATTGGGTTATGAGTTTAAATCTAGTTTTTGGTGCAACAGGGTATCTGGGAAATGCAATTAAAAAAGGCTTAGAGACCGAAAAATATAATGCACTTGGGGTGTCAAGTAAAGATACTCAGGGAAAATTCTTGAAATTAGCGGTTAAATCAGATTTAAATAATTGGAAAATCGAAAAAGAATGTATCACAGGCGTTATCTGGGCCCAAGGCCTTAATTCTAATGATTCGGTTGAATCTTTTGATAACGATTCTTTTAATGAGGTTATCAATGCAAATATTTCCTACATTATCAATACGCTGAATTGGATGTTGGATTCAAACCTGATTTCAAATGGGGCAAGACTAGTTATAATTAGTTCGATTTGGGAGAAAACCTCGCGTGCTAACAAGTTGAGCTATTCGGTTTCAAAATCTGCGCTTTCAGGTTTAGTTAAGTCTTTAGCTATAGACCTAGCGAAAAAGCAAATATCGGTTAACGCGGTTTTGCCTGGAGTTATTGATTCTCCGATGACTCACAAGAATCTAACTCAAGATCAAATATCTCGAATAGTTGAAGGGACTCCTATCGGGAAACTGATTACCGCTGAAATGATTGCCAATGTATGCAGTTTCCTTATCAGCGAAAAATCCTCAGGGATAACAGGTCAGTCAATTTTGGTTGATGGGGGTTGGACAAATTCTCGATTCATCTGAATTAACTATTAACTCTAAATCATCCCAGTACAAAATTAAATTCGTCTCAAGTGATGACATATTTTTATTAGATGAAAAAAGAATTTATGTAATAGACTCAAATCTCAACTCTATCTTAAAATTAGACACAAAATCTCAAAACATAATTTGGTTAGATGTGAAAGAGGAAAAGAAAAATCTAAATACTGTTGAAGATTTAATAATAAAGTTATCGGAAAAACAGATTTCAAGAAAAGATGTAATATGTGGTATTGGTGGTGGCGTTGTGCAAGACTTAGTGACTTTAACTTCATCCATATATAAAAGAGGGATTGATTGGGAGTACATCCCTACAACACTAACTGCTATGGCAGATTCTTGTATTGGAGGCAAGAGTTCAATAAATGCAGGTAGTGCAAAAAATATTATTGGAAATATCTATCCACCTAAGTTAATAATAATCGATACTTTTTTCATTAAATCCCTTGACGATATTTCAATTATTGGAGGAATTTCAGAGGCTGTCAAAATCTGTTTTGCGCGTGATCCAAGTTCCTTTAAAGATTTTTTAAACTTATATAACCTTTTGGATACCTCAAATCACAAGACGTATCAACAATTGATTCGACTCTCATTAACTTCCAAAAAGTGGTTTATAGAGATTGATGAATTTGATAAAAAAGAAAGACAACTATTGAACTTTGGTCACTCTTGGGGACATGCTTGGGAATCCGCTGTGGATTTTAAAGCTAATCATGGTGTTGCTGTCGCTGTAGGCATGTTAGCAGCCCTAAATCACCCTTTATCTAGTAAAACAGAAACTGGATTGATGTTAAGAAATTTTCTGATTGAAATTTTAAAACCTATAAAATCCTACCTCTCTAACCTTTTTGAAAGCACAAATTGGGAAGTATTTGAGACATCTTTAAAAAACGATAAGAAGAACACTTTAGATATATTGAAATTGATACTTCCGGATTCAAGCGGAGGCGTCTCAGCAGTTGCTCTTGAAAATTCTCAAAGTAATATAAAGCTAGCAAAGAAGTGTTTAGTAGAAGTCTCAAGGAACTAAATTGAATAAAACAAAGTATTCAGACCAATTAATTGACTGGCTTGCAGAACTTAACTACACGCACTGCTTTTTTGTGGGTGGGGGTAACGTGATGCACCTTTTAGAGTCTGCGCGAACTCGATTAATTTGCATTCCCGTTGTTCATGAAGTCGCGGCAGGAATTGCAGCAGAATACTTCAATGCTACAAATCTTAAAGGTCAAAAAGCTTTTGCTCTCGTTACTGCCGGACCAGGTGTAACAAATATCGTCACCGCACTGGGTGCAGCTTGGCTGGAGAGTCGCGAATTATTGGTGATCGCAGGTCAAGCAAAGACTACTAATTTATCCAGAGGAACCGTGAGACAAATTGGTCACCAAGAAATTGATGGAAAATCTTTAGCTGCCCCATTTTCGAAAGAATCTTTTCTATTAGATAAACAAATTAATAAGAATGAATTTGTGGACTTAGTTAACGAGTCTGGAATAGATAGAAAAGGGCCTGTTTTTATCGAGATTTGTATCGATATCAGCGCTTCGCCTATTGAGCAAGCTAAAATAGAGAATTTAACTCCAATAAAAAAAATTGTGGCTAAAAATTATGAGCTTGAACTAATGCAAATAAAAGACCTGATTCTGAAAAGTAGAAGACCTATTTTTTTACTTGGAGGAGGCTTAGACAGATTAGTTGCATGGGACTTAACAGAAAAGTTGAAAAGAATTGGAATCCCTGTTGCCTGTACTTGGAATGGAATTGATCGATTCAGCTTCGAGGAAGAAATATCAATAGGCAGACCTAATACGTATGGTATGCGGTCAGCCAATATTTTAATTCAACAATCAGATTTAGTTTTAGCTATTGGAACTCGCTTGGGTTTACAGCAAACAGGTTTTGCGTGGGAAGAATTTGTGCCCAAGGGAAAAATCATTCAAATTGATATAGATAAAGCAGAATTAGAAAAAGGCCACCCTAAAATTTTTATGGGTGTTCAAGCTGATGCAAATGTTATATTCCCTGAAATTGTGACCTCAATTTTACAGGAAGCCTTGGAAATCCAAGATTGGAGAGAACATATTAAATATGTTAAAGAACAAATTAAGTTGAAAGACCCAGCAAATGTGGCAGGAGAAAATTTCATAGAAGCTTATGACTTTGTTCAAGCCCTAAGCGCAGAACTTAATGATGATGATGTCGTGATTCCATGTAGCAGCGGTGGAGCGTACACAACAATGATGTCTGCTTTTGTGAACAAACCTAATCAAATCATGGTCACTAATAAAGGACTAGCAAGTATGGGCTACGGACTTTCAGGTGCAATTGGGGCTGCAATCTCAAATCCATCCAGGAGGTGTGTTTTAGTAGAAGGCGATGGAGGATTTGCTCAAAATCTACAAGAATTAGGTACGGTTAAAGTACAGGATTTAAATCTAAAAATTTTTATTTTTTCAAATGATGGATACGCCTCAATTAGAACTATGCAAAAGGCTTACTTCAATGGAAACTACATTGGTTGCGATAACTCGACTGGAGTTGGTTTACCAGATTGGGAAATAGTTTTTGCAGCTTATGGCATCCCTGTTACTACACTAAACAGAACAGAAATGTTAAACCAACCTAAAATAACAGAATTAATGAATACGAAAGGGCCCGCGGGTTTTATTGTTCCAATTGATCCCGAACAAACTTATCTACCAAAAATAACAAGTAAATTAAACCCAGATGGGTCAATGTCTTCAAACCCACTTCACTTGATGCATCCACCTCTTGAGAAAAAAATTCAAGAAGTTGTGCTCAAATATATTGCTGATTGATGTCCGATTTCTTCTTGTTTGAACTAAAGTTAATGTGTATTATCGTCTTAATCGAAAGTGGAGAGCATGAATAAAACTGAAAAACAGATGGCTGAAATTCTTGAAAATCTTCGTGAAAATTTTGGGGTCGTAAGCGTTAAGGCAGAGTTTGAAGCTGAAGGTACAAGAATGGATGAGCTTCTAAGGTTGCTAGATATAGCTAGATCTGCAGGTCTTCAGTTAACTGTAAAAATAGGTGGATGCGAAGCGCTAAGAGATTTGCTTGAAGCCAAACAATTAGGAGTTAGATACATAGTTGCTCCTATGGTTGAAACCGGATATGCCACTTCTAAGTATGTTGCTGCTAAAAATATTGTTTACACGAAAGATGAGCAAGAAGCCACTGATTTTCTTTTCAACTTAGAAACAATAACTGGGTTTAACAATGTTGATGAATTAATTAATGCCGCCACAGTTAATGAAGGTGTGGACGGAATTGTTTTTGGTCGAGTCGATTTTGTTGGCTCTATGAATAAGCCAAGAGAAATAATCAATTTAAAAGAAACCACTGATTATGTCATCAAAGTAGCTAATAAAGCAAAAGAAAGTAATTTGCAATTTGTGATGGGTGGCGGGGTTTCAATAGATTCTCTGGAGGTCATTAAGGCCGTCGAAGCGGTTCACCTTGATAGATTTGAAACTCGCAAGGTTGTATTCAATGCACATAAAGCTCTTGACTCCGATATCGAAAAGGGCCTATTAGATGCTGTGCAATTTGAATTGCTTTGGTTACTGAACAAGCGTGATTACTACAGCAATATTGCTCATGAAGATAATAAAAGGATTTCTATGCTTGAAGCGCGCTGGGAAGAATTAAAACTTCGAAAAGAAAAGTCCAAATAGCGATATATTAACCATGTGGACAATGATCAAAAAATTTTATTGACAGGTGCTTCTGGTTGGATTGGTAAGTCATTCCTAGAAGTTTACGAAAGTAACTTTGGACCTGAAATAACTCAAGCAAGTATATGCGCGACTAGTTCTGCTAAAAAAGAAATCAAACTAGAAAGTGGAACAATAATAAGGACTTTGCCGTTACGTAATGAAATTAATTTGAATAGGAAATATGCTGGGATAGTACACTTGGCTGCACTAACGAGAGATAAAGTAAGCAACTACGATAACTCAGAATACATCTATAAAAATATGGAGTTGCTGAGTTTTGCATTGCAAGCCGTAGACAGGGGAATTGATTGGTTAATTTGTGTTTCTTCAGGAGCTGTGTTTAAAAATAATAAAATTGATTTTGAAAATAATATGAATTCTAACCCTTATGGTTTTTATAAAAGACTCGAAGAAATGATTTTTTCAGATTTACAAACTAGGCATAATTTTACTTTTGTTTGCCCAAGACTCTGGGGCGGGACGGGTAAAGATATGAAAAGTCATCAAAATTACGCTTTTGGTAGTTTTATAAAAGAGGCAATTGAGAAAAATGAGATAATGATTAAAAGCGGGCATAAGGTGTACCGAAAATATATTGATACAAGGGAGTTAATGCATCTGTGCCTTAAAATGGTTCAAAATAAAGAAACCAGAATTTTTAATTCCGGTGGGCCACTTATTGAAATTGGCGAATTAGCAAAAAAGATTTCCCTAGAATTACAGGGAGCTAAAATTATTAGAAATTTAGTCATAGAAGAAAAAGATGATCATTACTACCCGACCGATTCAGATATTGATGAATTATTCCATAATTATAACTTGAAATATTCCTCGATTGAAGAGCAGATCAAGAACACAATAAGAAGCTTAAATTGATACAGTCTCTAAAGTCTAACTTAAGTTTTATTCACGCTACACTTATCATAATCCCGGGATTGTTCTTTATTTTGTTAAACGATAGTAGTTTTTTTAGCCGATGGGGTACTTTTCTTGTTTTTGCAGCTATCGCATTTTTTTGGATTGTAACTTTACATTTTACAAGACAGAGTGTTGATAATCTTAAGGATAAATTGTGGGTTATTTGGATTCAATCAGTATTAATTTATATAAACATTCTGGTCCTATTCATAACAAATGCTTTAAAATTTAGAGCCAATGCTTTAGGTACCGAATTCATCCTTATTACTGGGCTAATAATCCTTGGACTTTTTGCTTTTACTTGGCATAATTCAAAATCATTTCACCTCATCGAAATCCTTAAGATTGCTGGTAATCCATTTTTTCAATTAGCAATCTTTATTTGGGTTGCGTTGAGTTTTACACGACTGGTCGAGTACCAAGTTAAATACTTTTCCGCAAATAATTTCCGATATCTCTTGATATGCTTTGGGCTCTTTCTCGTTATCAATGCATTTTTAAACAATAACCAAAAAGTTAAAAATAAAGTATTTTATGCAATTTTTATTTTTACTCTCGCATTTAGTTTCTTATTTGCTTTTAGATCAGACTCAATAAATCAAATTGAGGGGTCTGGGTTTCATTGGGGATATTACACAGGAGTAATTAACACCATAAAATCTGGGGGAACTTTACTTTACGATACGCCCTCACAATATGGTTTTCTAAATATTCTTTTACCTTCGTTATTGACATTTGAATCAAATAGGCAATCCTTCTATGTCTTCCAATCAATTCTGTTTATAGTTTTATTCATTCTATTATCAATAATTTTTTATCGATACTCTGATAAACGAATATCTTTATTTTTATTGATTACATTGTTTTTAGCATTTTACTTGGCTGACCCTGAATTAATTGGTCCTCAACTTTATCCATCGTCTTCTCTCGTTCGATTCTTCCCAAGTGTAATCACATTACTTTGGTTTTTTTACTTAGATAAGACTGGCTCTAATAAATATTTAAATCGCAAAGTAAGAATAATCGAAAGCTTATTACTTCTGCTCAGTGCCTTGTGGTCATTCGAAAGTTTCCTCTACTCGGTTTCCATACTATCTTTTGCTTTTATTTTTAGGATTCTTCATAATAATTTAAAGAAGATATTATCTTTTTATACTTTACTATTATCACAGTTATTATTACTTCTTATAATTCTGGTATTTTTATTCTACATTTTTACTAGTAAGTGGCCTGATTTAAATCTCTTTTTAATGTACTCATTAGAGTATGCCCAAGGTTTTGGTTCATACCCATTATCAATTTCCTCACCAATTTGGATTTTCCCAATTATTGTTTTGTTTATAATTATCTTGAAAAAATCAGATTATGAATACACTTCTATTTTTAGATATGCTTCGATGGGTGCAATTTTAGGGTGGTCAACATATTTTATAGGTCGATCAGTTCCTGACAACATTATTGCCCTGACTCCCGAAATAGTCTTAATACTTGTACTAAATTATATGCTTACGCAGGATTTGCAGTTAAAGAAATTTGTGGCACTTCCGATTAGCATTTACTTTTTTATTCTCAGCGCAAATATAATCTTGAGCCCAACTCTCGTTAATAAAGCAATAAATTTAAGATTCTACTCCAACTCAATTTCAAACCCAATCAATGCAAATCTTGAACTAAATAATATTTTTAAGTCATTGGATTCTGATTACAAGAATTTACCCATTGTATACAATGGGCACCTTGGACTTACCCCTAATATCGAAGGGATAAAAATCACCAACATTGAACGAACATGGTTGCCCGTACCCTCAGCCCTTCTCCAGGAGCCAATTTCGCCTCAAGTCCAAGAAAAGATACTGGAGAGATTTATTACAAGTAACAAAATTGAACGGGGAATACTTGTTCTGGACAAACAAAATAGTTTTCCAGAGCGCTACTTATTTCTAAAAAGTAGTATCCAGGATTTTTACTCATGTGCAAAAATTGTTGAGACCGATGGGTGGTTGCTTGAAGTATGCGACAGGCAAATTTAGTATCAAATTTTTTTAATCGTTCAAAAATAACTCTATTGATAGTAACTTTAATGTTTGTTATCCATGTATATTTTTCTGTAAAATTTTATTTTCGATTTATCACTTTCACTGAGGGCTGGTGGCATGTCTATGAGAAATGGTTGGATCTAGGGTTCATCCCATACAGAGATTTTGAGCTTTTAACTCCCCCTCTGTATATATACATACTACATTTTATAGATTTGTTTATTAATTTAAGTTTTTATAATCTCCGAATAATTGGCTTATTTCTTATTTTTGGTATGTCACTTATACTTTTCTTTCTATTCAGAAAAATTTGTGGAGAAATATCTGCTGCTCTTATTTCCCTAATTAGTATTTTTTACTTACAAACGGGAGTTGCATTCATTCCCTATGATTACGTTTATTTCGCACTCGCCCTTCTGCTTGCCTCCGTTCTTTCCATAGCGAGGTTTATTGAAACCCAAGAGAATCGCTTCCTGATTCTTACGGGTATATTTTTAGGTCTATCCTTTCTAGTAAAACAGTCATTTGCTTCAACTTTCTCATTTTTGCTCTTAATTTCATTAGTTTTTGGATTTGGGCGACATAATATTTTCAGTTTTTCTCGATACTCATATATACTTCTTGGATCCTTGTCAGCTATTTCACCCTTTATTATCTTTTTTCTTTTTAATGGAGCACTACTCGATTTTCTTAATCAAGCTTTTTTTTCTGCAATTAGTACCAAGGGTTCTTTCTTTTCGGTACTGACTCAATGGATACTTGGATATTTTTCTAGTCCTGTAGGTCTTCTTGAATATGCTTTCAATAATCTACATTGGCTCTTGTTAATTCTATTTCTAAAAAGGGTTAGCGCTCCTTACTTAAAAATTAATTCGCAAGCTTCTCTTGCATTAGTAACAATATTTATCTTATTTTTACTGCTTTATTTTTTACGGACACAGTATGATTTAGATTTAATCTATGTTTATAATCTTATCCTTAGCAATGTTTATGTTTTCCCTTTCTTTTTAAGTATTTATACTTTTATTTTATCCATAAGAAGTAGAAAGTATTTCAAGTTTTTTCCAATTTCAATTGGTTCATTAGGTATTATTTGGGGTACTGGCATGTCAGCAGGCCTGACGGAGATTGCAATGTTTTTTGCACTAGGTTCAACTTTGGTAATTTTAAGCGATTTCTGGCAAAACAGGATTCTATCAAGCTCTTTGTTGGTGATTATTTTTCTCACACTTTTTATCAATGTTCCAGCTACTAAAACAAAAAATCCGTTTTCTTGGTGGGGTTACTCTTCTCCACCCATCAATAGTAATCAAATCACTAGTCAAACTGGACTGACAAAGAATCTTAAAGCTGATTATCAGCAACTCAACACTTTAATGAATATCGAAAAAGAAATTTCAAAAGGTCTTTTATGTAAGCCAAGTTCCGTGGTTTTTCCTCACATGCCACTTTTCCAACTAGATACTAATTCACTCCCTAATTCTGGATTAGCTGTTTCGTGGTTTGATTTCTCGACACCTGAGTCTTTAGGCGCTGAGATAAAAAGAATAAAAAATGACCTGCCCGGATCAATAGTTATTATTGACATCCCTTCTTTTGTTTGGGAAGGCCATTCCAGATTATTCAATGATGGCAAAAGTATGCCTCAAAAGATTTTTTTGGATGAACTTGAAAGTATAATTCTTTCTATGAATTATACCGGGCCTAAAATTTTTGAGTTGGGCAATGATTATTCTGTCCAAGTGCATAATTTTTTGTGCTAGCATTATCGAATGGAATGGATAACTCGTAATTGTCCGATTTGTGATACGCCTCCAGAAGTTGTTGAAATTCGTGCTTCAATTAGAGCTGATGACTTAACTTTTAAAGATGTGAAGAAGTTATGGATGGGATTTCGCAAGAATTCCTGTTTTTTTGATTATTACAGATGCCAAGAGTGTAAGGTTCTTTTTAATAAATTTTATTTTAGTCCAGAACAGTTAGACATACTGTATTCGGATATGCCAGATAACTCTAATAAAGTTAATCACGCAGTTCTGAGTAAAACGCAGTCAGGCTATTTGAGTTTTCTACTAAAAAAAGTGAATTTAGTTAAAAAGTCAAAATACCTTGAAATAGGTCCTGATGTTGGACTTCTTACCTATCATGTATCCAGAACAAACCTGTTTGACAATATTACGTTGGTTGAACCTAACAAAGCTGTACACCAAGTATTAAACAATTCAATAGTTCCTGGAATTGAAACTTTCATCTACCATAACTTTGATGAACTGGCGACAAATAATAGGTTTGACTTAGTGTCGGGCGTTCATGTTTTTGATCATCTAATTGACCCAATCTCGTATATTAAAAAAATGGCTGAGTTTATGGGTTCGGGTTCATATGTATTGTCCATCACACATGACGAAGGCTCTCTTCTCAGAAAAATCTTGAGCAGGAAGTGGCCTCCCTTTTGCTTGCAGCACCCTCAATTATATAACTCAAAAACCATAGATGTTCTTTTTGAAAGAGCAGGTTTGAATAAAATTTCAATTGAAAAATCTACGAATTGGTTCCCTCTGAAACACATAGTCGCTGTGGCTCAAAACTTGATTGGGTTGCCAAATATCTTTATAAGAATCACCCCCGCTATTAATATCCCACTCAAGCTGGGAAATATGATCTCTATTTTTCAAAGAAAGTAGTGAGCTAAGTCTACTGTAAAGCAGGTTTAATTTGTTCCATGAAAAATTCGCATTCATTGCACATATATTCTGACAGAAAAATTATTTTTGCTCTTTCTTTTTCCATTAATGGAGAAATCGTTAATTAAAGGTGTCAATTTTTAAGATTTAATCCATTCAACGACTGCCCGGACACAAAACTTTAATAGCCTTCTAGATGGTAAATTCTTTATTTTTTGATTCCACGTAATGCTTTTCATGTTTTCGTTTTTTAAGCCTCCCCCTCTTGGTAAACTTTGAACTGATACTTCTTTAAAATTAAATTTTTTTATTCTGGTCACTGAAGAAATATGAAGATTAGGAATCAAAGAATCGGGAGGGATTTCACTTAGCAAGGATTTTAGGGTCTCTCGTCTATAAATCCTTAGAGGAGTATTCGCATCTTTAGGAAACTTTCCACACTTTATGTAAATCATTATTCTTGTAGAGAATGAAATTACTTTTCGAAACCATTCTTCATCTCTATTCGTTCGTGTTCCCTCAATAACTTCAATTGAATCATCAGCTACTAAAGATTGATAAAGCTTTTTTATTTCCTCAGTCTTAAACTGACCATCCCCATCTACTGCAATTATAATCTCATTCTCAGTCTCGATGGCCTTGTTTAGTCCAATTAGTGTTGATTGACCGTGACCCAAATTCTGAGAATTAAATATCAAAATAAAGTTTTCAAGATTTCCATATTTAGCTTTAACATCATACTGAAATTGTTCAGGCGAATGATCGTCAACGATAACCATTATGGCATTTCCAAACTCTTTATTTAATTTGTCTACAAACTCAAATAAAACTTCGCCTTCGTTATATTCGGGAAGACAAATGGTTAACATCGACGTTCCTTAAAGATAGTGCTAAACTTGGGCAATGATTTAGATTTGATCAATTTTATCAACTAATTTTTTATTTCTAGGTTCATAAAATATTATTAGACTTAAAAGCAAAAGTGCCACAGTGGTCGAATATGCGGTCGCGTTGGCAAAAGGGCTTGTGCCGACGTATAAATAGGGTTTGGGAAAATATGTGGATATTATAAGAATTAGTGGTATGAAATATTTATACCCATTTAAAGAAGTATCATAAAGAAGCGTTAATAAACCTGGTAACAAATAATAAAGTTTATAATCAGTTGAAGTTGGGACATACAGACACGCTAATGCGCCTAAAGTTATTAGGACTTTCCAATTCTCAATATTAAGTCTGTTTCTTAATATGTAAATAATTAACAGATTTATGATCAGCAATAAGCCCGGAAGAAAGTAGTAATCAACACTAGGTAGCACATTATCGCCAAAAACTAGGTGTATTGAGTTGAGTAAACTATGTCCAAATGCATTTCCACTGCCCGAAAACCACATTAGTTCTTGATACATATTTTGACTTTCTAATAATCCATTAATAATATTGCCAACATTTGAAAATCCAAGATCTGTTATCCCATTTCTAAGAAAAGTTATTGCTGCCAGATTCACACTTATGACAACAAAGAGTGAAAGCGATATCTCTTGAATTAACTTGTGCTTACTCTTGAGTAAAATTAGAACCAAAAAAATTAAGGGATAAATCTTCATAGCTCCTGCAATACTTATCATAATTATAAATAGATTTCTTTTCTCGTAAATCAGTGACATAGTTGCCAGTACTAGCAGTAAAGCCACCCAAGATTCAATATTTCCGGTGTGCCAAGAAATTATATTGGGATAGCTAAAGACAATAACTAATAGAACGATTGACGTAAATGCAAACCCTTTCTTTCGAAAAATCATAAAAATAATTAGTGGCAAGCTTGCCAAGAAGGGGGTTTGAGAAAAAACAATTGCTTCATAAGGATTCTCGGTAATCATTCTTAAAAGCTGAACAAAAATATATGTTGCGGGGAGATAACTTAATCCATAACCAATCCCACCTAGGCCTAAGCGTGACCATTCGTCAAACATCAAGTAAAAATCCCCAAACCGAGTAACCGGGGCAGGTAAAAATGTGTTGTATGGAAAATCTGATTCCCTGAATGCAGCCCTTATGTATAGCCAGAAAATAGCCAGACCCCAACCAAAAACAAATACTGTAAAAGCTATAACTAATTCGGTAGGAACTGGGATCCTAAAATAGTTTGCAATCTTTTCACTTTTTGAAACGGGTTTTATATTAATTTCCACATCTAGACTCTATCCTGAACGATAGTATAATTAAAGGATAATCTCACAAAATCTACACTCTGGGACAAGGTCAAATTTGAATTACGCAAAGTTTAGGACTTTTTTCCCGTTGTTCGTTGTTTTCATATACTTTTTAAACCTTGTTTACACCTTAAATCAGTTTTATTCTATTTATGGTGTTAACGATGATTATTTAATCGATACGATGCTGAAAGGTTTATATAATAATTCTCAAAGTGTCTACGTTACCTACATTCATAGCCTACTAGGAAATTTTTTGGTTGTCTTATACCAATTATTTCCAAATGTCCCAATTTATAGCTTAATCTTATTACTTCTTTTTTTGATTTCCATAATCGGAACATATTTTGTTGCCTTAAATATAAATAAGTCCAAGTTTTTTTTGGTTTCAGCAACATGGCTTATAAGCTCAATTTTCATTACAAATTGGTACATTTTGAATCCAACTTTCACTGCCGTCTCAATTTTATTAAGCTCTTTTGGATACTTTTATATTTTTAGTATTCTGAAAAGTAAGAAAAATATTAAATATTCGGATTTTATCTTTCCTATAGTTATCTTGTTTTTAGGTTATACGATTAGATCTAGGGGTTTTCAGAGCTCTACTTTAGTCTGGTTACCCATGCTGACTGGAATTTTACTATATAAAATATGGAAGAAAGAAATAAATTTTACTCGAAGATTTAAATCTAAGTATTTATTATTGGTTTCACCAATACTTCTAGTATTTATATCAAATTTTTTTATTCCCCAAGATTGGAAGAGTTTTTATGACTATAACAATTTACGACAAGAAATTGCAAATACCACCCGAAGCATTTACATCCAACAAAACATTGATAAATCTGGTTTGGACCAAGATGAGTTGACAATTTTTGATAATTATACTTTTGCAGATCAAGATGAATTTGGTAAACCGCAATTAAAATCCTTGATTGAATTCTCAAATTCCTCTCAAGGGGTCCAAGGTTTTCTTGACCCTGTTGTAAGCGTTGAGGACAGATTATTAAATCTTAAGAGATTTACTGGACTAGTTTTAACTTTCTTGATTCTTCCAATTGGAATGATTATTGCAAATTCAAGAAATCGTTTTTCAAATTATGTATCTTTTATAATTATTACTGGAAGCACTTTTTTTTCACTTTATTACATTCTGGCTACCGGCAAAATTGAAGAACGAGTCATTATTCCAGTTATTTTGAACATATGGTTTATAGCTTTTGCGCTGACATCAAGAACAACAAAAAGACTTGACTTTTTTTCATTTTTTGTTTTCCTTGTTTCGTCATCACTTTTTTTTATAAACTTTCAAAGCCATTTACATGAACCCACCTACTTCAAGGAGAGAAGTAAGTGGAACCAGCGTGCGATTACTTTCTCTAATCAACAACAAAACTTTTTAGAAAAATTAGGTCCGGAATCAATATTTGTAGGTCCGAGCTCATCTATTCGATCAAACTGGGCTTCCCCATATCAACCACTATCTAAACAAAATATCAATTTTATTAGCTTAGGTTGGCATAATTTTTCACCCACCTGGAATTCCCATAACAAAGAAATTTTTAATAATGATCAAACCGTTTATCAAAATCTAATGAAAAATCCTAATGTCTATTGGATTTCTGACCCAGATAGCTCTGAATATTTTTTTAATTACCTAAAAAAGAATTATAACAACAAACTTAACCCAATAATTGTTGATTCTTTCGGTGATGAAAGCAACGATTATGGTGGTATTTATAATGTCTACTCTTTATTAGTAAAATAATTAATAGCCTTTAGATTTATTCTGAATCTCTCGCTGTTGCCAGTCATTTTTACCTTTTACTAGGGTTCGATAGAAGCAATTGCTACCTACTGCTTGAGTATTTTTCATTTCTAGACATCCCACTGGGACTAGATCTAATTCATTATTAAATATGGCATCTCTACCCATGTTGGTTGCTAGCCCGAATTGATAAATTTGTTGGGTTTTTACTCCATTTTTTTTGTCATCACCAACCTCGCAAGGAAAATTGATTAAGTTGGCTCGGTAGGTACTAATTGAGCCCTTACTCAATTTAGATGAGCTAAGTTTCTTTGTTGAAACATAACTTGGCGCAGTCATGCGAAAATTCTCTTTGTTTGTCAGTTCTATATCTAGTGAAATCTGATATTCCCCACTTGTATCAACATTTACAAGTTGCCAGTCATTTTTTGAGATGTTGTCATTCAACTCCAAAGACGTTGATTTGATTTCCTGTCCATTTTTTAAATATTTCAGAACTACCCGCCCATCCTGGGGGGTAGTTACTCCAGAAAACCACATTGCAACATTCTCTTGTTTCAATTCAGGAAAGCTCAATTGGATTGCGTCTGTTTCGTTACTATTAAACCTATAATAAGCAAAATTGGAATTCTTATATTCACCTTGTACGTATTCCAACCCATTTATTGGACCAATATCAACTTTCTCTTCAATATCTATTACCTCGCTAACACCTGAAATTCCACACCGCCAGTCCTGATTGACTATCCCATAAAAATTTTGCTTCGTATGATGCCAACCTGATGAATTTTTACCATCTAATAACGGGTAGGCAATTGTTGGTAAAATGACTAAAGAATTAGCAGTAAAAATTACCAAGAATAGATATTTACTATTTTTAAATTTATATAAAAATGATATTAATGCCAAAGCTAATAAGCTGATCAGAAAAAAGCTATTATTTATCCCATAAATTTGGGGCAGATTTATCGAGAAATAATCTAATGGACCATTAACGCGAATGGTTGTAAATTCTGTGTAATTAAATACATTTGATACTCTCAGCGACTGCCAAGCAGCAATTGTGCCTAGAATAAAAAGTGGAATAGAATATTGTTTTCTTGAGACAAAATTAATTATATACGTACTAAGAATAACTGTTATGGGTAAATTTGACTGAAAATGCCATCCATATTTACTTGTAGTTAAGACTAGTCCCCCAGCTGAGACTAAGACTAAGACTAAAAATTTAAATTTTTCAGGACTAACTTGGCGCTTAAAAGTTACAATAGAAAAGATTGTAATCAGTAGAACTATTAAGAAAACATAAAGACTCCAGTTTGCAGCGCTACCCCAAAATCTGCTGATGGACTCATAGCGGCTCAATTCATTGAACATAAATAATCTGTGGGTCTGACCACTTGCTGTGAATGATTTAACATCATTTCTCAATAACCAAAGATTCGAATTAAAAAATAATAAGTAAAATAGTAGCGAAATTGTATAAAAGAAAATTGCTAGACTTTTTAAAGGATTTTTTCGTAAGATTTCAATATTTTGCAATACGACAATTATTATTGAAAAAGCAGCGATCCAGCCAGACAAACTTGAAGTAATGCTTAAAGCCCAAGCTGATGTCAATATTAGAAGATAGTTGAAGTTTTTCGAAGAATTAAACCAAAGCGCGCTTGCAAATATAATCGTTAATAAAGGAATGGCAATTGGGTCATATCGAAGGGTTCCAGCCCAGGCAACAATGAAAATAGAAAATATTACAAAGTTTAAATTTCTAACTAGTGTTAATTTCTCTTTTTTACTAATTTTAACAATGACAAATCTATCTAGCAAAAACCAAGTGATTAGATAGCAAACTAAATTAGGCAATCTCAATAAAAATATTTGATCTGTGTAGTTAGCCCAATTTGAATTAAGTAAAAACCACCACTGCCCAAGAGGATAGGCATTTGAATATGTAGAGGCAAACCCCATGTTCGGAAAATTTCGTAAGATTGAAAATATCTCTCCATCATCAATTCCCGGAGGGGTCAGAAGGCCCGCAAAAATTAGAAACAGTATAACTAATAAATCGTACTTAGTTATCCGAATTCTAGCTTTATGGATATCTAGTTTTACTCTTTGTGTGAGACCTAAGAATACCAAAAAAATAATTAATCCAATAATTATTTTCGTATTACCTATTTCTCTTGCATGAGATTTCGTTAAGATCTCAACCTTGACATCGGGGTTGTTGTAATTCGAGTCAACATGCACACCGGTAACTATTGGTGAAATATTTTCAGGGATTATAAATTCAATCAACTGTGAAAAATTATCTAGAACCTTCAATTTATTATTTTCTGATGAATACTCTAATAGGAGATTTTCATACTTTTTATCCCTCAATTGTACTGATTCTTTATAATCTGAATTTAGAATTACGACTGTTAGTTTATTTTCATCGATATTAACTTTTAGTGAAGTAATATCCAAAGCCTCTGCTGATGTTTTTACCTCAATAAATTTGTTTTCATCAACCTCAATATTTCTAAAATTAATAGAAATGCTCTGAGGATTTGGTTCCAGTAGATTTATGCTTAAGTTAGTGGTGTTAACTTTTGAATCAAAAGTGTAAATAGTTGATGTTAAATTGACAGCTGAAGTAAGTAGTATGAAACTTACTGCAATGGAAACTAGGATTATAAACTGATATTTAAATCTAACTATTTGATCTTTAAAACTGACCCTATTTAACAATCTCAACATTTCTGGTTTCTGAAACTATGTAGAGGGGTCGTGACTTAACCTCCTGAAATACCCTCCCAAGATAAATTCCAATAATGCCCAATACAACCAAAATGGCTCCTCCGGTAAATAAAATTGAAGCCATCAAACTTGGCCAACCCAGTACGGCAAAGCCCCAACTGAATGCTCCTACCAACACCCATATTGAAAGTAGCAGGGAAACAAATGACATTAAAAGCCCAATCACGATGGCAAATCGCAAAGGTCTTCCGGAAAATGAAATTATTATGTCTGCGGCAAGACTTATTCTTTTCTTGATGGTGTAACCAGGTTTGCCACTAAATCTTTGCCCATGCCTTGCTTGAATATCAGTCCTGTTAAACCCTAGCCACTTGATCGTACTTCCGTAGAATCTTGCATGCTCAGGAAACTTTATAAAGGCTTCAACAACTTTTTTATTGATTATCGAAAAATTTGCCTGGCGAGAGTCAAATTTTATCCCTGACAAGATTCTTAAAAGCCAATAAAAAAGTTTCTGGAAACCTTTGTAAACAAATGATTCTGGTCTTTGAGTTCTAGAAACGAACACCACATCAAATCCTTGTTGTGCCTTTTCATACAGCTCAGGAATAACTTCGGGTCTGTCTTGTAGGTCTGAGTCCATGACTACAACCCATTCCCCACTTGCGTTATGAAGTCCTGCGGTAATTGCATAGTGGTGGCCAAAATTCTTGGAGAGTCTATACGCTTTAACTTTCTTATTTTTTAATGCTTCAGATTCCATATAGGACCACGAGTCATCCGCACTTCCGTCATCAACCAAAATAATCTCGTAGTCACTAGAAATCTTTTCAACATTTTCTACTACTTGTTTAACAAATTCAGGTATTAGGTCACTTTCGTTGAAAATTGGTGCTACGACACTTATGTTTGTCATAAATCTAAATTACTCTTCCGTCTAAGACAATCTCATCTAACAATTTTTTTGCTTCAATTATATTTCTGTACCATTGAACAGTTACAGTTTTTATTCCGGTGTCAACTTTTCCAGACTTAAGTGCTAGATAGATTTCTCTAATGCCATCAGTGACAGTTGTTTTAGCTTTAAAATTTAAAATTTTCTCTGCTTTGTCAAAAACTACGTTGTAGTCACGTTTATCAGGATCATCTGGTGCTGTGTCAATTTCTATTGGAAAAGGCAGTTCTTCCCTAACTAGGTAAGCAAGATTCTTTATTTGAAAATTACTCAATCCAATATTGAAGATCTCACTCTTAACTTTACTTTGATCAGCTTTAATGACACTTTGAAAAGCTAGAGAAACATCACTCAGATGAACCAGTGGTCGCCACTGTAAGCCACCCCCCATCACGATGATTCTTCCTTTTTGAAACGCTGTTAACGTCATAAGATTCACAACTAAATCAAATCTCATTCTTGAAGAAAGTCCAAAAACAGTTGCGTTACGTAACGCAGTTACGGAAAAATTGTTGTCACTTAGTGAAAGATTATGCTCTTCGGCCTGCAAAGTTGATTTTGCATAAACACTTATTGGGTTTGTTGCTGATTTTTCAGTTAATTCAGGATCTTCCCCTTGACCATAGACAGAACAAGAAGAAGACAAAATATATTTTTTTACTCCTGCTTTTTTTGCTGTATTTGCCACATGTATTCGTCCATCACGGTTAATTTGATAGGTAAGTTCAGGATCAATTTCTCCAGCGGGATCATTTGATAAACAAGCTAAATCACACACTGCGTCATGTTCTTTTAAATCTGAAACGCTTAAATCTCGTATATCTTTTTGCAATACTGTGAGATTTTTATTTGAAGTCATATCTGCTATCGGTTCAAATCCAAAAAAATATCGATCCACTGCGGTTACTTGGTTTCCTGCATTTAAAAGGTCTCGCACTAGTTGGGTGCCTATGTATCCACCAGCACCTGTCACAAGTATTTTTTGCAAATTAACGACCAATCAGAGGTTCTACTTGTGTTAACAATACTTCAATTACATGGTTTTGCTCTGAATCGGTCATCCCTGGAAAGAGTGGAATAGTTAAAGTCTCGTCCCCCCATTGGGTGCTAACCGGAAAATCTAATGATGAAAGAGCATATTTATTTTGATAAAATTTCATTTCTGTTACAGATCTGTAGTTCACAGTTGCCCCAATTTTTGATTCACCCAAAATTGTTAGTGCTTGGTCTCTCACTTCTCTTGTGACACCTATCGGGAACAAATGACGAGAGTGAATGCCATCTTTACTTTTCTTAGGAATCCTGAATTTACCTGAATTCAAAGCTTTTTCGTATTTCGATGCAATGGCTTCTCTCTCCGCTAGCCTTGCATCAATTGTTTTGATCTGGTTTGGCAAAAAACAAGACAATAAATCTGGAAGATTTGCTTTTGTTCCTAAATGTTCCATTTCCCAATGTTTATATTGTCCGGATTTGAATCTATCTGCAGCACCTGCTGACATTCCGTGAAGAATTGATTGTTGAATTCTTGAAAACAAATTCTCATCATTAGTGGTTATTGCCCCACCTTCGCCACAAGTCACGTTCTTTGTGGCATAGAAAGAAAATATTGCAGCGTCTGAATATTTTCCTGGGCGTACTCCATTGAATTTAGCTTCAAAGGTATGAGCACAATCTTCAACAATTGAAATTTTTTGATCTTGGGGAAGGATGTCTCTAATTGCTTTAACATCACACATTTGTCCATACATATGAACTGGGATTACTGCCTTTGTATTCTTGGTAATTGCCGCTTTAATTAATTCTGGTGTTATTAATAAGGTATCTGGATCACAATCAATAAATACTGGTTTTGCACCAACTAGTTCAACAACATTTGCTGTAGCAATAAATGTCATGGCAGGAACTATTACTTCATCGCCTGGACCAATGTCCATTGCGAGCAATGTGGCAACAGCACCATTGGTCCAGCTGTTCACAAGTTTTGCGTGTTTTGCACCAAAGTATTCGCACAATTGTGCTTCTACTTCTTTACCGATTGGTCCTGAGGTTAGAAACGGGGTTTCAAGAACCTTTGCTACTAATTGAGCATTTTCTGGGGATAGAGAGTGTCTATAGAAAGGAACCTGCATATGAATCATCTTAACCCAGTCTTTTGCCTATAGTTGACTTGTGCTTAATACCCTTGAAAAACGTAATATTCTCATCAGATTAAGTATTTGGGTAATACTTTCTCTGGCAATTTTTTTGCCTTCATTTTTGGATAATGCATCCCTTGCTAATTCTGTTGGGACAACTAGATCTGCTCTGTTTTTAATTTTAATTCCAGGAGCCTTTATTGGATTAGTTATATTTCGGATTCGAGAATTACTTAGTGCCATATTCATTGGCTCTGCCGTTTTGATTTCTCTGATAATCCCTATTCACGCTCTTTTTTCCAAACTGGGAATTTCTTGGATTTTGACAGCAGGGCTATCAATTCTTTCTTTTTATTTTCTACTTCGATCAAAGAAATATCTTTTCACTAAGGAGTTAAGTAAGAAGATTGAATTTAGTCTTCAAAATCTAATAATTGTAGTTTTTTCAATCATTATCTTTATTCTTCTATTTAGACAATCTCTTTATGTACCTTCAAATAACCTTGATCAGTTCTTGGTTTGGCCTGACACTTATAACGCCATCGCACAAGCTGGTGAAATTACAAATCATGGACCATCAATTTTTCCCTTTGTTGCTGATGCCCAAGTACCACTTAAATACCACTGGGGTGCTTTTTCGCTAGGTTCCTTTATTTCTTTCTTTGGAAGTTTTGAATTAGTTGTTTCAATTTTCAAGACGCAATTTATTCTGTTGGGAATTCTATATTTTGGATTACTTTATCTTGCTGGTAAGGAAATTGGTAAGTCTTGGATTGCTGGGATATTTACACTAATTCTAGGTGGATTAACAATTTATCCAGTATTCCCAGAATTTAACGATCAAATTGGACTTGCGAGACCATTTATTTCTTCCACATCCATGCCTCAATTTACTGCAAATGTTTTTGCGATTCTAGCAATCTATTTAATATATTCTTACAAAGAGATAAAAGTACATAACAATATTAAGTTTGCAACTTTGTTTTTTGTCACACTTTCTGCTACCTTATCCAAAGGCCCAGTTGGGTTATTAATTGTAATTCTAGTTATTTCATACTTACTATTCAATTACAAATTTGAATTGAAAAATAATTTAATAAATCTCTTTATCCCGACTTTCGCTGGATTTATTTTGGGGTATTCACAAATTGCAAGTAGTAGTTCAAGTGGTGCTAGAAATGGAACATCTCTTTGGCTAAATCCCCTTAGTACTTTGGGATTATTGGCTGATGGGTATGGCATTTCTTTAAATGCCCGATCTATTGGGGTTTTTCTTGTACTTTTTGTAATTTCCTTTTCAGCACTTATTTTTGGAACAATTTATTCAATTAAACAAAAAAATTCAAATCTGTTCATACCTTTTGTCTTGACAATCCTTGCTGGAATTAGTGGCACACTTTTACTTGAAACTTGGGGATATTCACAGCTTTTCTTGCTTTATAGTGTTATTCCTTTCATAGCAATATTGCTTTCGAGTACAACATTTTATAAAGCTACTGAAATTTCATCTGAAAGAGTTTTACTCATTTCCCTTGGTCTTATTGGCCAACCAATTTTATTCACGCTTTTTTCATCATTTGTACCTAGATCTCATGTACTAAAGACTTTTGGATTATGGGCTCTGGCCACGGTTTTCGTGTTTTTGATCGCTGCAATTTTTGCCAAAATTTTAAAACGAGATATTTTCCTGTTTTTACTATTAGTTTCTCTTTCTATTGGGATGTTTTCTGGTTTAACAAAGTTTGATCAAAAAGCATATTCCTTACCCGAACACCCTTACTCAATAAGTGTGGGTACATACGAAGTATCAAAATTCTTGAAAAATGAATCAGATAAAAATGATTTGATAGCCACTAATAGGCATTGTGCAGGCTTGGAAGAAAATCAAACCTGTACAGCTAGACAATTTGCGCTTTCGGCACTTAGTGAGCGAAGGGTCTTTTTAGAAGGTTGGTCCTACACAACTTGTCCCTTATCTGAACCTATTTTAAATAAATATTGGAAGGAAGATTCTTGGAAAGTAAATCAAGATTTCTTCACAAACCCAAGTGATGCTTCTTTTGAGGTCTTAAGAAAATCTGGAGTGGACTGGTTGGTAGTTGATTCAACAAGACCAAGTTCAAGCGGCTATGAGAAATATGCAGAAATTGTTAAAGAAAGTGGCAGTGTTTCCCTATGGAAAGTAACCAATCCATATCTTGGAGAAATAGCTAAACAAATCGAACCTTGTGGTCCTAAATCAGTTCAGATAGCTAATTAAAGTCCTTTATGAACACTTTCTTGATGCAACTAAGTGCCCAGGCTGAGAACCGTTTTTATGGCCACATTGACTTACTTGCTAAATATTGTGGATTAGAAGGACGACCTTGGCTAAATGGATATTTACAGCATGGTTGGAATGCCACGGATGGCTTTGGTAACTACTTGGGATCCAAGAGATATTCCAACAAATATGTGTGGTCAAAAAGGTGTGAGTCAATAATCAAATCCAGCGGTAAGAAAAATGTTTTTGCCATAGGGGCTCCTTGGATTTATCTGGAAGATGTTTATCCTCAGACTGTCAAGGAAACACCATCCGGAACTATTGCTTACCCTGCCCACTCATCAACCTGGTCAAAAATGGGGGACACAAATAGCCAATATGCAAAATATTTGGATGATAACTACGGCAAAGTAACTGTTGTCTTGCATAGATATGACTTTGCTGATGTAAGTATTAGGCAAAGTTATGAATCAGTTGGACATTTAGTTACCACACATGGAATTGGCACTCCGTGGGAAAATGGTTTTAATCCACTTTTCTTAAAGAATCAACGAGATTTACTATCTAAGTTTTCAAAAATAGTTTCAAACTCTGTTAGCACAGCAATTCTATATGCCACTTCACTTGGATTAACTGCTGAAATAGGAGGTCCCATTGATTATTCCGTCACTAACGCAGACGACATCACAGCACAAATAGGAGATGGAAGAGTTAATTGGAACCAAGAAATGTCTGATGAGTCTAATCAACAAAAAATATGGAAAAACGAATTAGGTCTAGATTGCAAAAGATCGCCTCATGAATTAAAAGAGATACTTGGGTGGAACCTTAGTCAGAAAAAATCTAAAAAGTTTTTTATGACACGAACTATAGATCTACTAACAGGCTCAAGTAAAAGCATTTCATTTAGTGTTTTTAAGTCAACCGTGAAGAGATAATTTATGAATAAAAACCTAAAAAGTCTAAGTAAGATTTTAATGCCATTTGGTATATCTGGTAATACTTATTTGATAGGCGCTATAGGACAAGGGCTGGGACCCTTGTTACTGACTCCTTTACTAACAAGAAGACTAACCGTACAAAGCTTTGGTGAAGTAACTTTTGTTACAGCAATAGCTGCAATATTAGGAATCCTTTTTTCTTTTGGCCTTCCTATTGTGATAAGTAGATCTTATGTATTAGATGAAACTTCTAGATTCACTATTTCCTTATGGTTTAAGAAAATTCTAATGATTTATATTTCAATATCTTCAATTCTATTATTTTTTACCGAATTCTCAATTTATCTATCAATTGCAGCTATCTCACTGACCTTTGCTTGCATGCAACTAATTCTTCCATTTGCTCGAGCACAAGGACGAGCAAAGGCCTTTGCCGTTATATCTATTATGGGAACCCTACTCCCTAGTATTTTTGTAATAATAAATTCCTTTATGCCTGATATTTTTTCAAATCTATTTGCCCTGCAATTTGGTTCAATTCTTGCTGCCATTTTTTCATTTAGATTAGTAAATCAAAAATTACCGATTGGACAAGAGGTTCGTAAATACTCGCTAAATAGTTCTCTTAAGGCTTCCTATCCAATTCTTCCACATATGTTTGCAATGGTTGCATTGCTAAATATTGATAAGGTAATTTTTGGACAACAACTCGATAAATCCTTTTCTGGCTTCTTGCTAGTTATTATGCTTATCGCTACTGCTCCAACCATGATTTTAAGTGCTCTAAACCATGCATGGCTTAACCAAATATTATTGCAATTAAAAGATAATTCAACTACTGCATTTAAATCGTTAAACCAAGTTATTTTAAAACTTTTCACTTTAACCGGATTACTAGTTATTTTCATTGGATTATTCAGCGATCAATTACTCAATCTTTTGAATCCAAAAATATTGATATCTTCAGACGTAAAAAAGACAATAGTTCTCACCTCTATTGCCTCATTTATTTATATAATCTATTTGGCAAATACGCATTTACTAACTTGGTTAAACAAGTTCTGGGTGCTTGGGATAACTACACCATTAGCTGTGATTGCTCAAGCACTTGTTATTTATTTAACAATTGGAGATTTAGGTTATCTTTCTGCAAGCCTAGGTTTTGGTGCTGCTTTAACATTTCAAATACTTTTGTTACAAATTGCTAGAGCAAAAACGATTACCCAATCTGCTATCAAACCAATTATTCAATTGTTGCCCGTTCTTATTTTTTGGCTAGTTGCTTTTTTGTTTCTTGGCTAAAGTTAGCCATCACACTCATCCATAAAACGGTTAGTAGGAAGAAATTAAAAACTCCTCTATTGGCAGTTCTTCCCTCCAGAAACGGTAAGTAATGAAACATTGGCACATAAAAAATTGAGGACATAAGAAAAGTTCCGGTTAGGGCCAAGGGCAATGCTGAGCCGTTTTTAAGTGAGAGCCCAGATTTCCAAAGAGTCACTACAAATAAGGCAACTAAGGCAACTACTCCTAAAATTCCTGATTCAACAAAATTTAACAAAAACATATTTTCAGGGTGACGCAATTTGGAAAACCATTCATCATCAGAACAAAAACCGTTAGGAAAAGCTGCCTGCACGCCCACCCCAAAAGGGATAAATTCTTGCCATTTGGAAGTTACACAACTCCATAGGAATGTTCTGCCATTAAGAGTTGACATGCCTACATTGTTTGTAAAATTACCAATTACCACAGTAAAAATAGGAAAAGCAACAATTATTCCAGAAGTAATGAAACTTATAATTTTCCAATTTTTATTTATGATTTTAAAATCCTGTAAAAGAATTATAATTCCAAATAATGCAATAAGAATTAGTGGTGTTCTTGTAGCTGACAAAATAATAGATACAAAAGATATAGCTAATCCAAGAATATTAAGTATTCTTAACTTTTTCTTCTTTAAAAAATATAAACAGATCAAAAAAGTAAGAACACTTGCATAGCTCATAGCAAAGGCATTGAACAACAATCCAGTTGGTCTATCAAGAATAAGTCCAATTCCATCTCGAATGTTATCTTGGGCAACAGGTATTACTTTAAGAATTTGTAAAAGTACAACAAATATATTTAGAAATGCAAAAACGATAGCCAACAGATTTATCTCTCTAAGACTTACTGGATTAACAAATACTAAAGCAGTTATGAGTAACATTAACAAGATAGTTGGACTATTAATTGCTTTTTGATCAGTATTTATAATCATAACAAAATACAAAATTAAAACTTGCAATATAAATAAATATTTTACTATCTCAAATTCTAAAATGTTGTTTCTGTGTTTAAGGATAAGTAAAATAGATACAAATAATAAAAGGAGTGTGGAGTATTTTACATTTTGTAGAAAAAAGTCAAATGAGACAAACGTTTTTCCTCTGTGTGCCAAATAAGTGATAATGGTAATGACCTGTAAAACAGTAAAGATCCAGACAAAATGAGTGAAATTCAATCTATTTAATATTTTCATTGAACCTCTTCCTCATTAATTATGTATACCTGCCTTAGATTATCGTTACCACTAAGACAAGAGGAGTCAAACAATCGTGAAGATTCATTCTCATGACCAAGAAATCATGAGAGATTTACTCCTCACCCTTAAGAATGCCCCCAATTCCCAAGATGTACCGGTTGCTGCTGCTGTTTATGACAGTGGCCAAAATTTAATCTCGAGAGCAGTTAACCAAAGAGAATTCTCAAGTGATCCCACTGCTCACGCCGAAATCTTGGCTTTAAAAGAAGCTGGGCAAAAAAATAGCAACTGGAATTTAAAGTCCTTTACTCTATATGTGACTTTGGAGCCTTGTTTAATGTGCGCTGGAGCCATTTTACAATCAAGAATTTCTAAAGTTATTTTTGGAGCATTTAGCCCAGAATCTTCTCAATCTTACTTAGATCTTTTAAGAGGTACTAACGCTGAATTAGAAATAGTAGGTGGCGTTAACGCTGACGAATGTGGGCTTGTACTTTCGCAATTCTTTACACAGCAAAGAAACTATTAAAGGTAAGATAATACTTATGAAGGCCACTCCTTTAAAGATATCTGGTTCTTGGAAAATAGATTTCCAAAAGTTTAACGACAATCGTGGATTTTTCTACGAGTCATTTAAAGAAGAAGACTTGAAAAGAGAAATAAATAGAACTTTTAGTATTAAACAAACTAATACTTCTTCCAGTACGAAAGGCTCAGTCAGAGGAATTCACTATGCGATTGTTCCTCCCAGCCAAGCAAAATTAGTTCAATGCCAACGTGGATCCATAAAAGATTATGTAATTGATATAAGAGTTGGTTCACCAACTTTTGGACAATTCGAAGAAATTTCATTAGATGAGAATTCAGCTAGTGCAGTTTTTATTGAAGAGGGATTAGCCCATGCTTTCGTGGCACTGGAAAATCAAACAGTTGTAACCTATTATGTTTCAGAAAAATACAATCCAGAAAGAGAAAAGGGAATTAATCCTTTTGATAAAACTTTGAATGTTTTGTGGCCAAAAATTGATTTAATCGTTTCGGATAAAGATAAAGAAGCAATTTCATTAACTGAAGCTAAAGAGCAAGGGCTGCTGCCTACTTTTGATGAATGTAAAAAATTCATCAAATCCCTTAATTAATAGGCGCCTTCTCCACGCCACACTGCCGCTGCAGTTCTTATAATTATCAAGATGTCTAGTGTTAATGACCAATTCTCAACATAATAAAGATCAAGTCTTACAGCATCTTCCCAATCTAATTCTGATCTTCCAGATACTTGCCACAATCCAGTTAAACCTGGTTTAACTAATAATCTTCTGGTTTCAGATTTTTCATATTGGTTTACTTCTTCAGCTAATGGTGGTCTTGGTCCAACTAAACTCATTTCACCTTTTATTACATTTATTATTTGTGGGATCTCATCAATGGACCATCTTCTTAAAAATAAACCAGGTTTAGTAATTCTTGGATCTTGTGGATCTTTAGCAAGTCTTGGATCTTTATTAGTTTCAGCCATAACTTGGGCTCGATGCTCATGGCTTCCTTCATACATAGTTCTAAATTTATAAACGTTAAATTCTTTATTGTTTTGGCCAATTCTTTTCTGGGTATAGAAAATAGAGCCGCGATCAAAAGATTTAATTAATATCGCCACAATCAACAAAAACGGTGAAATAATAGTTAGACCTACAATTGAAAGTGTTAAATCAAGAACTCTTTTTGTGACTCTGGATGCGCCACTAAATGTTGGTTGCTCAAGGTGAAGTAGTGGCAGACCTTCAACGTTACTTACTTTTAGTCGCGGGCCAGCAATTTCTGTCACAGCAGGTGCAACAATTAAATCAATGTTTGTTTGCTCTAAAGCCCAACCAAGTTTTCTTAACTCAGCTGCTGAAATAACTGCAGATTGGCCCACCATGATTTGATCGCAATTATTAGAAAGTGCATTTGACACAATTTCCTTAACATCAAATTTAAAGTTTTCCGCAGTCACAATTTTGTGAACAACATTAAATCCTGCATGTTGAGCAAGAGCTAATCTTTGCTCAACTGGATCAGATTCTCCAGAGTGAAGTAGTAATACCCGAGAAAGATATCTTCCCTGATTTCTAGCTCTTAAAAGTCTTCTTCGAAGAATTCTTCTAACGATGAATAAGACTAGCAAGCCAAAAGGAAATACTGAAAGTACAAATAATCGAGAAATCTCTAATTTGAAAATGTAGGAAACAAAGGCTACAGATGTAAAACTAAGAAGAGTCGCATTTATTAACTTTTTGTACTCATCTGCCCCAAATCCTAAAATGTTAGTGTCACGAGATCCATTAAACCAAAGAAAAAATAACCAAGAACCAAGAACTAGCAGCGCTAAGACTATATTTCTACCCTCATAATTTGATAATTCACCTCTCCAGGTTTCGGGAAAGCGCACACTCAAGATAAAAACTAAAGTAAGAATTAAAGCAATTAAATCCGCTATTGCGATGTTTCTTCTTAAGTTTGGTTTCCAGTCAAGAGAACTTCCCTGACCTCGTTTGCTAGTCAATCGCTGCCTTCCAACCTTGAATTACGCCCATAAGGCGATTCTTTGAATCCGCGAGCCTTAATCTAGCAAACAATAAAAGTGCTCCCAAAATGTTTCTCTTTGTCACTGACGATTTCAAGATTATTGAATCAGTGCGTCTTGAAAAAATGACACTATTTCTACTTCTAAGCAATGAATTTGGACCCTTTGGGGTTTGAGAGGCTTTTGTGTCAACATGTTTCAGCGCAAATCCTTTATATTTTGCTCGATAACAAAAATCTACATCTTCAAAATACATAAAGAACTTTTCATAAAAACCGTTTATTGAGTTAAAGACTTCTTTTGTAAAAAATAGACAAGATCCATCAGCCCATTCAGGATTTTTTGGTGTACTTGATGTTGAGAGCTTTATGCTTCCTGATAATTTGTTAACGCTCCCACCTTTAGAAAAAACCTGATTTGTGTTTCGGTTATACATCGTAGGAAAAACAATTCCTTTTGAACTTACTAATTCAATAACCATCTGCTCTGCTGATAAACTATCTAGAATCACATCTTGTGACAAAAGCATCAAATTACTGAAATTATTGTTTATTGCATTCTTTAAAGCCACATTTGCTCCAGCTGCGAAACCTTTATTTTCAGTTAATTTTGTAATTTGAACTGGAAATGAATAATTCTTTAGAGCTAATGATTGAATAGAATTATTATCAGTTATGAATACATGACCTGGCTTTAGACTTTGCTGCTCTAAAGACGCCAGCAGATTTAAAAGACTTTCTTGATCTTGGTAATAAACAATGCAGGCAGCCCAATTTGTTGAAATTTCGTTCATGCCTTGTGCTCACCTTCTTTCGATATGAGCATTTCACCTACTAAGTTCGTCTTATGGCTAATCGTGTCTGGTTTGACGCTAGATCACTTTCTAGACGCTACACAACAGGCTGGGAGCGCTATGTCCGTGAACTGGCTCATCACTTACCAAAACTCATAGATACCACTATTTGGACTCCAAATACCAACAATCGACTGGCTTTACTTTTAAGTGATTTCCAAACAGCCAAAAGCCAAAGTGGACACCAAGTTGTCCACTTTCCAACCTACCCACCTAGAAACAAAAACACAGAAACTTCTCAAGTTGTAACTGTGCATGATTTAACTTGGTGGAAATATCCTGAAACAAGTTCATTCTTAGGTAAAAACTATTACAAGAAAAACATGACCAAGGCAATTTTGCAATCAGATTTAATTATTTGTCCAAGTGATGCCATCCGAACAGAAATACATAATAAGTTTTCTATCCCAACAAGTAAAATTATTTCGATTCCTCATGGAAATTCTTTACCAAAAGGAACCGTTAAACCGTCAACAAAACCGTATTTTTTATCTATTGGCACGATTGAACCAAGAAAAAATCTAGACTTTTATGCCCAAGCAATCAAAGAATCAAGATTGGAAATTAACTTTGATTTCTTACACGTAGGTCGAAAAGGGTGGGGAAATTTACCGTCTAATCTAAAAAGCATTGATGTTAAGAATGACCAAGAGTTAGCTAATTTGATCATCAATGCCCAAGCTGTTGTTATTCCTTCTTTGTACGAAGGTTTCGGGTTACCTGTTTTAGAATCCCATACTCAAGGAACACCAGTTGTTATCAGTAATGATCCTTCCTTAGTTGAAATTTCAACAAGTAGCGACAAAATTTTTGAATTAGGAAACCTTGATTCACTTACTCTTGCCTTAAAATATTTTTCTGAAACGAAACAGAAACTTGACTCAATCCAAATTTCGCAATCACAGTCAATGACTTGGGCTAGTTCGGCCCAAAAACATGTTCAAGCATACCTAGGATTATTTAAATGACAAAAGTAAATCTAGGTTCTCTTAAAGTTGATGCACTTTCGCAAGAAGAAGTAATCACCCAAATTAAAAGTAAAATACTTAAATCAGTTGAACCAAATATAATGGTGACACCAAATGCAGGTCATCTATCAAATATTTTGGATAACCCAGAACTAAGTGAAATCTATTCCACTGCGGAACTTTCCTTGATTGATGGCTGGCCAATTGCATTGGCTGCAAAAAATGCTTCAAAGTTGAAAATCACAAGGGTTACTGGAAGTGATCTTTTGCCAGAGTTGTTTTCTCAACTTACAAAAGATGTAAGAGTTGGAATAATCGGGGGATATGATGAATCACTTATTCGACAAAGTTTAGAATCAAGATTTCCTAATTTAAATATTCAAATCATCGACACAAGTCAGTGGACAAATTCTGTTTACGATATTCGAAGACTACGAGAATTAGTTCAATACAATGCGTTATCAATAGTTTTACTTTGCTTAGGTCACCCAAAGCAAGAATTTCTTGCTAAAGAATTAAAAAATTATGATTGGGCAGGATCTCGTCCTGACTGGATAATGTGTGTTGGAGCAACAATTGATTTTCTCACTGGAGAGCAAAAACGTGCACCAAAAGCGTTTCAAAAAATAGGTTTGGAATGGTTTTTTAGATTAGCTACAAATCCAAAGAAGTTTACGCAGAGATACCTAAACGCTGTGATTCCTTCTTTAAAACTAATCTTTAAATCATTGGGAATGCGAAAGTTTAATTAGTTTTTTAACAAAAGAACTAAAAAAATTGTTGTACTTACTTTGTAAAATCAGATCTTGCCAATCTTTGCCAGTAATTCTTTCTCGACAGTTTTCTTTCCCACAAAAACACTTAAATTCGTCATATTGGGATGAATCTGTCATCGCATAATCAAAAGTTAATTCTTCCCCAATTTCAATATCTGTCATTGCTATCACGCTTGAAGTTCCAAATACTCCACAGTTTGGCTCACATGAATGATTAATCATGTCCCCAGATTCGGGAACTGGGCCAGATAATAAATAATTTGCTTCATCGAGTTGTAAAGATCTTGCAACTCGATCTGTTGAGTAATCCTTTAAATCTTGTTGCCCGACTACAAATCCACCAAAGCTAGCTACGACTTCCCCTTTATTGATTTTTTCAATGACAAAACTTCCTGAGCCTTTTCCTGGGGTTTGGCGCATTTGGGCTTTAGGGGTAAGCCAGTTGTAATCCAATGGTTTTTCCTTAAATTGAGCAATTAGCGCTCCAAGTGTACTTATTCGGGATAATCAAATCAGTAGGCTATCAACTGTGATTAATCCAGATTTTGTGAGAAGCAATCCTCAGATTGTTAAAGACTCCCAAAGTGCTCGGGGAGAAAACCCAGCACTAGTTGATGAGTTTCTCAAAAACGATCAACTATGGCGAAATCTCACAGTTGAGGTCGATAACTTACGTGCTGAACAAAAATCTTTAAGTAAAGAAATTGGTAATCTAAAAGGCCAACAAAAAAGTTCTCCAGTTCCAGAAGTAGACAAGCAATTGGATGTTTTAACTAAAAAAGGAACTGAACTGTCAGACAACATTGCTTTATTGACCACAAGACAAGAGGAAATAAAAAAATTAGCTGATAAAGCTATGTCTGGCATCTCAAATCTTATTCACAAAGATGCACCTGTTGGTGAAGAAAAAGACTTTAAAATAGTTGAAACAATCGGCAAGCCTAGAGATTTCAGTGCCGAAGGCATAAAAGTAAAAGACCATGTTGAGCTTGGTGAAGGTTTAAAACTAATTGATTTAGAACGTGGAGCAAAGGTTTCCGGATCAAGATTTTATTACCTTGTCGGAGATGGTGCCCTTCTTGAATTGGCACTAGTTAATTTTGCAATTGATATCGCACAAAATCATGGATTTACTCCAGTTATTCCACCAGCCTTAGTTAAACCTGCTGCTATGGAAGGAACAGGATTTTTAGGACAAGCTGCAGAAAATGTGTATCGAATTGAACAAGATGACATGTATTTAGTTGGAACTAGTGAAGTTCCTTTAGCTGCTATGCATATGGATGAGATTTTAAATAACAAGAAATTGCCAATTAAATATGCAGGGTATTCACCTTGCTATAGAAGAGAAGCAGGATCTCACGGTAAAGACACTAGAGGAATATTTAGAGTTCATTGGTTTGACAAAGTTGAAATGTTTATATTCTCTAACATTGAAGAGGCAGATAAAATACACACAGAATTACTAGAAATAGAAAAAGAAATTCTAACTAAACTTGAATTACCTTTTAGAGTTATTGATGTTGCAACAGTTGATTTAGGATCAAGTGCTGCCAGAAAGTTTGATTGTGAAGCATGGATTCCATCATCTAATGAATATAGAGAACTAACTTCCACCTCTAATTGCACAGAATTTCAAGCACGTCGCTTAAAAATTAGAACACGTGCAGGGGATAAAACAAATTATGTTGCAACTTTAAACGGAACACTATTAGCTGTCACCAGAACAATTGTTGCGCTGTTGGAAAATCATCAACAAAAAGATGGCAGCATCAACATTCCTAAAGCATTAAGACCATATTTAAGAAATAGAGAAAGTTTTATTTAAATTATTTTTCTTTGGTGGTGTGTCTGAGTGGCCAAAGGTACACGCCTCGAAAGCGTGTGAAGGTAGAAATATCTTCCGTGGGTTCAAATCCCACCGCCACCGCGTTAAACAAAGTTATTTTCGTAAACAAAATTGACTCTTTCGAGTAATTTAGATTTTGTAAAGTTTCTAATTGCATAATTGAACATATTCATCGCTATTTCTTCCGCTTCTTCTTTGTGATTTTTTAACCATTGGGCCATTTCTAATAAGTCTGATAAATCTTCTTTAACCGGGATAAAATGTTGAAAGGGAATTAAATCTTCATAGAAGTATTCAACATATTTTCTTTCTATAATAAGAATTGGTCTCCTTGAAAACATTAGGTATTTAAGTCGTCCAGAATATCCGTTTCCCCCAATATCAAGTAAATACCTATAAAAAGTTATTTTATTAATTGATAAATAATTAAGATCGTGTTTGGGAATCTGACCATTCTCAGGTCCGATATGTCTAATATCAAAATCGTAGTTATGTTTACTTCCAATACTAAACAGTTGCGGTCTGGTCTTAGATTCAATTACATCAGCCAATGGGGAATTTATATTTCCGGCCCAAAATATTTTGTTTGACCGAGGTGGCATATATGAATTAGCAATAATGAGCATTCTTGAATACTTAAAGCTTCTGATATTTGCAGATGGCCAATTAACAAATGTCCAATCCGGTCCAACTAGATTTTTTAAGGAGTAATCTCCTACTGGATAACACATTGAATATTGCTTAATCGCTCTATTCTCATTACCTCGATCTTCTAGATTTAGCGGCATATCTAAAATTCTTGGTTTTTGGTATTTCTTGGCTGCCTGCTGCAATAACCAACGCATTGCAACGAGCCTTTCGTTACCTGGCATAAATCCTTTCACTTAAGTACATAATCAAGATTAAATCTCTCACTAATTCAATTATACTTATTTTGTGAATCAGAATGGTTTTACGAGATCTATTTTTGTCTCCCACTTTAAAGAATTTAACTTTCCCCTTTTAACAGAACCATTTATTGAAATCTGTAATATCCAAGAAACCGCAAAGAACGGAGAATTTATTGAATATGCTCAAGGCTTAAATCGAATTGGGTTAGACAATAAAACTTATGGAGAATTAGCAACCCTATATGAAAAATATGAAAAGTCAGAACTGGCATCAATGGTGGGTTTATTTCATTATCGAAGATTTTTAGTGTTTAATCCAGATTCTTTAGATGGCTGTGAAGTTTCAACAAAATTTTGGGAAGGAAATTACAGAAATTCCTGGGAAAAAAGAAAACAGATAATAGATAATCAAAGAGATTTAATCCCCAAATTTGATAATAAATTAGTACTTCCAAATTCAAGGTTGATAATGAAAGACCAAAATATTTGGAGTGATTTTGTTACAGCACATCCGGATTTAGAAAATTTGCTCACACTTGCTTGCAATGAGTGGGAAGATAGATTTCCTAATTCAAATATTGAAAATTGGTTTAAATCTAATAGAACCATGTATTTATTTAATATTTTTTATGGACCAAGAAGTTTTGCAATTCAGTGGTGTGAGGCAATTTTTCCCGTACTTACTAAAATCGATAAATCTTTATCTGTTGAGGAAAAGATAAAGTATTCTCGATGGGCTGGGTACATCAGTGAACGGATTTTTAGTTTTTACGTGCAACAAAAATCAATTTCTGATAATTTTGAAATAGTACATCTTCCAGTAATACATTTTCGAGAGTTAGATTATGAATCAAAAGTCAATAACTTAAAGCTTCAATTAAATAATGCCGAGCAACAAATTTCTGGGTTTGTTAACAGTAAATCTTGGAAAATTACCAAACCATTTAGAAACTTAATGAAATTTAGTAAATTTGGATCTTAAAAAATTGAATTAAGAAACTATTTATTTGGCGGAGGATAAGGGATTTGAACCCTTGAGGGATTGCTCCCAACTGACTTTCCAAGCCAGCGCCATAGGCCACTAGGCGAATCCTCCGAGATGAAGCATATCTATCAAGTTAATTTTGTAATTTCATAAAACAATGTATCGTTTTTCCCTATTTCTCCTAGGCTTTTTTGGTAACCCTGGGTAATTTCTGAATTCTCCAAAAAATTCCATTTCAAGTGACCTCCACCAGCCTTTTTTGCTAGCCAATGCAAATGGTTTCCTATTCCATACCTTTGAACATAATGCGACTTATACTCAATGCCGTTTAGATCATCCAAGAGAAATTGCATCGATTTATGATTTAGAAGTCCTAGATGATTATCCCAGTAGGTAAAGTCCATAAATTCACGTGACTCATAAAGAGTGATTAAAGCGTCGTCAGAATTTGGAGTCTCTATGTAAATTTTTCCTCCACGTCGAGTTTTCCTAATTAAACTCCCTACGAATTTCCTTACATCCTTTATGTGTTCAATTACATGAAAAGTGCAAACAACATCAAATTGTGATTCTAAAGATTCTATGTCAGCGTGAATCTCTAATTGTTCTTTTCGAAATTGGTCTTGAAATTGTCTATCAGGTTCAATACCTACTACTCGTGCGGCTTTTGTCTGAGCTAATAATAAAAAACTGGAATTACCGGAGCCCACCTCTAAAACTTCCTTACCAGTAATTTGGGCTTTCAAAAATTCAAATCGTCTTACATCGTCAACTTTAGTTTCTTGCCTGTATTTTGCTAAATCAACTTCCTGTTTATCGCTTTCAAACATACGAGATTCTTGGTAATGAAGATTCGAAATATGAGAAGTATCATCTAAAAAAACAAATCCACATGAATTGCATTCAAGTACTTTTGATGCCTTAATAATGTTAGTAGTTCTAATTTTACCTGGTCGGATCTTGAAATCACTAGAACTACATAGTGGGCACACCAACATATCTCACTTTCATTGAGACAACTTCAACACAAACTACCATGAGTCTATCCCACTATTTACTTTTATTTGATTTTAACCTTTCTCAGTAAAATTGGTTGAAAGGTTACTACTTAAAAATACAACACATTTAGACTTATTAATCCATACTTATAGCCAATTTACCTCGAAGACCACAAAGTATGGTGAAAATTTTTGAGACAACCACACTCACTTGCAATCGATTGAAAACAAGTCATATTCTTACTTTTGACTCTTCGTGCGGTAGCGCGACTTGTAACTAACCCCAGGGTTGAAAAACAGCAAGGTGTTACTTGTTTGCTTGCTAGGTGTGCGAAGAGTCGCTTCTTTCATGAGCTCGATGTCTTAATTCTGTAACTGCTGCAATTATCACCAAAATAAATGTGACCCCTATTAATGCCGAAACAACGGTTACGACTGTGTCACTCGCAATTAGCCAGACACTTATTGTGGCAAGAATTGATCCAACCCATAAAAGAATAGAAACTTTTGTGTCTTCTCGAGCAATTCGTCCGTAAAGTAAAACTTGAAGTACTGCAAACAATGATCCTTCTATGGCAAACAGCCAAACTTCCGAATAAAGCTCTGCATACCCTGAACCACCAATAGCATTAACTACAAATTCTGATGCAAAGTAAGTTACAGTGATATAACCTGCTCCAATTAATGATGTTCCTAAAACTGCTAAGCGAAGTGCCGAGGAATCATTTTGGCCCATTTTCGGAAATAGCACAACAGTTATGGCTTGGGGCATAAAGAAAGCAATCTTTGCAACAAGCATTCCAACTGTGTAGATTCCTGACTCTTCTGGAGTTAAAACAATTCTTGCTAATAAAACATCGATATTCACTAGAACATATAGAGCAAATAAAGCTTGAGTTGCTCTCCATAATTCTTTAATACTTTCATCAGCACGTTCTGTTTTCCAAAACTTTTTGCTATTGCCCAAAATAAAATGAGCAACAATTGCACTTAAAAGTGTTCCGCCAAAAAATCCAATTCCGACTGAAATAAGTTCCGGATAAATAAATAATCCAACAATTGCAGAAATACTTCGTCCAATTCCAAATACAATATAAATTCCTGCAAGTTTTAAATAAAATTCTTTACCCTGAGCAATTCCTAATTGAGTACTAATAAAAACAAATGGGGCTATTGCTCCAATTGTTAAGACTAGAACTAGGTAATCAATATTAAATATTGATGACAAAGGAAATGAGATCAACAATGTTGCGAGCATGACAGCAATTGATATTTCTAAGCCAAATCTTAATAAGTCATGGTGTTTATTTGCAGAATTCTTAACAAGTCTTCGAGCAGCAATTGCTTGAATCGCCAACCCAATTGGTGTTCCAATTTGAGTAATTCCTTGCATTGCACCAAACGCACCAAATTCAGCAGGAACAAGTAAACGTGCAGCAATCACACTTGCGGCATAGGCAAGTACTTGTGGCACAGCTAAACCTGCACCAACAACGATGACTCCTTGAATGAGTCGTTTTCGTTCATGCGGTGTGCTAACCATTGTTTGTTTTTAGTCCATTTCCCACAAGTAACACTTGTTGCATCTATTGCTCGCTTTGAGTCTAGAGATTATCTAGTCTGTGTAGATATTAGGCGAGCAATTTCTTATCTGTA
>Ga0315906_10000984_pt1 | contig 43235 bp, 40 predicted proteins | sample LakEriMetagenome_4_FD_203526 | JGI IMG/M metagenome (GOLD analysis project Ga0315906, IMG submission 203526) | Freshwater fungal communities from buoy surface, Lake Erie, Ohio, United States - Buoy 2 MA122 | ecosystem: Environmental > Aquatic > Freshwater > Lake > Lake biofilm | place: USA...
ATGTGAAGAATTCAAAGAGCACTATATCAATAAGCCTTATGGAGATGTTTGGCATAAACTCAGGGAGCTAGCCTATAAAAAACATCCCTACAGGTGGATGACCATCGGAAAGGAATTGAGTCATATCGAAGAAGCCACGCTTGATGATGTAAAGAACTTCTTTTTTAAGCATTATACTCCCGTTAACGCCATCCTTGTGGTAGCCGGCAATGTCGTATTTGAAAAGGTTGTTGAATTGTCAGAGAAATGGTTTGGCGATATACCATCCGGTGAGCGTTACGAGCGGAACCTTCCGATTGAACCCAAACAAGAGGAACCGCGCTATTTGGAGGTCAAGGCAGATGTGCCGCTCGATGCATTGTACAAATGCTGGCATATTTTTTCCAGAACGGACCATCGGTATTACGCAACCGATTTGATTTCAGACATATTGAGTGGAGGCGGTTCGTCCAGATTATATCATTCGCTTGTCAAGGAAAAAAAGCTTTTCAGCAATATTGAGTGTTATCATCTCGGTAGCTCAGATCCTGGGCTATTGGTGATTGAGGGAAAGCTGGTCAAAGGTGTCAGCATGAGGGAGGCAGAGGCCGGCGTAGAGGAAGAAATTAGAAAATTATGCGAGCGCGGCATCACCGAGGAGGAATTACAAAAGGTGAAGAATCAGGCAGAAAGCGCCATGACTTTTGAGGATATGAGTATCACCAATCGCGCAGCAAGCCTTGCCATTTATGAGGTCTTAGGTGACGCCAACCTTATCAACACAGAGCTTTCAAAATATCAATCGGTGACGGCGGAGGAGATAAATCAGCTCAGCAGGATCATTTTTGACCCGGCAAACTGCAGCACCTTACATTATTTATCCAACTGAAAAAATGAACAGAAGCTTAGCTCCGGAAATCAAATCGCCGACCGAATACCAGCTGAAACTCCAGCCCTATGAATTATTCAGCCTGGATAATGGCATCCCTGTATATATGGTAAACGCCGGTACGCAGGAGGTTTTGCAGATTGAGTTCGTGTTTTATGCAGGCAATAGCCATGAATCCAATAAAGGAATAGCCGCTGCAACCAACTTTTTACTAAAGAATGGCACCTTATCGAAAACCGCACTTCAAATCAACGAGGGATTTGAATACTATGGAGCCTACTGCAACCGATCCTGTTATAATGAAACAGCGGTACTGTCGCTTCATACGATCAACAAACACGTCGATAAGCTCCTGCCTCTATTAAGTGAAATGCTTACCGAATCAACCTTTCCTGAGGCGGAACTGGAAATTTATAAGACCAATGCAAAGCAGAGGCTCGCTGTCAATTTGAAGAAATGCGAGTTTGTGGCCGGGCGGCTTATTGATGTTTACCTATACGGACAAGAGCATCCCTATGGCAAGTATTCTGAATCGTCCGATTATGACAATCTTGATGCGAGCGCTCTGCGTGAGTTCTACAAAAAAAACTATGTGAATGGACGGCTTGCCATTTTCGTTTCAGGCTTGATTCCGTCCGGGTTGAAACAGATGCTGAATACCCACTTTGCAAAAATGAGCTGTACCGCACCCGATTTCACGAATCAATATATTCCGACTGCACCAGCAATTGAAAAAAAATTCAGGATTCAAAATGATCCGACGGCAGTGCAAGGGGCGATCAGAATCGCATCACCTTTTCCTAACCGTCACCACCCTGATTTCAAAAAAGTGATGGTACTTAACACCCTGTTCGGGGGATTCTTTGGTTCCAGACTCATGGCGAATATCCGGGAAGACAAAGGCTACACCTATGGAATCTACAGTTATTTGCAGAATCATATTCAGGAGTCTTCATGGATGATTAGCACTGAGGCCGGAAAGGACGTATGTGAGAAGGCCATTGAAGAGATTTATCAAGAGATGAAGTTATTGAGGGATGAGAAGGTGGATCAGGAAGAACTGGATCTTGTGAGGAATTACATGATTGGTTCCATCTTGGGAGATCTTGACGGACCCTTTCACATCATGGCTAAATGGAAGAACATCATTTTGAATGGACTCGATCAGAAATATTTCCATGAATCGGTTGAGGTCATCAAGACTATTTCTGCTACAGAGCTGCAGGAATTAGCTAATAAATATTTAAGGCCCGACAGGTTTTATGAGCTGGTAGTGTATTAGGTCGCCCCGTCCTTTGCTATGCAAAGAGACAGGGCTCGGGAAATTGGATTCAGTCAACTGCATTTCCGCTTCAAACTAAAATGGTAAAATCCAGAGCCGTGTCTTCCGAAGGGTGTGCGGCGTTATAAATATTGCCCTACATTTGAAACATGAAATTAATCTACAAATGGCTGCTGAATGCTTTGGTTATTTTCGGATTATCATTTCTGCCCATAGGCGTTCATGTAGATAGCTACTGGACCGCGCTTGTTTTTTCATTGATTCTTTCAATACTAAATTATACAGTCAAGCCATTATTGATTTTGTTTACGCTTCCCATAACCTTACTTACGCTAGGACTTTTTCTATTTGCGGTCAATGCCATCGTAATTTGGATTGCCGCCGGGATGGTTTCCGGAATTACTATTGACGGTTTTTCTGCCGCAGCCATTTTCAGTATTCTACTTTCAATCATCAGCTATTTCTTGTACTCGGACTGATTTATTCTATAGAGATATAGAGCCGATGTTTCGCTTTCTAACTCTTACCTGATCACTATCTGATTGTTTGCTTTAGGGTAATAATGTTGGAATCTTCATTTTTATCACCCGCCTCTTTATGAAGTTTGATTATAGGCTTGCAGGCATTCATCACCCGCCCTTTAATCATTATTTAAGCAGAATAATAGACCCTCCTTACCTATTCAAAAGAATAGCAGTATTCTTTACCTTCGCATAGCCAACTCAACCGCTATGCATTTCGACCGGAAGAATCTTTCTGATGAGAATCTCATCAACATCTATGAAAGTCTTCTTTTCCCCCGTATGATCGAGGAGAAGATGCTGGTCCTCCTGCGTCAGGGTAAGATCTCTAAATGGTTCAGCGGAATTGGTCAGGAGGCGATAGCTGTAGGCGCTACACTGGCCATGCAGGATGATGAGTGGATCATGCCACTGCATCGTAATCTGGGTGTTTTTACTACTCGCCAGATGCCGTTGCATAAGCTATTCATGCAGTGGCAGGGTAATAAGGAGGGATATAGCAATGGCAGGGAAAGAAGTTTCCATTTCGGAAGCCGCGAACACCATGTATGCGGAATGATTTCTCACCTGGGTCCGCAACTGGCCATTGCCGACGGCGCGGCACTCGCTTACAAGTTGCGAAAGGAAAACAAAGCCTCACTTGCCTTTACCGGCGAAGGAGGGACCAGCGAGGGCGACTTTCATGAAGCACTAAATACCGCGGCAGTATGGGATCTGCCGGTCATTTTCATCATAGAAAACAACGGATACGGACTTTCCACCCCCTCCTCGGATCAGTTCAAATGCAAATCACTGGTAGACCGTGCACTCGGTTACGGCATGAAGGGGCTTCGCATAGATGGAAACAATATTCTCACTGTATATGAAACCATCAATGAGGTCAGGGAATATTGCATCAACAACCAGAAACCCTTTCTTCTGGAGTGCATGACTTTCCGGATGAGGGGACACGAGGAGGCCAGCGGCGTCAAATACGTGCCTAAGGAACTTTTTGATCAATGGGCGCAGAAAGATCCCATCAGCAATTATGAGAAGTTTCTTGTCAACTCGGGCATCTTGAATGAAGAGAAGGTTGAAACCATCCGCAATGCATTCAAAGAGCATATAGAATCTGAGTTGCAAAAAGCCTATTTGGCAAATCCATTGACTCCCGATTCAGAAGAGGAGATGAATTCGGTGTACGCCCCTATGACACCCTCCGCCGAAAGGATGGTGATAGATACTTCCGGGGATTTTCAAAGCAAATTCAAGTGTACTGAAAAAAAGTTTATCGCTGCTATTTCCGACGGCCTCAGGCAATCACTTGAAAGGCACGATAATCTTGTCATCATGGGACAGGATATTGCGGAATATGGAGGCGCCTTCAAGGTAACGGAGGGATTTGTAGATCGTTTCGGAAAGGAAAGAATCAGAAATACTCCTCTTTGTGAAAGCGCCATTGTAGGAGCAACCCTGGGGATGAGTCTGGAAGGATTCAAGTCTGTTATGGAAATGCAATTCGCAGATTTCGTCACCGTAGGATTCAATCAAATTGTAAACAATCTGGCCAAGATACACTATCGCTGGGGTCAGCAAGCCGATGTGGTCATTCGCATGCCGACAGGCGGAGGAGTAGGTGCGGGCCCGTTTCACAGTCAGAGCAACGAGGCTTGGTTTACACACACCCCCGGACTTAAAGTGGTATATCCCTCCAACGCAGAGGATGCCAAGGGGTTGCTGATTGCCGCCATCAATGACCCTAATCCTGTTATGTATTTTGAGCATAAGGGATTGTACCGAAGCATTTCCGGAATGGTACCGGAGGATTACTATGAAGTAGAAATAGGTAAGGCAAGATTGATTCAATCGGGAGAGGAAATTTCAATTATTACCTATGGTTCCGGAGTACACTGGGCCCTGGATTATGCGAATTCCCACCCGGAAGTATCATTCGAAATACTTGACTTACGAAGTCTGCTTCCTTTGGATTATGAGGCTATCAAGACTACTGTACAGAAAACAGGAAAAGTTTTGCTGCTGCATGAGGATACTATGTTTGGCGGTATTGGCGGTGAAATAGCGGCCTGGATTGCGCAGCATTGTTTCGAGTGGCTTGATGCTCCTGTTACCCGATGCGCGAGTCTTGACACCCCCATCCCCTTCAATCTTGATTTGGAAAAGAACTTCATGGCATCCTCCAGACTACACGCATCTGTTCAGTATCTTTTGCAATATTGATGAATACCGGACTTATTTTCTAAATTTTTATCAGGATCAATTTCTTCTACGCGGCAAAGGCAAATTGTAAAGCCTTCTATATTGGTAGGAACAATTCAGCACATATTGATTGAAGTCTATTTCGCTGCTGAATTTGCAAAACACATGATCAGGCCTGTATCTTACACAAAAGCTATCCAGATGGGCTCCGCTTAATCCGGTTATTCTTGAAACAAAAACCTTGTTGAATCTCATGTCAACATACTTCTCTTGCTCTTCCTTTAATAACCTCTTTTGAAATGACTGTAATCGTTTGTTTCTGCCGAAGCGAAACAGGTTGATCAGTTCATTGACATCATAGCCGGCAGGACCACCCGGATTGGATATTGTTTTGAGTCCCGGCTTTTCGTAATTGAATACTTCGGCATAGGTCTCCCTGTTTTCAATGGAGTCCTCCCTGTAGGTTTTAGAATAAACGACCACCTCTTTCAATACCTTGTATTTGCTTTCCACTTTGGAAAGAATCGATATATCAAAATGCCTCGGGTCAGTAACCTCGTTGACAGAAAACTTCCGAGTGGGTTTTCCGGCGTATTGGAAATAAACAGAGTCCTTTTCACTTACCGGAATAGAGTATCTGCCCATGCTGTCGGTGACGGCGAAAATGCCGCCGCTACTAACCACTCTCACCCCCTCAACATAGTTAACCTTTCCCCTATCATACACGGTGCCCTGTAAAAGGAACTGTCCGGATGATATGGCGGCAGAATGCAACAGTAGATATGTAATCAGCCATTTCACTTTTGCAAAAATGGTTACAATGTTTCATCCCTAATAGCGAAAACTACTTTTTAACCCGGATTTTGCGAAAGAATCACCGATTCGATCACGGCGGGAAAATGATGATGTTCCAGCGAATGAATTTTTCCGGCAAGGGACTCAACCGTATCAGAATCGTCAACTGGACATCGGGCTTGAAAAATGATATCTCCTGTATCATAATGCTCGTCCACGAAATGGATGGTAATACCCGATTCTTTTTCTCCGGCCTTAATTACAGCCATATGTACATTGTCGCCATACATGCCCTTGCCACCAAATTTTGGAAGCAGGGCAGGGTGTAGGTTGATAATTCTTCTGGGAAAGTTTTCAATCAGCCTTACCGGAATTTTTTTGAGAAAACCGGCCAGAATCAGGTAATCGATCTTCCTGGCCTCTAATGCATGTAAAATTTCTTTTCCTCCTTCGGACGTCCAGTCTGTAATCAGGAGGCTAGGGATATCATATTTTTTTGCCAGCTCAATCACACCCGCCCCCCCCTTATTGCATATTAATAACCCCACCCTGATTGACTGATGTTGGCTAAAATACTTCACCAAAACCTCGAAATTGGATCCCCTTCCGGAGGCCAATACAGCGATCTTTATGATTTTTTCTCCGCTACCCATAGGCGATGTTATATAGATATATTTTTAATATATATTAATGTTTTATAATCAAATCAGTAATAGACTAGTTATTCATCCGGCATCCTACATGAGCGCTACTATTGGTTTTTTAATTAAATATTATTGTTTAGCAACAGCAAACAAATTACAAAATAAAATAATTTAAATAAATGCATTAAGTAAATTCTAAGACTAAATTTGGTAATACCCGGGGCAAATTAGCTTTTCTTTTTCGATTACATTGTTATGACAATCCTTTCTTATTGATTTCATAATTCAATGAAAACCAAAATACAAAAGCAAAAAAAAATTTCGAAAATGTTAGTAAAGTATGGATAACCTGACTTAATTTTGCCTGCGTTTTTAGGATTTTCTTCCATAAAGCAACTACCAATATGACCTGCGCCAGAAAGTTATTTGGAAATTTTTTGAAAATTTTCATCCTACTAGCCTTAACCACTTTCCAGACCGACATATTTGCCCAGGACGGCGAAGCCTTGTTCAAGGCGAACTGCGCCAACTGTCACAAGCCGGATGAAAAATACACGGGTCCAGCCCTGAAGGGTTGGAAAGACAGGGTGCCGGGCGGCGATTGGATCTATGAGTGGGTTCACAATCCTTCGGCGATGATTGCCAAGGATGATTATGCGAAGAAGATTTTTGCAGAATATAAGCCTACCATCATGACCGCTTTTCCTCAGCTTACCAATGCTGAGATTGATGCGATCATGAAATACGTGGATGACTACACTCCGCCCGTTAAGCCAACGGCTGCGGCTGGCGGGGAAACCGAATCCGAAGATAATTCCTTGTTGTTCGGAATACTCACCCTTGTACTGGCTGTAGTTGCCTTCATTCTATTACAAATCAACAGCAATCTTCGCAAATTATCGGACGAGAAAGAAGGAATTCTCCGTACCGAGCCGGTTCCTTTTTACAGGAATAAGACCTATCTCATGATGGGAATCCTGGTACTTTTCGCTTATGGAGGATATAAAACCATCAATGCCGCTATCGGGTTGGGAAGAATGCAGAATTATCAGCCTACGCAGCCTATATACTACTCTCATAAGGTGCACGCGGGAGTCAATCAAATTAATTGTCTTTATTGCCACGGCGGTGCGCAAGACAGCAAGCATGCCAATATTCCATCAGTGAATGTTTGTATGAACTGTCATATGTCAATCAACGAATACAAAGGAGATCCTATCACTGACGAGAATGGAAACTCGATAGACGGAACTGCTGAGATTCAAAAGCTTTATCAATACGCGGGATGGAATCCTTCTACCAAACAATACAATGCGGATAACAATGGTGATGGTCAGCCGGATGGATCCAAGCCAATTGAGTGGGTGAAAATCCACAGTCTGCCTGATCACGTATATTTCAATCACAGTCAGCACGTAAAGGTGGGTAAGCAGCAGTGTCAAACCTGTCACGGTAATATACAGGAAATGGGAGAAGTGTATCAGTTTTCCGATCTCAGCATGGGCTGGTGCATCAACTGTCATCGTGAATCCAAGGTTGACTTTTTCAACAAGGAGAATGGCGAGGGCAACAAGTTTTACGCCATTTACGAGAAATTCCATAAGGACATCAAGAATAATAAGATGGATAGTGTTACAGTAGAACATATCGGAGGTACGGAGTGCCAGAAATGTCACTATTGATAAAACACGTTTTGTAATAAAGGATATTTTATAACTTAAATCGAACCCAAGGGTTGCGGAATTATGAGTAAAAAATACTGGCAGAGTTTTAGAGACCTGAATCTTTCTGAATCCTATCAGAATGAATCGGCCAATGAATTCCAGGAGGACCTTCCGATTGCGGAGATGGATGAAAAAAGTATGCTGGAAGGCAAGGCACCCCGTCGCGACTTTTTGAAGTATCTCGGTTTCAGTACGGCTGCGGCCGCGCTTGCGGCAGGTTGCGAAACGCCTGTGAGAAAATCAATTCCATTCCTGAACAAGCCGGATAATGTCATTCCCGGTGTTGCCAACTATTATGCTTCCACCTATGTGAATGGCGGAGATGTGTTAAGCGTGGTGGTGAAGCAAAGGGACGGTCGGCCCATCAAAATCGAAGGCAATAATCTTTCGGGTATTACGAAAGGAGGTACCAATGCACAGGCACAGGCCTCGGTGTTGGATTTGTATGATACTACCAGATTGCGTCATCCTTTACAGATGAGTGGTGGCACCTTCAAGGAGGTTCCCTCTTTCGATGCCATCGATAAGATGGTAATGGATGCGATGTCGGGGTTGTCAGGAAACCCCGTCGTTTTGCTGACTTCTACCATCAACTCGCCATCGACTTTACAGGTAATTTCTCAGTTTCTGGCGAAATACCCAGGTAGTCGCCATGTGCAATACGATGCGGTCAGCAATAGCGGAATGTTGGTAGCGAACGAACTCAGCTATGGTAAACGTGCGATTCCATCCTACAGATTTGATAAGGCAAAGGTTATTGTAAGTCTGGGCGCTGATTTTCTCGGCTCCTGGATCAGCCCTGTTGAATTCAGTGGGCAATATGCTGAAAACAGAAAAGTCAAGGGTGACAAGCCTTCGCTCAGCCAGCATATCCATTTCGAGAGCATGATGAGTTTGACCGGCAGTAATGCGGATGACAGATTCACGCACAAGCCCTCTGAAACCGGAGCCATAGCACTTGCCTTACTTTCAAAGCTGGGCGGCTCAGTAAGCGCACCCGCAATCAAGGATGAAAGGGTTAATAAGGGCATCGCTCTCGCCGCTGAAAAGCTGATGGCTAATAAAGGAGCCGGCCTGGTGGTATGCGGAAGCAACGATGCGAACATCCAGATAGTGGTAAACGCTATCAACGAAATGGTCGGATCAAATGGAAACACCATTGATTGGTCAGCCACGGCAAACTATCGTAAAGGCGTAGACGCTGATATGGCTAAACTCCTTTCCGATATGAACGCGGGATCCATTGGAGGTCTTATCGTCTATGGTTGCAACCCTGTATATGATCATGCCGACGGAAAAAAATTCGGTGATGCCATATCTAAGCTTTCTCTCTCTCTTTCATATAATACAACGCTTGATGAAACAACGGAGCGTTGCAAATACGTCATTCCCTCTCATCATTGGTTAGAGAGCTGGGGAGATGCTGAGCCTAAATCCGGTTATTTCAGCATGATACAGCCTTTGATCAATCCGCTCTTCAAGACAAGGGCGTATCAGTCTTCATTGTTGAAGCTGGTGGGCGGCTCCTCCGTTTCAGCCGTGGCAACAGCCGACAGTGCTGCCTCCGCCGCACCGGCAGCTGCAGGAGAAAACTACGAGACCTATATCAGAAAGTTCTGGTTAGCCAAACTTGGTTCAGAAGATAATTGGAACAAAGCTTTGCAGGACGGAGTGGTAGAACCTGCAACTCAACCTGTGGCAGCATCAGCTGTTTTCAATGCTGCTTCCCTGGCACCTGCAGCTTCCAAAGCCGCATCTGCCAAATCGGGAGAAGTTGAGCTAGTCATATATCAGAATGTATCTGTCGGTAACGGATCGCAGGCTAACAACCCATGGTTACAGGAATTGCCTGATCCCATCACCAAGGTCACCTGGGACAACTATGCCATGATCAGTCCTGCTATGGCGAAGTCATTGTTGGGTATCGACGTGATGAACTCACACGATAAAAAACAGGCTGATGATTATGAAGTACATCCTGAGAAACCTGTTATCAAGATCACTGTCAACGGACGCTCCATAGAACTCCCCGCCATGATTGTTCCCGGTGTTCACTCTTCCACCATTGCGATAGCAATGGGTTATGGAAGGCAGAGTGCCAACGCGGAGGACACTCGCGAAAGAATAGGAAGGGCTGCCATGGGAGCGGGTCAGAACGTTTCTCCGCTTGTGACATTTGACGGCACGACTTACTCTTATAATTCTGTAGCTACAGTTGAAAAAACCTCCGCTACCTATCCGCTTGCACAGACCCAGGTACATGGATTCGCCGAAGGGCGCCCCATCATTTACGAAACAAGCGTGGCAAGCTATAATAAAGATCCCAAGAAATTGATGGCCGAGGCCGAACATGAGCGTCAGGCACTGCTTTCTGAAGGAAAAACAGACTTTGTCAAGGAAGGAACCATTTATCCGGATTTCGAAAAGCCCGGTGTGAAATGGGGAATGAGCATAGACATGAATACTTGTACGGGCTGCAGCGCTTGCGTGGTGGCTTGTATCGCAGAGAACAACGTCAGCGTTGTCGGTAAGCGTCAGGTGCAAGCCTATCATGATATGCATTGGCTTCGTATCGACCGCTATTTCACGGGTGATCCGGAAAACCCGGATGTTGTATTCCAGCCGATGCTTTGCCAGCACTGTGACAACGCCCCATGTGAAAATGTATGTCCGGTGGCCGCTACTAACCATAGCTCAGAAGGATTGAACCAGATGGCCTATAACAGATGTATCGGCACGCGTTATTGCGCCAACAACTGCCCTTATAAAGTGCGCAGGTTCAACTGGCTGGATTATAACGGAGCCGACAGCTTCGCTGACAATCAAATGTCACTGATAGGAGATGTGATGGATGAGGTCACCATTCAAATGAATGATGAACTCACGCGCATGGTGTTGAATCCGGATGTAACGGTTCGTTCACGTGGTGTGATGGAAAAATGCAGCTTCTGCGTCCAGCGTTTGCAGGAAGGAAAGCTTGAAGCCAAGAAAAATCAAGATCCATCCATGGTGAGAAATCTTGAAACGGCTTGTTCCCAGGCTTGCCCTACCAAGGCGATTTCTTTCGGTAATGTGAATGACAAGGAAAGTACCGTTTATAAATTGCGTAATGACGAGCAAAAGCACAGGAATTTCTATGTGCTTGAACAGTTGCACGTGTTGCCTAACGTCAGTTACCTGGCTAAACTCAGGAACACCGACAGGGAAATCGGCGTCAAGGAAGAAGCGCATCATGGTTAATAACAAATTAGGCAAGCCCGGCTTGACTCAATAAAAGACAAAGAGATTATGTCATTACTGAAATATGAATCGCAACTTAGGGAGCCACTGGTAGATGGCGAGAAGGATTACCATCAGGTAACCGAAGACATCATCAGTCCCATTGAAGCCAAACCTACGAGGCTTTGGTATATCGGTTTCTACATCAGCGTCGGTTTGCTGTTGTTCGGAGCGTATAGCGTTTACCGTGAGGTAACTTACGGTATCGGACAATGGAACCTGAACAAGACTATCGGCTGGGGTTGGGATATCACCAACTTCGTCTGGTGGGTAGGTATAGGTCATGCCGGTACTCTCATTTCAGCGATTTTGTTGCTGTTCCGTCAGGGTTGGAGAACGGGTGTGAACAGGGCTGCGGAAGCAATGACGATTTTTGCGGTAATGTGCGCCGGTCAGTTTCCTATCTGGCACATGGGTAGGGTTTGGATGGCCTTTTTCGTATTACCATATCCTAACAGCAGGGGTCCTCTTTGGGTGAACTTCAATTCACCCTTGCTCTGGGACGTATTTGCGATTTCAACCTATTTCACCGTATCACTCCTTTTCTGGTATTCCGGTTTATTGCCTGACATGGCAACTGTGCGTGACCGTGCCAAAACCAAGCTGCGTAAACTATTATATGGTGTCGCGTCTTTTGGATGGACCGGTAGTACCAAGCATTGGCAAAGACACGAGTCGCTTTCACTGGTACTTGCGGGATTGAGTACTCCGCTGGTATTGAGTGTGCATACCATAGTATCTTTTGACTTTGCCACTTCGGTAGTACCGGGTTGGCATACCACCATCTTCCCTCCCTATTTCGTCGCGGGTGCGATTTTCAGCGGTTTTGCCATGGTGCAGACGTTGTTGATTGTTGTCAGGAAGGTGATGAATCTGCAAGATTATATCACCCTTGGTCATATCGAAGCGATGAACAAGGTGATTGTTCTTACCGGAAGCATTGTTGGTTGTGCGTACCTGACCGAACTTTTCATAGCCTGGTATGGTCAAAACCCATACGAGTGGTATGCGTTCAGTGAGAACAGGGCCAATATCACCAGTCCTTATGGCTGGAGTTACTGGTTGATGATGTTCTGTAACGTGGTTTCTCCGCAGCTTTTCTGGAGCCGCAAACTTCGCCGGAATATCATGGTGACCTTCTTCATGAGTATCATTGTGAACATCGGTATGTGGTATGAGCGCTTTGTAATCATTGTAACCTCCATCTACAGGGAGTATCTGCCTTCGGGTTGGAGTACCTATTACAGTCCCAGTATTTATGAGATCGGATTTTATCTCGGAACATTCGGTCTTTTCTTCACCTGCTTCTTCCTCTTTGCAAAATATTTCCCTGTTATCGCTGTGGCGGAAATCAAGTCTATTTTGAAAACAAGTGGCGAAAACTACAAGCGCAAGATGACTGATATCGAGAAGGCGGATTCGGAGAAGTTTTATGTGGAAGAAGTGGAGCATGCTCATTAATTAAATCGTAATCATTCAGCGTAAGCTGACAGAAAAAGAACATATATGGCAGGCGGAATTAAAAAATTTGTGGTGGGTGCTTTTGATGATGAAAAAGTACTTTTCCCAGCTGTCAAGAGCGTAAGGAAGGCGGGTTACAAAATTCATGATGTTTATACCCCGTTTCCCGTTCACGGTCTTGATCATGCGATGGGTTTGCGCGAGACAAGCTTACATACGGCAGGTTTCATCTATGCCATCACAGGAACCACTACGGCGCTGACTTTCATGACCTGGGTCTTTACCAAAGACTGGCCATTGAATGTGGGAGGAAAACCACACTTCGCTTTGCCCGCCTGGATACCTATCACATTCGAGCTGACAGTTCTTTTCTCCGCCGTAGGTATGGTACTTACCTTTTGTTACCTCTGCCAGCTCTCGCCGTTTGTGAAAAAGCATCACTTCCATGCAAGGGCTACGGATGATCTTTTTGTAATGGCAATTGAGTGTACCGAGAAGACCAACGATGCCGAGCTGCAATCCTTTTTACAGCAGGCCGGCGCTAAAGAGGTGAATGTCCAGGTTGCAGAAACGGGATGGTGGTTAGGAAGGTATGACAGGGAACAGAAGTTATACAGGGACGAACCCGGTTATTGATTAATTATTGTTGAAAGAGACAAATAGGAAAATGAAAAAAATAAGTTTGTTCATGTTGTCAGCCGCAATGGTTTTTGCCGGTTGCAGTGACAAGAAAAAGCCCGGAAGCGTATATATGCCGGATATGGCATACAGCAGGGGTTATGAAACCTATGCCATGCGTGACTCCATGAAATTTACCACCGATCCCGCCAATAAGGGAGGCAACATGATTTATTATAACGGCGCTCCTGCTGCCGGAACGGTAAAGCGCGGCGAAATGTTTGCATATACTCTGCCTAATGACAGTGCCGGCTATGCAATGAGTGCCAACACCAAGAATCCAATAGATTCCCTGGGTAAAGACCAACTTGCAGAAGCCGGAAGGTTGTATAATATCAATTGTGCCATTTGTCATGGTGAGAAAGGTGGCGGTAATGGTCCATTGTCAGCAAAAATTGGTGCTATTGCCAATCTCACTCTGCCGGTTTATGTATCCATGGCGGACGGAACCATGTTTCACTCAATCACTTACGGAAAGAACAACATGGGGAGTTACGCATCTCAACTGACAAGAAAGCAGCGCTGGGAAATCATTCACTACATAAGGACTCTGCAGCCAAAGGCTGCTGCGGCAAATACTGCGGCAACAGACAGCACAGGTTCCAAAGGAGTTTAATAAATATTATCGCATTATAAAAAGGAATTTAGATGAACCATCAATTTGAATTGCCGGCCGGATATAAAAAGTGGACATGGGGACTGATAGGTGCCGGTGTGGTTGCACTGCTTTACGGCTTTATTTTCTTGCATCCGTTCGCTCATGGAGGTCACGGAGAAAATACCGGAAGTACACGTTTTTGGGCAGTCATGCTCCAGAACAGCGTGTTTTGGTTATTGGTAGTGAATGCTTCCATGTTTTTCCTTTGCGTCACCACGATGGCGATGGGTGGCTGGCAAGTAGCACTTAGAAGGGTTCCGGAAGCCATTTCAAGTGTACTACCTATACTTGGTACCATTACTCTTTTAGTGCTTATGGGTATTATCTGGGGAGGAAGGACGGATATTTACCATTGGTTGGATAAGGATGCCGTTGCACATGACAAGATTCTTAGCGGAAAGAGTGGATTTTTGAATCCTACCTTCTTTACCATCTGGTCTGTAATTACCATAGTATTATGGTGGTTGCTGGGACAAAAAATGCGGAAGCTGAGTTTGGATACTGATAGGAACGGACAAATGGATTATGAAACAGGAAAAAAGTGGATTTGGACCAATACTGTTTGGGCCTCGCTTTTTACCGTTTTCTTCGCTCTTACGGTAGCTTCTACCATACCTTGGCTCTGGCTGATGAGTATTGATTCACATTGGTACAGCACCATGTTCAGTTGGTACACATTTGCCAGTTCTTTCGTTTCCGGCATGTCGCTCATCGCACTTTTTGTCATCTATCTTAAAAACCAGGACAAATTGGAATATGTGACGGAAGAACATCTTCATGATCTTGGAAAGTTCATGTTTGCGTTTTCTGTTTTCTGGACGTATCTCTGGTTTTCCCAGTATATGCTGATATGGTACAGCAATCAGCCTGAGGAAACAAAATATTTCATTGACAGGATTGGTACTGCAGGAAGCCCCGGTTCTTACAGAGGTATTTTCTTCTTCAATTTGATTGTGAATTTCCTCGCGCCTTTGTTGATTTTGATGAGACGAGGATCCAAGAGAAACTGGACTATGGTGACCTTCATGGCTGTATTGATTATTTTCGGCCATTGGATAGATTTTTATCAAATGGTGATGCCCGGTACCATGGGTTCTCACGGTGAATTCGGTTTGTTCGATTTCGGTATCGCTTCACTCTTCATCGGTTTGATCATGTGGGGAGCGGGACGCTATCTTACTTCGAACGCCCTGGTGGCGAAAAATCATCCTTTCCTCAAGGAGAGTATGATACACCATACGTAATGATTATTTGAGAATAGAGTATTTATCCGATAACACGGTAGAAAAACATATAAGACAATGACATCATTTTTTCTTGTAGCGATCACGGTCATGATTTTCGTGGTGATCTTTCAGATCGCAAAGGCAAGCGAGTATGTGAGCGTATTGAAAGGGGAGGAAAAGTCTCGCAAACAAAACAACAGGATCAACGCCTTCCTCTTGATCGCCTTCCTGGTGTTGGGTCTGATCGGCGTATGGTATTGCAATGATTTATATTATGGCAAGACACTGTTTCCTGCCGGTTCTGCCTCTGTTGAGGGAGAAGAAGTGGACAGGATGATGTATATCACCATTGCCGTAACAGGTTTGGTATTCGTCATTACGCAGGTACTGCTGTTTTATTTCACATTCAAATATCAGGAGAGAGAGGGCCGCAAGGCTTTTTACTTCCCTCATAATACCACGCTCGAGTTGGTTTGGACTACCGTTCCTGCCATCTTCCTGACAGTCTTGGTTGTATTCGGATTGAAATTCTGGTTTAAGATTACCAAAGATGCACCGGCTGAAGCTGTGGTAGTAGAGATAACAGGCCATCAGTTCGGTTGGGACATGCGTTATCCCGGTCAGGATGGCGTTTTGGGTAAAAAGAGCTATAAACTGTACAATCAGCCCAGCGGTAATACCTTAGGTGTTGATTTTGAAGACCCGGCAAGCTTTGACGATCTGCATACATCGGAAATGCATCTCCCTGTCGGCAAGCCCGTGAAACTGGTCATTCATGCGCAGGATGTGATTCACGATGTTGGTCTCACTCATTTCAGGATGAAGATGGACGCGGTTCCGGGCATCCCAACCACCATGTGGTTCACGCCCAAGTATACCACCGAGGAGATGAAGCAGAGGACAGGAAATCCTAATTTCGTATATGAAATCAGTTGTGATCAAATGTGCGGTCAGGGGCATTTTTCCATGAGAGGAATCATAGTGGTTGAGTCTGAGGCTGATTACAAGAAGTGGCTTTCAACACAAAAGCCCGAGTATTTCACCCTGTTTCCGGACAAGGCACCAAAGGCGACAACTGACAGTTCGGCAATGGCCGCAGTTGTCAATTAAATAATTTCTGAAATTAACAACACCTGATTATTATGAGCAGCATTGCAAGTACACAAGAAGCCGTAGTTCATGGAGGACATGATGTTCATCACGATCATCATCATCATGAAACATTTATCACGAAGTACATCTTCAGTCAGGATCACAAAACCATTGCGAAGCAATTCCTGGTGACTGGAATTATCTGGGCCATCATCGGAGGATTATTCTCCGTTGTTTTCAGATTTCAGCTGGGTTATCCTGATGCAAGCTTTCCCATCCTGGAGGATCTTTTCGGTCACTGGGCTGAAGGAGGAAAAATTAAGCCTGAATTTTACTACGCACTTGTAACCATGCACGGAACGGTATTGGTATTTTTCGTACTGACCGCAGGTTTGAGTGGTACATTTGCCAATTTCCTCATTCCACTGCAGATAGGTGCAAGGGATATGGCTTCTCCGATGCTCAACATGCTCAGTTATTGGTTCTTCTTTCTCGCCTCCGTGGTGATGATTTCTTCATTATTTGTACAGACCGGTCCTGCGAGCGGAGGTTGGACGGTTTATCCTCCTTTAAGTGCCTTGGGAGACGCATCAAGCGGAAGTAAAATAGGAATGGACCTATGGCTGGTGAGTATGGCGTTGTTTATCGTTTCCTCTCTGCTCGGAGGACTCAATTATATCACAACCATTCTGAACATGCGTACCAAGGGAATGAGCATGACCAGAATGCCGCTTACTATATGGGCCCTGTTCTTCACGGCCGTATTGGGTGTACTTTCTTTCCCTGTATTGCTTTCAGGAGCCATTCTGTTGTTGTTTGACCGAAATCTCGGAACAAGTTTCTTCTTAAGTGATATCGTTGTTGCCGGAAAAATATTACCTAATGAGGGAGGATCGGCCATCCTATTCCAGCATTTGTTCTGGTTCCTCGGTCACCCCGAAGTTTACATCATCCTGTTGCCTGCGATGGGAATGGCTTCGGAAATACTTTCAGTGAATAGTCGTAAGCCTATTTTCGGATATATGGCAATGGTCGGATCGCTTTTCGCTATCACAATCCTCGCTTTCCTTGTTTGGGCACATCATATGTTTGTAACAGGGCTTAATCCATTGCTAGGTTCGGTATTCGTGTTATTGACGTTGCTGATCGCGGTTCCTTCAGCCATTAAGGTTTTCAACTGGCTTACTACGATTTGGAGAGGCAATATCCGATTTACTCCCGGAATGCTATTTGCAATCGGATTTGTGAGCCTTTTCATCAGTGGTGGATTGACCGGTATCTTCCTTGGTAACTCAGCGCTTGATATTCATCTGCATGATACATATTTCGTGATAGCCCACTTCCATATCGTGATGGGTGTGGCATCTTTCTTTGGAATGTTTGCAGGTGTATATCACTGGTATCCCAAGATGTTCGGAAGATATCTCAACAACACACTTGCATATATCCATTTCTGGGCCACCATTATCGGTGCCTATCTCATATTCTGGCCAATGCACTACATGGGCTTAGCTGGTGTGCCTCGCCGTTATTATGATTTCTCCAATTGGGAGTCTTTCAAGCAATTCGGCGGATTGAATGAGTTTATCAGCCTCGTCGCCCTGATCGTATTCGCGGTACAATTCCTTTTCGTTTTCAATTTCTTCTATAGTATATGGAAAGGAAGAAAGGTGAAGGAAGAGAATCCATGGGGAGCCAACACTCTTGAATGGACAACACCTATCAGACCCGGACATGGTAACTGGGAAGGTGACATACCCGAAGTTCACCGTTGGGCATATGATTATTCAAAAGATGGTAAGGATTATATTTCTCAGACCACTCCTGTAGGGGCAGATGAGAAAGGCCATTAATTGACAGAGGATCTTTATAAAACCGACTCCTTAAGGGAGCTCAGGATGTGGAATTATGGATGAAACGAAGACTATATCCGGCTCCGTGTCTTTTTCACTGGTAAGTAAAATCAAGGATTACTTTCAGCTGATCAAGTTCACGTTGAGTTTCATGGTGGTTTTCAGTACTGTGGTTTCATTCCTGATTGCGATGAATGGACGGGAAGTTCAAAATTTCGTTTATTCAAAGCCGGTACTAGTTCTTTTACTTTTTACAGGAGGAATGTTGGTCACAGGTTCAGCCAACAGCATCAATCAGGTTCTCGAGAAGGATACTGATTCCATGATGCGGAGGACATCTTCCAGGCCGGTGGCGGCCGGAAGAATGGGAAAGGCTGAAGCGTGGATTTTTGCCCTTGTTTCAGGTTGTCTCGGCGTAGGAATGATGTGGTATTTTTTCAATTTTCAAAGTGCCATGTTGTCGCTGGGAAGCTTGTTCATCTATGCTTTTGTTTACACTACGCTGAAGTCAGTCAATTCCATCGCTGTCCTTGTAGGAGCTATTCCCGGAGCCTTGCCTTGTCTGATCGGATGGGTCGCTGCGACCGATGCCTTCACGGCAGGAGGTTGGATTCTTTTTTCCATTCAACTGGTCTGGCAATTTCCACATTTCTGGGCCATTGCCTGGCTTGCGCATGAAGATTACAGTAAAGCAGGTTTCAAGCTGCTTCCGGGAGACAAAGGGCCAACTAAGTTCACTGCGCTGCAAACGGTTATTTACAGCGTTCTGATGATTCCTGTAGGGATATTGCCTTACCTGTTTAACATCAGTGGTCAGAGCAGCGTTTGGATCCTGCTGGCCTGCAACCTTTGGATGGTCTATGTGAGCGCTTTGCTCTACATTAGAATGGATAAGGCCAGTGCCAGAAAAGTGATGTTCAGTTCTTACTTCTATTTGATGATTGTACTGTTGGCTTTGTTTGCCAGCAGACCCTTATAAGGAGTTTTTTGAAAGAGTTGTTTCGGCCCGAAGCCGAATGAATTTGTCAGAACCGGATTAAGATGTCTGAAGCGATGACTACAGAGAGAAAGAAAATACATCCCCATAAGTTCACCTTGTGGGTAGGATTGGGTAGCATTGTCATGATGTTTGCCGGGCTGACCAGCGCGTATATCGTGAAGCGAAGTCAAGCTAACTGGGTGACCTTTGATTTGCCATCTGTTTTTTGGTACAGTACGGCGGTCATGGTGGCCAGTAGTCTGGCGGTTATTCTGGCCCTGAGAAATTTCAGGGAAAGGATGATGCAACGTTACAGGGTGATGATGATGATATCCTCATTGCTCGGAGTTCTTTTCATTGTTCTGCAGGTAATCGGTTTTTCACAACTGTGGAACAAAGGTGTTACACTGCAGGCCAGTGTTTCCTTTTCCTTCCTGTATGTAATCGTAGGATTGCATGCGGTGCATGTGATCGGAGGCGTTCTGGCCCTTTGGGTCATGTTGCTCAGGTCTTACAGCAGCAAGGTCCGCAATTACAGTATAGTACCTGTTGAACTCATGAACACTTATTGGCATTTCGTGGATCTTTTATGGATCTACTTGCTGGTGTTCCTTTTGATGATCAGATAATTGAAAATTTAAAATAAACAGAATCAGTTTTATGGCTAATACAGCGATTCCGGCCGGTACCAAATGGTGGAGTGGTGGAAAGAGTCCGTTCAACGCCAGCTATGGCAAAGTAATGATGTGGTACTTCCTCATGAGTGATGCATTCACTTTTGGCGCCTTCCTAATCAGTTACGGAACCATCCGGTTCAGCGTGAATCATTGGGCCGACCCTAACCACGTCTTCAATGCGTTTCCTTTCATGGGTCATGCTAACCTTCCGTTGGCATTCGTGAGTCTTATGACCTTCATATTGATCTTCAGTTCTGTAACCATGGTATTGGCGGTACACGAGGGACATCATATGAATCGAAAGGGAGTGGAAAAATACATGATAATGACAATCATCGGAGGTATCGCCTTCCTTGGTTGCCAGGCATGGGAGTGGACGCATTTGATTACCGGAACACATGATGTACTTGTAAACGGTCAGCTAGAGCAGTGGGGAACTACCGTAACAAAAAATCCCTGGGGACCCGAAGTGATGTTCAATGGAAAAGAAGTCGCGACACCGGGACCGATCGCCTTCGGAGGATATTTCTTCGGAATCACCGGCTTTCACGGCTTTCACGTATTCAGCGGGGTAGTAATCAATATTGTCATGCTGATCAAGACCAGACTGGGACATTTCGATCAGCGCGGACATTATGAGATGATTGAAAAGGCCGGACTGTACTGGCACTTCGTGGATCTGGTATGGGTATTCGTATTCCTTTGCTTCTATCTAATCTAATTTCAAAATCTTAAAGCTTTCATATGAGCACAAGTCCTATTTCTGACGAGATCTCTTTTCCGCCGGCACATTCAGATAGCACCAAGAAAATCTGGAAGACATTCTGGCTGCTCTCCATTATTACCATCATAGAGTTGGCTATCGGTATTGCCATTTATAATATACACGAAGGACCTGATCCAAGTGAGTCGCTTGTACTATTCTTCAAAGGAATGGTATGTATACTGACCGTCGCCAAGGCATATTATATTGTGGCGATATTCATGCATTTGGGGGATGAAATCAAAAACTTCATCATGACTATTGTAGTGCCTCTGGCGCTTTTTATCTGGTTCATTATCGCCTTCCTATGGGACGGCGGAAGCTGGAAAAACATGCGCAATACCAATGCGGGCAGTAAGACAGAGCAGGTAGCTCCGGCCAAACATTGATTTTATTGAAATATTATGAAAATACAACCACCCCTTCGGGTGGTTTTTTCTTTTAGTTGCTAACTTGCAACAGAAACTTATACGATTGAACAGAAACGCCATTTTTGCATTAATGCTGGTTTTGTTGCTCCCCTTTCTGAGTTACTGGGTGGTTAATTATTACAGCAAGACTGCCATTGATATGCCCAAAAGATATTTTTTCGACGGGGTTGGCAGCTATGAGAAGAACGGGAAACTCTATCCCGATACGGTTTGGCACAAAGTAAAGAGCCCTGCATTGTTCAACCAATACGGGGAGCAGGTCAGCCTGGATGAGATACACAACAAGGCAATAGTCCTTAATTTCTTTTTCACGCGTTGCCCCAGCATTTGTCCCGGTTTGATGCGAAGCATGAAAAGGCTGCAAGAGTCGTATAAGAAAACCGACAGTATTGTTCAATTTGTTTCGGTGACGGTTGATCCATTACATGACAGTGTCGAGGTGATCAGACAGTATGCCGATAAGCTCGGTATTAATCATGATAACTGGTGGATACTTACCGGAGACAAGGCCTCCATCTATGAATTCTCGCTGAAGGAAATGAAAGCGGGCTTGGCAGACACAGAAGTAGACACCGCGTTCATACATACCGAAAACCTGTTCCTGCTTGACAGCAATAAGGTTATCAGAGGATGGTACAATGCCTTCGACGAAAAAAAGATGGCTAAACTCGCATCAGACATTCCTTTGCTACTGCTTGAAAAGAACAGGAACAACCCAAGTATTTTCAGAAAATTCATTCCTATTTTGCCTCTGATTGCGATGGGATTGGCTATTGTCATTGCCGTTGTGATCTCCTTACAGCGAAAAAGAAAAAAATATGAATCAGCCTGATTTAAGTCCCGTCATCGGTAAAAATGACAAGAAAGCAAATGTTCTGATTGCAGCAGTCTCCCTTATCGTTTTTGCCGCCGTGGTGCTCTTGAGCAAAGTGAAACTGGACGTGGAGCTTCCATTCAATGTACATGTTTTTGCGACAATCAATGCGGTCATTAATTCCATTGTATCCTTTTTGTTATTAGTGGGTCTTTATGCTGTGAAACAAAAGAACTACGAGCTGCATAAAAAAATAATGATGACGGCGATTGTATTGTCCGCCATGTTTTTGCTGAGTTATATCGCACACCATCTGTTAGCGGGCGACACCAAATATGGTGATATCAACCATGATGGAATCCTGTCATTGCAGGAAGAGACCGATGCCGGTAGTTTCAGAAAAATATATCTCGCAGTATTGTTGACACATATACCTCTTGCGGGAATCATACTTCCCTTCATCTTGTTTACATCATACAGGGCTCTGACGGCCGAATTCGCCAGACATAAGAAAATAGCCAAAATTACCTGGCCCATTTGGTTTTATGTGGCTGTTACAGGTGTTCTGGTGTATGTGATGATCAAGCCTTACTATCATTAAATAATCGTCAATATTCCAGCTCCTGGCATGGGTCCCAGAAAATACTTTTGAAATTGACAACACTGTCTTCCTTTACTTCAATACCCTCCAGTTTCAACAGATTCTCCATTTCATCAGGAGAGCTGAAATGATGTTTTCCGCTTAGCATACCATTCCTGTTCACTACGCGGTGGGCCGGTACAGCAGGATTAACTAGGTGACTTGCATTCATAGCCCAGCCTACCATGCGTGCGCTTGACCTTGCACCCAGGTAAGAGGCAATTGCTCCATAGGAGCTAACCCTTCCGCACGGAATTTGTCTTACCACCTCAAAGACATCCTCAAAAAAGCCTGAATGTTTATTGATGCTCGGAATAGCAACTTCGGATACCCTACTCTTCGATTTCTTTTTCACGGCTTATCCATTCTTTTAATTCTTCCTGCTTCTCTTCCCATTTTTCAGGCAGAGAGAAAGAGAGGTAGAAAACTTTTTGACTATTCGCTATATCGAGACCTTCATAATGTGTCTTAATGGTCAGCTCCGGCACGATTTCTCCGGAGGCATACACATCTTCTATTGAGTGAATCAGATTCAAGTTACAAAGCTCAATTACCTTTAAGGTGAACCGAAAAAGGTCGGGAGAATCTGTTTTCAAATGAATCAGTCCCCCTTTTCTAAGGAAGCTGTTATATAATTTAAGAAATCTCGGATGAGTCAATCTTTTCTTTGCCCTGGATGAGCGCAGCTGTGGATCAGGGAAGGTGATCCAGATTTCAGCAACCTCTTGCGGAGCGAAGTAGGCGCCGATCATTTCAATCTGTGTCCTTAAAAAAGCGGCATTTTTTCTCCCTTCATCCAGGCAACGCTTGGCACCGATATACATCCTGTTGCCTTTAACATCCACCCCGATGTAATTGTTTTCAGGATGCATAGCTGATAATCCAACCGTATATTCCCCCCTTCCGCAGGCAAGCTCCAGAATGATAGCATGTTTGTTTTCAAAAAATGACTGCCATTTACCCTGCATATCCTGAGGGTATTCAAGTACATTCCGAAAGGATTTGATTTGCCCGAATCTTAAAAGCTTCTTTTGCCCCATGTTGCAAATGTACGCCTCAAGATAAAAGTGGTAATCAGGATTTTACATCCAGAGCGTCTCTGATGCCATTACCGGATAGATTAAGAGAAAAAACGAGCAGTGCAATGGCGATTCCGGGGATGAAAGCCAGCAGCGGTTTACCGGTGATAATCAGATCGTAATTCTCTCTGATCATCAAGCCCCAGCTGGGCATAGGGGGCTGCAAACCTATTCCTAAGAAACTCAGACCCGATTCCAGCATGATAGCTGTTGCAAAGTTGGCAATGGTAATCACAATTAGTGGACCTGTGATATTGGGAAGTATGTGTCGGATCATGATACGGTAATCTCCTAGGCCCATCATTCTTGCGGCCTGTATGTATTCCATCTCTTTAATCGCCATGACCTGGCCTCGCACCAGCCTTGCCACATTCACCCACATACTCAATCCGATTGCCAGCATGATTTGTCCCAGTCCCTTACCCAATAATAGAGTAATGGAAAAAACCAATAGCAGGGTAGGAATAGCCCAATTAAGATTGATGAACCAGGATATGAAAGAGTCAATTTTCCCCTTGTAATAACCGGCAAACATACCCAGCAATAAACCCACTGTAAGTGACACAAGCGCCGCTATGACCCCTATTGAAAGACTGATTCTCGTACCAAGAATCAGTCTGCTGAGCATATCCCTGCCCAGTCCGTCCGTTCCAAGTAGATAGCTTTTTTCAAAAACGCTGAAATTGCCGGCTTCCGAAATGGGGATCCTTTGCTCATCGGTTACCGATTCATCAATTTGCTTTTCAATAATCAGCATGTTTCCGGAAATATGGTAACCGCATATCGGAATTTCTGATTGTCCGATACAGACGAATAACTGTTTGAATCCGGGTGGACGATTTTGCAATTCCACTGTTTGCTTGTTGGCATCATTAGTTTTGTCCATTACCAGTATCGGTGCACAAACGGCTGTCAGTAAGCATAAAAGCATGAAAGCCAGACCTGTCATGGCCGCCTTGTCACGCCTTAATTTACTTAGAAATCTGTTTTTGATCATGACAGCAGGATTCATTTGACGATTCTTCCTTTCCATCGATAGCTACCCGTCAACCCTAAAAATCCGGAAATCACTATGTAAAGCACATGAACCGGCTGCATCGGAATAAACCACCGCATTATTTTTTTCTGTTGAAAAAAATTGGCAACTGGGCTAAGAAAGGCCAGTTCAGATGAAAATTTTACAATGAATACGGCAAGCCACAATGAACCGGTACTCACTCTGAAATGATTGAAGGAAATAGAATGGTTATCCATCAGTACATTAAGTCCTGATACTAAAAGAGAGAGGTTGAAACAATAGACTAATGCCAGCACAAGTTTCATTCGCCCATCCCTATACGCGGCAGACTTGCTGGCCCAACGAATCCGTTGATTGAGAAATTGCATCGTATTTGCAGATGCTGTCGTATCCACAATCACATTTTTAGACTTCAGGTACAAAATGTCTCCTTCGGCATTTGCTATTTTTTCCATCAATAACATATCATCACCACTGGAGATATGATCAATTCCTGAAAATCCGTTTACTCTCTCAAAAATGTTTTTTGAATAGGCAAGATTTGCTCCATTGCACATATTCAGTTCGCTGTTAGACACAGCTGCTCCGGTTATACCCTGAAGTGTCAGAAAATCCATGCTATCAAATATGCCGATGAAGTTTCCGTCATTCTTCATTTTCACCGGCATCACTACCATGTCCGGATTTTCATTTTCAATAGCAGCTGCAAGCGTTAATAGCCAATAGGGACGCATAGAACAGTCTGCATCGGTAGTGACAATCCAGTTTCCTTTGGCTTTTTTCACAGCAGCCTCTATCGCTCTTTTCTTGTGCCCTGCTGAAATTTGTCCGGAAAGCTCGTCCTGCAGCCGGAGAAGGGAAATCTGACCATTATTCAATTGCTGCACTTTTTCGCAGGTATCATCTTCCGAGTGATCGTCAACAACTATTATTTCAAAAAGCGAACAAGGATATTTCTGTGTAAGGATTGAATGAAGGCAATGAGTAATATTTTCCGATTCATTTCTGGCAGGAACCACTATGCTGAAATGAACAGTGGGATTAAAATCGGAGTCGGGTTTTTCGATTACATCGATATTTTTCCAGGAATTTCTGAAATGCACGAGAAGCGCCGCGTATGTTACGCATAAAAGAACAGCCGCACTTATCAGGATAAAGCCCATGATGTTTCAAATATAAAGTAAACTCTGAAAGGTCGCTGTCGAATAATTTCTGTAGGTCATTTAGAGATCAATCCTATGATAAGCGGCTGCAGAAAGTAACAGAACAGACTTATCAGGATGATGGCAATTAAATTTAGCAGGAAGCCCGCCCTCAGCATGTCTTTCAGCTTGATATGACCACTTGCGAATACAATGGCGTTAGGGGGCGTTCCCATAGGTAGCATAGAGGCCGAATTGGCAGCGAGAGTCATAGGAATACCCAGCATCATGGGATCCATGTTCATTGCTACAGCAACGGCCGTCACCACAGGAGCCATCACGATGACCTGAGCGAGATTACTCATCACTTCGCTCATGAAAATTGAAACGGTTGCAATGATGATGATCATTAGCAGAGGTTGCCGGGTAGCATGCGAAGCGATGAAGTTTCCAAGCATATTCAGCAACCCTGCATTTTCAAGTTCTTTCGCCAGTGCAATTCCGCCCCCAAATAATAATAGAATACCCCAGGCCAGCTGACTGCTATCTTCCCATTCAAGTAAATTCCTGCTTTCCCTGTCACCGGAGGGTATCATGAAAAGGGCCACTCCACCTGCGATCGCGATCATAGTATCATGAAGCTCCACCAGCACTTGCAATTCATTGATGATATCCTTGCAAATCCAAAGGAATACGGTAAAACAAAAAACGGTCAAGACTCTTTTTTCGGGCATACTCATGGGTCCCATACGGAGTAATTCGTTCTTAACAAAGTTCCCGCTCTCTTCATTTTTTCTGATATGGTTAGGAAACAACCATTTAACCGTGACCAGATATAGAGCGGCTTGCATGCAAATACTGAGAGGCGCGAAGGCTATCATCCAATCTGCAAATCCGATGGCATATCCGAATCTTTCCTGAATGAAGGCCACATAGGCCACATTGGGCGGGGTAGAAATGATAGTACCGAAACCGAAGTTCGAGGCATAGGCAATCGACAGCATTAATGCAAGTGCGAAATTTTTTTTGTTGGCTCCGGCTTGCTCGTTTTCCCTCATTACCTTGATTACAGACAAGGCAATCGGAAACATCATCATGGTGGTTGCCGTGTTGCTTAACCAAAAGCTTAAAAAGCCTGTGGCAATAATAAAACCAAGTATGATCCTGTCACCATTCGTGCCCATCAAACGGATGATATTCAGGGCGATTCTTTTGTGCAGGCTCCATTTTTCTATGGCAAGGGCAATCAGAAACCCGCCCAGAAAAAGAAAAATCATGGAGTCGGCGTAGCTTGATGTCACCTCCTTGACAGAATTGATATTGAGAAGAGGAAAGAGCACGATGGGGATTAATGCTACTACGGGAAGCGGAAGTGCGTCGAGTACCCACCAGCTGATCATCAGCGTCGCAACCGATAAGACCATGCAAGCCTTGTTGTCGAGGGAGAACGGATTCCAGATCGCTAACGTTAGGCATAGTATAAGTCCCAGCAGCAAACCTGCGGGTTTTTCATATTTTCTGATCAGCGATAGAAATTGTCTCATACTATTTAATGCTTCAGCCATGGTTACCCGAAACTGAGTTGTTCGGCTGACAATAGATTGAGTATCTTGTTTTAGCCTGTGGCGCGACGAAGTTAGCGGAAGCGCTTCAAATACATGGATAAGAACCATGGACCCCGGTCGGAAGCTCTTCTACGGCTGGTCATCCAAATATTTTGTTAAGCCCTGTAAATCAATTTTATATACTCGGCTTTAGCCTTGACTGCTTATGCAATATTTAATAACTTTGAAGTTCAATGACAGGCATGACAGAAACAACGACTCCCGGCTTGACGCTCACCTCCAAGGATTTTGTAACGGATCAGGAGGTCCGTTGGTGTCCCGGCTGCGGAGATTATTCCATTTTGGCGCAGGTACAGAAGGTCATGCCTACACTTGGTATTCCACGGGAAAATATCGTGATTGTTTCCGGAATCGGCTGCAGTAGCAGATTTCCTTATTATATGAACACTTATGGGATGCACAGCATTCACGGAAGGGCAACTGCTATCGCCAGTGGGCTGAAGGCAACGCGGCCTGAATTAAGTGTTTGGATTGTTACCGGCGACGGTGATGCGTTGAGTATCGGAGGCAACCATACCATTCATCTTCTCAGGAGGAATTTCGATGTGAATATCCTGCTTTTCAACAATCAGATTTATGGTTTGACAAAGGGACAATATTCTCCCACTTCTGAGGAGCACAAGATCACTAAGAGTACTCCTTTCGGAAGCATCGATCATCCGTTTAATCCCCTGGCCCTGGCTATGGGAGCGGATGCCAGTTTCATTGCCCGCAGCATGGATCGCGACCCTAAGCACTTGCAGAGCATGTTGCTAAGGGCGCAAGCGCATAAAGGCTCCTCCTTTCTGGAAATCTATCAGAACTGCAACATCTTTAACGATGGCGCCTTCGAGGTTTTCACGGAGAAGGCCAGCAAGGCCGATCAGGCGCTGTTTCTGGAGCAAGGAAAACCATTGGTTTTCGGCGCCAATCAGGACAAGGGCATACGGCTGGACGGATTGAAGCCGGTAATCGTTGATTTAGAGCAGGGAGGAAGTACTTCTGACCTTTGGGTGCATGACGAACGAGATTTCTACAAGGCACAGATATTGGTAAGGATGTTTGATGACCCCTCCATGCAGGGCCATATGCCAAGACCTTTCGGAGTATTCTTCGAAACAGAAAGAGCCTGTTATGAAGATGTCATGTCGATGCAGATAGAGGAAGTCATCGCTAAAAAGGGCAAGGGTGATCTGGACAAACTACTTAGGGGAAATGAGACGTGGACGATAAAAGGCTGATGAAATTTAGGAAATGATTCCCTTTTTAATCAAAAGTTCTGCTATCTGAATCGCATTTGTAGCCGCTCCTTTTCTCAGATTATCGCTCACAATCCAGCAATTCATCGTCCTGGGCTGGGATTCATCCCTTCTGATTCTTCCTACGAAAGTCTCATCCTTTTCAAATGCGGTCAGTGGCATCGGGTAAATGAATTGTGAAACATCATCTTTCACTACCACACCGCTGAAAGAGGAAAGCAAGGTTCTGACTTCGTTCAGATCAAATTCTTTTTCAAATTCTATGTTGACACTTTCGCTGTGCCCACCCATGGTAGGAATGCGTACACAGGTAGCGGTTACCTGTATACGCTCATTATCCATGATCTTTTTGGTCTCATTCACCATTTTCATCTCCTCCTTGGTGTAGCCGTTTTCCATAAAAACGTCGATATGCGGGATGGCGTTCAGGTCGATGGGATATTTGTAGGCCATTTCACCTTCAAACCCCCTTCTTTCATTCATCAGCTGATTCACGGCCTTGATTCCCGTTCCGGTCACACTCTGATAGGTGCTCACTACCACACGCCTGATTCCATAGTGGTCATACAGGGGTTTCAGTACCATTACCATTTGAATGGTGGAACAATTGGGATTGGCAATGATCATATCATCTTTCTCCAGCACCTCTCCATTGACTTCGGGAACCACGAGCTTCTTATCCTTATCCATTCGCCATGCGGAAGAATTGTCAATCACCCTGATGCCAGCCTCCGCAAATTTGGGAGCCCACTCCAGCGAGGTGCTTCCGCCTGCAGAGAACAATGCGATGTCGGGTTTGGCTGCTATGGCATGCAGCATGCTCACCACCATATGATCCTTCCCCCTGAAATGGAGTCTTTTTCCCACACTTCTCTCCGAAGCGACAGGAAGCAATTCCGTTACGGGGAAATTTCTCTCTTCCAAAACCTGTAACATTTTGGTTCCTACCAGTCCGGTGGCACCAACAACGGCAACTTTCATAACTGAAGATTATTCAGCAAAAATAAGTCTGAATACGATAAATCATCCTTTCAAATCCAAACTCACCGAAGATTATTCACACTTGATTTATCAAATCATGCATGCTCTAGTTTTGAATCGTACCCATGAAAAAAATTTTTGTCATATTACCACTATTTGGATTCCTCCCTGTTTATTGTCAGATCAGTGAAACCTTTTCTGATGGAAACTTCAGCGCCAATCCCATATGGCGGGCTGACACCTCCCAATGGACTATCAGCAGCGATTTACGACTTCAGTCTAGATCCATGACAGCAGGGGACGTTTTTTTCATCTGTAGTGAACAACAGTTGTCCGGCCCCCTCGAGTGGAGATTCAATGCCACTCTTCAGTTCAACCCCTCCTCCGCTAACTACATCGATGTTTTTCTGATATCCACCGACTCAAATTTGAATGCAGCTCACAATCGGGGTTACTTTCTGAGGATTGGAAGTACGGAAGATGATATATGTCTCTATAGAAAAGACAGTGCAGGTATAGTAAGGTTGCTGGACGGGACAGATGGATTTCTGAATTCCAGCAGCAATCATCTGACTGTTATCGTTACCAGAGATCAGAGAAACGAATGGAATTTCAGTTGCAGGAAGGAAACAAGTAGTTTCACTTCATTGACGTCAGGTTACATGATTGACAGCACCTACAATCATTCATCTTTTTTCGGAATATCCGTTAGGCAGAGTACTTCCGGCTTTTTTGGAAAGCATTATTTCGATGATATTTTTATCCGGCCCCTGAACAGGGATTCGCTGCCTCCCAGATTACTGGCATTCAAGGTACCCACTCCCCATAAGATTGAATTATTGTTTGATGAGAGAATAGATCCGTCAAATGCTGTCGACACCAATAATTATTTGCTAACTGATTTTTCCTTATATCCGACGAGAATCATGCAAGACAGCTCCCATGGCCAAATGCTCTTTCTTGAGTTATTAAATGGCCTACCCGAAAGAGTGATACTCAACTTACGAGTCCAAAATCTTCGGGACCGATATGGAAATCATATGATGGATACCATAGTCAAACTGGCCTATTACAAACCACTTATCCATGATGTGCTGATTACAGAACTGATGGCCGATCCCGAACCTTCTGCCGGAATGCCTGCTGCCGAATGGCTGGAGTTACATAATCCATCGGATTTCAGTATCAATTTAAAAGACTGGACAATAAGGAAACCCAATTCGGATCCGGTAAAATTACCTGACATCGTCCTCCCATCAGGTGGCTATGTAGTATTGACATCCTTATCAGGAAAGGAAAAGTTGGCAGGTTTTTGTCAGAGTGTTTCTGTTTCCGGATTTCCCGCCTTAACCAATGAAGGAGATACTCTATTATTGCTTTCGGACAGCGGCAAACTCATTCATGCAGTAGCCTATTCTAATGACTGGCATGAAAATGCGCTGAAAGCTGACGGAGGCTGGTCACTTGAAATGAAAGATTTCAAACAGCCTTGCCTTGAAAAAGCTAACTGGACTTCATCCTCTGGATATTACGGAGGTACTCCGGGAATGACTAATGCGGCAACTTCGATCAACAGAGATCAAACAGCACCCAATATTATCAATGCCTTTTGTATCGACAGCCTGTATATTCATTTACTGTTTGATGAGAGCCTCGACAGCCTATCTGCTACAGATAATAGCCGGTATCTTATAGATCATAATATCGGACAACCGGCAACAGTGCAGGTTCGCGCTCCGTTTTTTAAGGAATTGATATTGAACACAACAAATCCCATCAGGAAGGATACCATTTATCAGGTAGAGTTGAAGGGAACGGCTGATTGCGCAGGAAATGCCATTACTAAGAGCAGAGTCTCCTTTACCCGATTTTCCGATTGTCAAAAAGGGGATTTGTTGATCAATGAGATCTTATTCAATCCTATACCGGCCGGCTATGATTACGTAGAGCTTTACAATAACAGTAAAAAAGCGATTGATCTTTCAAAAATCATGATTGCTAATAAGGATGTGACCGGAAGAGCAGCCAATATCGTTCCCCTGATTGGCCAACCATTTGCACTACTACCGGGAGAATATGTGGCTGTAACCGCAGAAAAAGAAATGCTTTTCCAATCCTTCATTGTCAAAAATCCACTTTCCGTGATTGAAAACAAAAATCTTCCATCTTTTCCTGATGATGAAGGGTCGGTATTGATAATGAATCAGCAGGGCATTGTATTAGATGAGCTGGATTATTCCGATAAATGGCATTTTGAATTGATTAATGATACCGAGGGAATCTCTCTGGAGCGAGTAGCCGCTTCAATTCCTACCAATTCAGCCTCCAATTGGCACAGCGCTGCCCGAAGGGGAACTCCCGGATATGAAAATTCACAGTCGCGTCAGCTGGGTTCTTTTTCAGGAAAGGTTTTCGTCGATTCGCCCATATTCAGTCCCGATCAGGACGGTTGGCAGGATGCAGCAATCATCCGCTATCAATTCCCTTCGGAAGGCTATGTGCTGTCGGTAGCGATTTACAACATGAATGGTATGCCTGTTCGCGTATTAGCGAACAACCTTCTGGCAGGTACAGCAGGAATGTTTCAATGGAATGGACTGGATGACAGGGGAAGGGGGCTTCGCCCGGGCACATATATAGTCTGCTGTGAATACTTCAATAGCAGGGGAGAGAAAGAGAAAATAAAGAAAACACTGGTACTGGCATCAGCACCCTGATCAAATCAGGTCGATATCGAAGTTGACAAGCTGTATGAATTCTTTGATCCTGTTGTTGATATCGTCTTGGGTCAGTTCTTTCAAACGGTCCGGTCCGAATTTCTCCACGCAGAAACTGGCCATGGCACTTCCCACTATGATGGCTGACTTCATGTTTTCAAAACTGATATCTTTTGTTTTGGCAAGATAACCCATGAATCCTCCGGCAAACGTGTCACCCGCTCCCGTAGGATCAAAAACGTCTTCCAAAGGCAGTGCAGGAGCGAAGAAAATATGATTCTGATGGAAAAGCAAGGCGCCATGTTCTCCTTTTTTAATGATGAGAAACTTAGGACCCATATCCAGAATTTTTCTGGCGGCTTTAACCAGTGAGAATTCGGCACTCAGCTGCCTGGCTTCGCTGTCGTTCACGAGCAATACGTCCACTCTTTTCAGCAATTTCTCCAGGTCTTCCATGGCTGAATCCATCCAGAAATTCATGGTATCCATCACAATCAGCTTAGGCCTTTCGCGCAATTGCTCTATGACGCTCAATTGCAATTTGGGCATCAGGTTGCCCAGCATCAGGAATTCTGCCCCCTGATAACTTTCAGGAATCACAGGGTTGAAATCGGCGAGTACATTCAGGTCTGTTACCAGCGTATCCCTGGAGTTCATGTCCATATGGTATTTTCCTTTCCAAAAAAATGATTTCTTGTCGGGAACGATTTCAACACCTTCCATCTGAACACCTCTGTCCTTGAGCGCCTTCATTTCCTCTTCGGGGAAATCATAGCCTACGATGGAAATTTGCTGAACGGGCTTGATGAAATTGCTCGCGGCATAGGCTACATAGGTAGCCGAACCTCCAATGATTTGATCGGTTTTTCCGAAAGGAGTTTCGATAGCGTCGAAGGCCATGGTGCCTACTGAAATCAGGGACATATATTCATTTTTAGACGCCGCAAATGTAGGTGAATAATCGCTGAGAAATCAAGCCGCTCCACAATTTGTATTATCTTGTCTCATGCTACTGCCCATACATCCCGACAATCCTCAACCTCGGCAAATCAGCCGGGTGGCAGACTGCCTGCGGAAGGGGGGTATAATCATTTATCCTACGGACACTATTTACGGCCTTGGTTGTGATATCTTCCAGTATGATGCCATTGTCAAAATCTGTCGTATCAAAGGAATCGACCCCAAGAAGGCCAATTTTTCCTTCATCTGCAGGGATTTGAGTCATATCAGTGATTTTACCAAGAGCATTGATACTCCCATATTTCGTTTATTGAAGAAGTCTTTACCCGGTCCCTTCACCTTTATATTGCCGGCAGGGAAAAAAGTGCCTGATATCCTGCAGAGTAAGAAATCAACTATTGGTATTCGGGTACCTGATAATAACATTTGTATGCATATTCTGGGTGAGCTGGGGCATCCCATCATCAGCACCAGCCTTCCCGGTGAAATGGTCGAAGAATATACCGACCCCGAAATCATTCACGATAAATTTGAGAATCTAGTGGACTTGGTTGTTGATGGAGGTCCCGGAGGCGCTGTTCCTTCCACGATTGTCGATTTCACTAATTCAGAGCCGGAAATTATCCGACAGGGTCTGGGAGTCCTGGATATTTAGATAACATTACTCCTCCAACAAATCCATTTGAGAGTTGTTGATGTTAAAGCTTTTTCTGTGGTATTTGCATAATCCTATGGCTTCAATGGCCGCACGGTGTTCAGCAGTACCGTAACCTTTGTTTTTATTCCAGCCATAATCAGAATATTCATCATGTAATTTCAACATGTATTCGTCACGGTAAGTTTTAGCAAGTATGCTCGCCGCGGCAATGGAGGCATAGATCCCGTCTCCTCTGATGATACATTTGTGTTTGATTTCCCGATAAGGGCTGAATCGGTTTCCGTCTATCAGCAACAGATTCGGTGATTTTTTCAGCTGATCCAGGGCAAGATGCATGGCCTTGAAGGAAGCCTGCAGGATATTGATTTTGTCGATCTCATCATTATCCACCATTCCCACCCCGAAGCAAATACTTTCTTTTTCAATGATAGGGCGCAGAATATCCCGCTCTTTCTCCTTCAGCTGCTTGCTGTCATTGAGCAGCGGATGGTGAAAATCCCTTGGCAGTATCACTGCCGCCGCAAATACCGGCCCGGCATAGCAGCCCCGTCCCGCCTCATCCACTCCGGCTTCTGTCTTGCTCTTAAATAAATATGGCTGCAGCATCCTGAATTGTTCTTCAAAACTAATTACTGATATCAAATTCCAACTGATAATTCCTGACTAAATTTGCAGTATGAATTCGGCAGGGATCCTCCAAAACAATCGACAGGTGGCTAACTGGCTATTGATAGGCGTGTTCATGATCATGGTTCAGGTGCTTATCGGAGGAATCACCCGATTGACGGAATCCGGACTTTCCATAACCGAGTGGAAGCCCATTACAGGGGCCCTTCCTCCCCTTACTGAGGCCCAATGGGCGGAAGAGTTTGAAAAATACAGGACTACCGATCAGTTCCAATATGTACACCGTTCATTTGATATGGGCGATTTCAAATTCATTTATTTCTGGGAGTGGTTTCACCGGCTTTGGGCAAGATTCATGGGGCTGGTTTTTCTGACGGGCTTCACCTATTTTATTTTCCGGAAAAAACTCACCCGTAATATGATTGCGCCTCTGGTTGCACTCTTCATTTTGGGTGGTCTGCAAGGCGCCATCGGGTGGATCATGGTTAAAAGCGGACTGGTACCGGAGAAATATTATGTGGGTCATGTGGAGCTCACAACCCACTTCATTGCAGCTGTGCTCCTGCTATGTTATACGCTTTGGTTTGCCGTCTCCCTGAAACCCTCTTTTGACAATAAGGTGAGGAATAACGCATTGAAGAATTTATTGCACCTACTCACAGTTTTGTTTCTCATTCAATTCATGTATGGAGGATTCATGGCGGGCATGAAGGCCGCGGCTACAGCGCCCACCTGGCCCGATATCAACGGTGACATGATTCCCTCATCCTTATCGGAGCTGCAGCCATGGTATCATAATCTTTTCAACAATAAGATCATGGTCCATTTCATTCACCGCGGCTGGGCCTACCTTATTTTGATTTTGGTCTCTTTGTTTTTTATCAAATCGAGAAAAACAACCGATAACCGTTTATTCACTTTCTTCAGTCGCAGTTTACTGAGTTTAATTTTCGTGCAAGTCATCCTTGGCATTCTTACTGTAATGAACGGTACTTTTCCGGAAAGATTGGTCTGGTTAGGAACGGCGCATCAGTTCGCTGCAATTCTGCTGGCATGCAATCTCACCGCGTTACAATTCCTGGTCAGAAAAAACGGGATTTAAATCAGAGTGAAACAAAATACCCGGATATTCATTTACCGACCCATCCAAAGCTTGAAAGCTGAAGGAATGACTTTTATATCAAATTCTCCGGCCGTCACTTCAGGATCACCGTCTATATGAAGAGGCGCCATGCCCCTGTTGATGATTTTCAAATGATCCGTATGGAAATATTGTACCGGATTTTTAGTTTCCCGGCTGTCGGCAGACAGCACTTTTCCCGCACGGATCTGCCATAAAAGCGAGAGTAGCATTTTGATTTTTCCCGATTTCCTTACCACTATCACATCCAGCAAACCATCATTCAGGCTGGCTTTTGGAGCGATTGTGACATGATTTCCGAATTGATTGCTATTCGCGACGCTAATGAAAAAAGCCTCACATTCCATTTTTCTGTCAGCGGTTTCAATGACAAAAGGGTAGGGCTTTGAATGAAAAAATTCCGAAATGGTTTTTCTGATATAGGTAGCCAACCCTCTTTTCTTTTCTTTTGCGAAGGCGTGCGCGACGGCAGCATCAAAACCGATACCTGCCAGCATGCAGCTGAATTTTTCGTTGATCAGAAATCCATCTACCGCTTCCTGTTTTTTTGCCTGTAAAATCAAATCAATGGCTGCCTGCGGTTTAAGTGGGATATGTGCCGCCAACGCCAGGCCGTTTCCCGAACCAAGGGGTATGATTCCCAACGTTACCTTCATACCCCCAATAGATGCTGCCACCTTATTGACGCTGCCATCACCACCACATATCACTACATCCGTGACCTCTCCGGAGTCGATGCGACCTGCCAATGCCGAATAATCACCATCTGCACGGGTATCCATGCATTCAAAACTCACATTAACCCTGTCGCACTTTTCTTGTATAAGCTTTTTCAGAAACCCCTTGTTTGCGGTTCCTGAAACAGGATTGATCAGAAAAATGATATGTCTTGATTCAGCCATGCAAGAGAAATCAAAGGTTGTTGCTGTTCAGCGTTTTCCATAGGATATCCTTCAACTCCTGTAAACCCTGACCAGTCATGGATGAGATGAACACGTACGGAATATTTTCGGGAAGATCTTTCATGATGGATGTTTTCAATTCTTCATCCAACATATCCGATTTGCTGATCGCAATCACGAAGTCCTTTTGCAGCATATCGGGATTGTATTTTTCCAATTCGCTTCGGAGAATCTTAAATTCTTCACCATGGTGTTTGCTGTCCGCGGGAATGACAAACAGCAAAATGGAATTTCTCTCAATATGCCTTAGAAATCGATGTCCCAGCCCCTTGCCTTCAGCGGCGCCTTCAATGATTCCGGGCAAGTCGGCGATGCAAAAGCTTTTTCCTTCGCGATAGTCCACGATGCCCAGCTGGGGAGTCAATGTGGTAAAAGCATAATCTGCGATCTTGGGTTTTGCAGCGGTGATACAGGATAACAGGGTCGATTTTCCTGCATTAGGAAACCCTACCAGTCCTACATCAGCCAAAACTTTTAGCTCCAGAATTTTAATACCTTCTACACCCGGCTCTCCCGGCTGTGCATATTCAGGTGCTTGGTTGGTAGCTGTTTTGAAATTGGAATTACCCAAACCGCCTCTTCCTCCCCTCATCAGGATGATTTCCTGACCGTCATGCAGAATCTCGGCTTCTACTTTACCCGTATCTGCATCTTTGGCCACGGTTCCGAGAGGCACTTCAATGATGATGTCCTTTCCGTTTCTTCCGGTGCGGTTACCACCCTCGCCATTGGCGCCGTTTTCAGCCAGAATGTTTTTGAAATAACGCAGATGCAGCAAGGTCCATAATTGACCGTTGCCTTTCAAAATGATATGAGCACCTCTTCCTCCGTCGCCGCCATCAGGACCGCCTTTGGAAGTGAGTTTGTTTCTGAGAAAATGCTTGCTGCCGGCACCGCCGTGACCACTGCGGCAGAAAATGTTGATCTGGTCAACAAAATTGGAACGTTCCATTGTTTCAAAGGTCCGTAAATTAACTGAAAAAGCTGCCTTTATCAGCTCAATGCAATACTATCCCTTGCTTTCCTTCCATGACTTATATTCGGACTTCTGAGCATCCAGACCTTCCGGCAATTGTCTTAGCGGCTCGCAGGGCTCCCAATCTTCGTGCATTTGTTTAGGCAAAGCCTGATAGAGAGCGGTGCCCTCCGTCTTCCAACGGATCATCTCATCACTGACTGATTTGATAATTTTAGCGGGATTTCCTGCGATCAGGCTTCTTGAAGGAAATTTCTCCTCCGCCTTGATGAAACTCATCGCACCCACGATACATTCATCTTCAAGAATGACATTATCCATGATTACGGAATTCATGCCTATCAGGCAGTTCCTGCCAATGCGCGCACCATGGATCACGGCGCCATGGCCGATATGAGCGCCTTCTTTCAGCAAGACTGTCACCCCCGGAAACATATGGATGGTACAATTTTCCTGCACATTACATCCGTCCTCAATGATGATTCCTCCCCAGTCACCCCGGATGGCCGCACCCGGACCGATGTAAACATTCTTTCCAATGATAACGTTGCCGGTTACCGCCGCCTGCGGATGAATAAATGCCGACTCGTCAATCACGGGTATGTGCTTCTGGAATCTGTAAATCATGTCAGTCCGTGAGTTTTTTATGTGTACGGAAGCAGGTTCCTTTGAATATGGCAACGTTGTTGTCGAACTGGTTCAGAATAGTGATCTGATATAAGCCCGTTGACTTTCCATTGTGCATTTCAACAGCCTCTGCGGTCAGCGTATCTCCGGTATGTACAGGCTTGATAAAATTGATGGCAGTGTCCAGTGCCACGGAGAGGTTGTTTCTATTGTTGCAGGCGAAAGCAAAGGCGCTGTCCGCAAGGGAGAAAGCGACACCTCCATGGGCGATGCCGAAGCCGTTGACCATCTCATCCCTTACCGTCATTCTGATCTTACTGTATCCTTCCCTCACTTCAAGCACTTCAATACCCAGCCACTGACTGAATTTGTCATGCTGCATCATGTGGTCAACCACTTTCTTTGCCAGCAGGTCGTTGGACATATGCGATGAATTTATTGTTTACTTTCCCTTGAATATAGGATTCCTTTTTTCCAAAAAAGCATTTACTCCTTCCTGGTAGTCCTCCGTGGCAGAGGCCTTCAGCTGCAATCTGTCTTCTTCGTTCAATTGGTCAGTAAGAGTATTGATGAGAGATTTGTTCAGCGCTTGCTTGGTGAGGGCCAGCCCTGTTGTCGGCATTTTTGAGAGTTTCAACGCGATTTCAAAAGACTTCTCTTCAAAATCTACCTCTTCCATGCATTTATAAATCATGCCCATCTGCGCAGCTTCTTCCGCGTTTACCTTATCTCCCAGCATCATGAGTGCAGTTGCCTTTTGCATTCCGATGAGTCGAGGAAGGAAGAAAGTCCCTCCGCTGTCAGGAATCAGACCGATTTTTGAGAAGGCCTGTATGAAGGAAGCTGATTTCTTTGCTACAGTGATGTCTGCGCTTAGTGCAACATTAGCTCCCGCTCCGGCAGCCACACCGTTCACGGCGCAAACTACCGGCTTTTGCAATGCTCTGATTTTGCTGATGATGGGGTTATAGTGTTCGGAGAGAATGACCTTGAAGGATACGGGATCGTCCCCCGTAACTTCACCAAGATCCTGTCCTGCAGAAAAGGCTTTACCCGCACCCGTAACGTAGACGCAGCGTATTTCCGGATTATTGGCGCACTCGTCCAGTGCTTGCTGCATCGCAAGCGCCATTTCGCGATTGAATGAATTGAGTTTTTCAGGTCTGTTCAATGTGACACAACCTACCTGTTCCCTGATCTCAAATAAGACAACGGACATACAAACGATTTAATACAAATGTAATTGGTTAATGGCATTTGAAATGATCAAAGAATTCAAGGCAATCGAGGCATTGGCAAAGTGATTTGCAAGCTGTAGATCCGAATTCACTGACCAGTTTCGTATGGGCAGATCCGCATTGGGGACAACTTACTATATGATTGTCTTTGTCCCTGAATCTGGGTGGAGGGGCAATACCATACTCCCTTAATTTCTTTTTACCCTCCTCGGTCATCCAGTCTGTTGTCCAGGCGGGTTGCAACACATAAGTGATTTTCACTTTTGGATGTCCGGCTGCCAGCAGTCTCATTTTGATGTCCATGGCAATGGCATCCATGGCCGGACAGCCGGAATAGGTGGGCGTGATGATCACCTCGACTTCATTTGGATGGATGATGATTTTTCTGACAAGACCAAGATCCGCAATGGTCAACACGGGTATTTCAGGATCAGTGACCTGTGCTACCTCAGCCAGTATCTCTGTTTCAAGATTCGTGTTAGAGGCAAGGTCGTATGTGCGGATGTTTTCCAATTTAGTACATCATTACCATTCTGAACCGGGATAGGCGCGCTGCATATATTGCAGCTCAGTCAGGATGTAGCCCATGTTTTCGGTATGCATTCCTTTCTTACCACCTGATTGCATGAACATATTTTCAGGGATACTCAGGCCCGCTTCTTCCAAAACGGCTGTCACCATATTCAACCAGTCTTGCCGGAAGCTATCGGGATTTACACCTGTGCCGTCTGCAGCGGATATTTCTTCTTGTTCTGAGGGAGCGAACAACTCTCCCGTGTAAGTCCAGATTTGCTTCATGGCATCCATTATTCTTTGCCGGCTTTCTTCTGTTCCGTCTCCCAAACGAATCACCCAGTCGCTACTCCATTTCAGATGGTATTTCACCTCTTTCAGTGATTTTGAAGCAATGGCAGCCAATTGGGGATCTTTACTTCTCTCCAACCTGTTGTAAAGTAATTCATAGTAAGCGCTTAGAAGATATTGCCTCAGGCAGGTGAAGGCCCAGTCTCCTCTTGGAAGCTCGCAAATCAGCGGATTTCTGAATTCCCTTTCAGTTCTCAGATAGGCCAGGCTGTCTTCTGTTGCATGGCTCTCCGGATTTTTTTCGTTGATGATTGATGCTGCGTGCTGATAGAGATATCTGGCCTGACCCAGGAGGTCCAGGCTGATGTTGGTGATGGCAATATCCTGTTCGAGCACGGGACCATGTCCGCACCATTCACTGTTTCTATGGGATAGAATCAGTGCCGTATCAGCCAGTTGCAGAATATATGGTAGGGGAGCGTTCATCTTAAAATGATTACATGTGTTTTATCTCATCGGGGAGATCATAGAAAGTAGGGTGGCGGTAGATTTTGTCTTCTGCCGGCCCGAACAGGCTTTCCGCCTCGTCCGGATCTGATGCGTGAATGTATTTGCTTTCCACTACCCAGATGCTTACACCTTCCTGTCTTCGTGTGTACACGTCGCGGGCGTTTTCGATGGCCATGGCAGCATCTGCTGCATGCAGCGAACCCACATGTTTGTGATCAAGCCCCTGCCTGCTTCTGATGAATATCTCCCAGAGAGGCCATTGATTAGGATCTTCTGCAAAGGTCTTCTTATCACTGCTTCCACCTTTCTCCTCAGGAATATCTCCGTAATGATATTTGACGATTTGAATTTTCATAATTGTTCGATTTGGAATCAGGCAACTTTTTTCTCTTTCATTTTTTGTTTTTGCGCATAGGCCATGGCAGCCTCTCTTACCCATCTGCCTTCCTCATGCGCCTTGATTCTTGCATCCAGTCTTTGCTTGTTGCAAGGGCCGTTTCCTTTCACCACATTCCAGAACTCTTCCCAGTTGATTTCACCAAAATCATAATGCCCGCGCGCCTCGTTCCATCTCAGATCGGGGTCGGGAAGCGTCATACCCAGCAGCTTCACCTGCTCGGCTATCATATCCACGAACTGCTGGCGCAGCTCATCATTTGATTTGCGTTTTATTTTCCACTTCATGCTTTGGTCGCTGTTGGTACTTTCGGAGTCCTTGGGACCGAACATCATCAGGCTGGGCCACCACCAGCGGTTGATGGCATCCTGGCACATTTCCCTTTGTGCTTGAGTTCCTTTGCTCAATACCAGTAACGATTCAAATCCTTGCCTTTGATGAAAACTTTCCTCCTTACATATTCTCACCATCGCCCGGGCATAAGGACCATAGGAGGTTCGACACAGCATGACCTGGTTCAGGATGGCGGCACCATCTACCAGCCAACCAACCGCTCCCATATCAGCCCATGTGAGGGTGGGATAGTTGAAGATGGAGGAATATTTCGCTTTTCCGCTGTGAAGATCCGCAATCATCTGATCACGGCTCATGCCCAGTGTTTCTGCTGCGGAATAGAGATAAAGACCATGTCCGGCCTCATCTTGTACCTTGGCCAGCAGGATGGCTTTTCTTTTGAGCGAAGGCGCCCTGCTGATCCAGTTGCCTTCGGGCAACATCCCCACTATCTCGCTGTGCGCATGCTGACTGATCTGCCTAAGATTGGTCTTGCGATAGGCCTCGGGCATCCAGTCGCGTGGCTCGATCTTTATTTCTTCGTCTACACGGCGCTGAAACTCTTTTTCGAAATCCTGTACTTGCATAAACTGTGGTTTTGTAGTATCGGGTTTAAAGATACAAAAAACTAACAATTGTTAGTATTATTATTTCACATCGAAATCAATCTTTACATGGCTGCTCCGGGGATGTCCCTGGCAGGTAAGGATGAATCCTTTTTCCACTTCCTCCTCTTCCAGTGCGTAATTCACGTCCATATCCACTTCTCCTTCGGTAACCTTGGCGCGGCAAGTGCTGCAGACGCCTCCTTTGCAGGCAAAGGGCAGATCGGCTCCATGTTGCAGTGCTGCATCCAGTATGCTTTTACCATGATAAGGAAGCTCCATCTGAAAGGTTCTTCCGTCAAGGGTAATCTCCACTTTGGAGATAGGTCCCTGGTTGGTTTCTGTCACTTCAACAGTCGCGGCTTTTTGGGCGGACACTTGCCCGGGAGCTGTGAATAGTTCAAAATGTATGCTGTCCTTTTTCAAACCTTGTTTTTCCAGAAATTCAGATGCTTCAAAAATCATTTTTTCAGGACCACACAGATAGACCGCCTTGAAGTTTCGATAAGGAAGGATATCAGATAATGCGGCCAGTTTTTCCCCGTCGATTCTTCCGTAGTGGATATCCGTATCCATGCGTTCCCTGCTCAGAATGTTGATAAGGTTCAGCCTGCCGAGGTATTTGTCTTTTAATGCCTGCAATTCATCAAAGAAAATGATGGAACCTCGGTTTCTGTTGCCAAACACCAGGGTGAAGTCGCAGGCGGGTTGTGTTTTCAGGCTGTGCTTGATGATGCTGATTACCGGCGTGATGCCGCTGCCTGCTGCAATGGCAAGGTAGGAGGGGCTTTCCGAGCCGGAAAGATGCGCATTGAATCTGCCCGTAGGAGCCATTACCTCCAACTGATCGCCCTCTTTCAGTTTTTCGTTGGCGAAGGTGGAGAAGAGGCCATGATCCACTTTTTTTACCGCCACTTTCAGCGTTTGCTCATGCGGTGCGGCACAAATGGAATATGACCTTCTGATTTCCTGACCTTCAAGGTTTGATTTTATGGTAATATTTTGTCCTTCGCGAT
>Ga0315906_10000985_pt1 | contig 43233 bp, 24 predicted proteins | sample LakEriMetagenome_4_FD_203526 | JGI IMG/M metagenome (GOLD analysis project Ga0315906, IMG submission 203526) | Freshwater fungal communities from buoy surface, Lake Erie, Ohio, United States - Buoy 2 MA122 | ecosystem: Environmental > Aquatic > Freshwater > Lake > Lake biofilm | place: USA...
TTTAGTTTCAACAAATGGATGCAAGCTTATACAAGGCCTGATATTGGCATACAATCCCAAAAATTTTCTCGTGGTAACATTTAAACTTTTATAGCCACCTCCTTGAGGGGTAGTTATAGGAGCTTTGAGAAAAATCTTGTTCCTTCGAATGATATCCCATGATTCTTCAGAAATACCCGAAGTATTTCCTGACAAATATACTTTTTCACCAACTTCGATCTCATCGATCTCGATCTGAGCACCGGCAGCTTTGATAATTGCCAGAGTGGCATCCATAATTTCCGGTCCGATACCGTCTCCTTTTGCAACTGTGATTCTTTTCATGACTTTCTATTTTGCTTGCAAGACAAAATTCGACAATCATTTTAATATAATTTTATTTATGTTTTTTATGTTTATCATAAATTTAAACTTATAATAAATCAAGAATTTATAACATATAAGCTCAACCATGAGTTGATCAAAAAAGATAGATAGTGAGAAACATATTTCTATTTTAAGGATGTAATAAGACATTCATATCTTGCACAACTAACTAAATTTCATCAGAGTATAAGTATTTCGAATGAAAATTGATCCAATGCTCGTATCATATTGAGTTTGATCAAACATTAAGACAAATCATTTCAATCCTTTTGCAAAGTGTTTAGCTGAATTCACATATCGGAATAATGTACAAGATGAAAACAATCAAATTTTCCTCGGAGGACAAACTTCAAAAGCAATTCGTTCATGAGTTAAAAAAGAGAATAAATGATTATTTCAAGGCAAAGAACCTTTCCATTAAAGGCGACAGCAGGATGATCCTAAAAGCTTTGGTGATGCTTTCGATGTATATTTTACCTTTCACCCTAATTCTCTTGCTTGAACCTGATAGAAAAATTTCGGCCTTACTGCTCCTACTCATGGGAATTGGAGAGGCCGGAATAGGTATGTCTGTTATGCATGATGCCGCTCATGGTGCCTTTTCCTCCAAAAAGTGGAACAACACTCTTTTTGCTTCAACCATGTTTTTATTGGGAAGCAATACCTTCAACTGGAAGATCCAACATAACCTGTTGCACCACACCTTTACAAATATCCATACGTTTGATCAGGATATTGAATCGAAAGCAACTCTTAGATTTTGTCAACATGCTCCTTTAAAATCATTTCATCGTTACCAGTATCTCTACGCCTATTTCTTTTATGGTCTTATGACTCTCGCAAAGCTACTCACAGATATTGGTCAATTGATCACCTTTAATAGATCTGGCTTGACCAGAGCGCAAGGGCATGACCCATTTTGGGAAATCACCAAACTGTTGCTTACAAAGGTCATCTATTTTGGAATTTTATTAGGATTACCATTCTGGACAACGAACTATACCTGGTATGAAATTTTATTTGGATTCTGTCTGATGCATTTAACAGCAGGGATTATCATGAGTACGATTTTTCAAATGGCCCATGTGGTTGAAGGCTCACAGCAACCCTTGCCAGATGCCGATGGGATAATCCCTAACGAATGGGAAGTTCATCAATTGATGACCACCTCAGATTTTGCCCGACACAATCGATTTTTAAGTTGGTATGCCGGTGGACTTAATTTTCAAATCGAACACCATCTATTTCCACAAATCTGCCATATCCATTACCCAAAAATAGCACCCATCGTTGAGAAGACAGCTCTTGAATTTGGGATACATTACAACCTAATCCCATCGTTTACACAAGCTTTTCTTTCTCATGCCAGAAGATTAAAACAATTGGGAATAAATTGATTTCAGGCAAGCGAGTCGATATGATATATTGTTCACCAAGAAGAACAAAGCATTGCGCAATTAGCTATTATCATTCGAGATTGAACGTTTATGCCAACCTAATTTCACCCAATGTTCGGGAATTTCGTAGTGGCTGATTCCTTTCAAAGGAAGTAGTTCAACACTCGCTTCTGTGAGGAGCTCCCATTGTTGTATTTCACTAAAATCAAACCCTTCTTCACAATAATAAAGCTGTATTGGACATTTTACAGTTCCACTTTGAACATATGCTTCAATTAACTGCTGGTGGAATTCTAAATAATTAACCATCCGCTTTCTTTGGATAGTATCTTCTACTATTCGATCAACGTAGTCCAATACCTCTTGTTTTAAGGGCACTTTTTCATCCATTGGTCTAGTTACTTGAATTTGAGCAGGCTTATCCCAGATAACTAATGATCCGACTTCAACACCCTGACGCTCCAAAGACTTAACCATTTCAAATGCAACAATTCCACCCATAGAATATGCGGTGATCTTATCGATTCTCTTTGGAAATCCACTGCTGCTTTTGTATGCCTTCAACAGCAATTCTGCCAAATCTTCTATAGATGAATATTTTGAAGTGTGTCCAATAGCCATAGGATAATTGAACGCAAAAGCACTCGAATCCTCAGACACCGGATAACTGTTAAAAATCAAAGCCAGTCCAAAAATGGGTGGAAGAAACCATTCTTCCTGTCGTTTGCCGGATTTAAATTGCCATAACAATTCGTTGTCATCAACTAAATTTTGATTACTCAAGCTTGAAAACGTTTGATCTTTAAAAAATTCTGAAAGACTGATATTGACAGAAAAAGTTTTATTCAGCTCATTTAGCATGAGCAATGCCTGAAGACTGGAACCGCCAGATGCAAAAAAATTATTTTCAGCTAAAGTACCGGTATACTTTCTCCAAATATCAGCATAGGGATGTTCCTGAGTAATCTCTGAGGACTTTGAAACATGCTTTTTTATACTTGCCTGAAGCACATAATCCATTGGTTGGAGCTTCATTTGGGAAATTACCTTGAGTCGATCTTTGAAGTTATGTTGAATTGTTTCAATCTTTTCACTTGTAAAATACTCAGTCATAAACTCCCATCGAAGAAAGGTGCGTTCATTAAATTGCTCTACATAAAGTGTCAATGGAAGTCTCGGCCTTGAATTCGAATCGGGAGAATAATTAAGCTCTTGTTCGAAAAAAGCTGGATGCTGTAGAATGAGTCCAACCTGATGATACATTGAAAAATCAACTGATTCAGGATAAATGACAGTTTCGTTTTTATTTTCAAAAAGAAATGACAACGCAACCTTAGTTTTACCGGATAATTCAGTTAGAGAATCTCCTCCAGCCACAGGGAATGGAAAGGCCCTCATGAACATTCCAATTTCAGGCACATCTCGGGTATCCATGATCAGTGATATCCAATTCAAGGGACAACCGGCTTTCTGCATTGCTTCTGACAATAGAACTGAATAAATCACTGACCCTGCCGTGCGCCATGACTTTTGAAGCTCTTTAATATTATTGAATTCAAGCGACGTCAGTTCGGACCATATTACACCTCCCTTGCTTTCGCCATTCACTTTAGAAGTTGATTTTAGGCGAGACGGATTCGGGGAAAGCTTAAAATACATTTCCCAATCAGGAGGCCCTGCAGAGACAGCGAATTCATTTTTTGTTTGAACAGGTGTTTCTCCCTGACTTATCGCTTTAAACAATTCCATGAACGTCTCATCAGAACCCCCATCATACACGATGTGATGCGGATTAAAATAAAATATCACTTCTCCATCCACAGCTATAATTGCAGCATCGAAACACGGCCCGTTTTCAAGGTCAATTGATTGGAAATAAGCTTTCTGTTTAAAATCAATGTATTCCTCCTTGGTCATTTTCCATCTCTCAAGCTCAAAATCCTTCGAGTCGATAAATTTTTGAACAAGGCGACCTTCGGTATTTATTTCAAATTTTGAGAACAAGGAACGACTCATTCTTATGGTTTCAGCCAGCACCTGAATCTTTTGAATCGCATACTTTGGAAGAGGAACAAAATGCGGTAAATTGTAAATCGAAGGATCTTTATCCTGCATGTCAATCCATAGAGCTTCCTGAGCTTTATTTGCAAAAATAGAGTCCTGATTTAAAGAAAGGTTTTGAGTATCAAAAGTTAGTTCCTCCGACAGATGCGCCAGTTCATTAAAATTTGACGTACTGAATAAATGAAATACTTTGAGTGAAGAACTAAAATGTCGATTCCATTCACGGACAAACAGCATTGCATCAAAACTTGACAGACCTAATGAAAAGAAATTATCTTCACCTGAAATCTCCTTATTGAATACATTCAACATCAAATGTTTCACTCGATCTAATGAAGCCTCAGCGGAAATCTCTGATGTGTGTTTTTGCTTATAGTTTTTAAGTTCCAATCGCAAATGATCCAGGTCCAACTTCCCATTTCGATTCATTTTAACCTCTTTTACTCGAAAGAACACAGAAGGTAAAAAGTAGGACGGATACCTATCAAGGATTGACGAACGAATGGAATGAATAGCCGCATCTGAAATTTCTTTTGTGTAAGCAACAGCCAATTCCGTGGCAAATCCAGAGTCAAAGTCAAAAACCATCCAATCAGTTTGAGGCGAACAACTTGCAAGTATAGATTCAACCTCCTGGATTTCTAATCTTTGTCCTCTGATCTTAACTTGTTTATCTGATCTGCCTAAGAAATGTAAGTTGCCAAATTCATCAAGTACGCCTCTGTCAGCTGAAATCCATGGACCTTCCTTATGGCTCCACTCATTTCCATCGAAGTATCCTTTTCCAACGCAAGGGCCGTCAATGCAAAGGAAACCCTCTAATCCTGCAGAAAGTGACGCCCCTGATTCTGAAACAATTGAAACTTTTGAATGCAACATCGACTTCCCAATCGGCACGACTATTCCATCTTGATAAACATCTGAGAATTCAAAATAAGTATTGTCTATCGTGGTTTCAGACAACCCATATGAATTCAATAATTTCACACTTGCAGGAAGGAGTGTCATGAGTGTTTTCATTTCACCAATTTTCCAAGCGTCAGAACCAACAACCAATAACCTTAACGAACTAAAGTTCGGTAATTTTTCCTCCTGCATCCACCAGCGTGCAACCAATGGCGTAGTTTCAAAGAAAGTAATCTTCCTGCGTTCGAGCTCTGATGCTATAAATGAAGGATCTTTACGTTGAAAAGAATCCAAGAGCACTAACTCGGCCCCTTGAAAGAGGGATCTTCCAATGTCTCCCAAAAAAACATCGAAAGAGAAGGAGGCAGCCTGAAGAATTCGATCAGATTCCTTAAGTTCATAGTGGTATTTCCAGGCCTCAACTGCTGCATCATACCCCGAACGTTTAACTCCAACCAATTTTGGAATACCCGTACTTCCTGACGTAGCAATCGCATAAGACAGCTCATTCATCGAAACGCTCTCAATTATAACCGGGCAAGTTTCCTGGTCAGGATCTACAGCTTTCTGGGCAATTAATTCCTCAATCTGCCTGACTCGCTCATCCGGTGTATCAACATCAATCGGAATGAAAGGTATTCCATTGATCAGACAAGAAAGTACACAAGCAATATGTTTGGGAGTTCTTTTAAGCAACAAAGGCACTATTCCTGTTCCTGAGTAATTCAACCACTCAGAAAATAGTTTTACCTGTTCATCCAATTCACCATACGTCAATACCTCATCGCCAAAACGAAGTGCATTTCTCTGATTAAAATTGATAACCACTTCATCCCAGCGTGATTTTAATCCTTTGATCGAAAATTCAGGAAACGAAACAACTTGATCATCTACTTTTACAAAATAGGACCGATGGAAGTTTTGAATCGCAGCTTCAGAGAATTTTTCGGAATTAAATTCCCATTGAAAGAACCATTCAGAGTCCTGATCAATGAAATCAAGTGAAAGATCAAAGGCACTCTCGCGAAGTTCAAAATTCAATGGTTCCACCTCTGTTAGCGACTGCCATTGATTGTAAACAAAGCTGGTATTGAAAAATGGAGTTCCTTCGTTTTGCTTATTTTTTTCAAGTTGCGCAATACCTGCAAACGGTTCATTAGCATGAGAAAAAAGCTCTCTCCATTGTTGCAGAATGGTCCTCGAATCCTCTGAGTCAACAACAAAAGGAAGGGTATTAACTGACATCCCCATCAGCGAATCGTCGCTCCAATCATTGCTCATATTTACCATTACTCCGGTTGCAAAATCCGCTTTCGGGAAATAGCGGTACCAGTGTCGTATCCAACTCACCAGCGCAGCTTCAAAGATCGAACAGGATAATTCAAGCTGTATGGATCGAAGAACATTGCGTTCCTCCTCTGATAATTTTCTCCTCAATGTCGATTTTGATTTCCAAGGCTGTGGACGTTGAAAAGGAAGCTTATGAATCTGAACTTTTTCTAATCTTTTCGTCCAAAATTGAGTGTCGACAGGCTTGACGTGCGGAGCCCTCAAACGCATAACACGAATTTCTCCGGAAAGAAAATCCTTGTAAAATGAATCTAAGAGTTGTTGCACCCCCAAACCATCCAATAAACCATGATGGACACTAAAGGAAATCAGGTGACCATACTCAGCTCTTGAAGCGAAATTAATTCTTATAAGCTCCTCAAAAGGATTTAGGTTTTGAAGACTCACCTGTTCCACTAAGCCTGCTTGATCCGATGCATATATTTCCTCAATTCGTATGGCAGCCTTTCCCCATTTATAGTAGTTTTTATGGGAGAAAATATTCAATGCCAGGTGCTCTTGTGAAGCAACCCATTTTGTGAGAAAGGGAAGTAATCCGTCCTGTTTAGGGAATTGAAAACCTGTATGGATCCAATACGTTTTAGCAAACTTAGGATCGCTTTCACTTAAAAAGAACATTCTAGCAGCCGACTCATGCACTACTACGCCAGGAATAATAAAATCATCTTTATGAACACTCAACACGGACGTAAGCTCCGGCAATTGTCCGATATTCGAACAAGTTAAAATGGAATTTACCGAGATTTCTTTTTGAAGTGATTTCCTGAGCTTCCCGCTCAACTTCATCGCATCAATTGAGTTGAAACCATTCGCAAACCAACCCAAGGCCGTATTAAAATTCTTGTTCGGAAAAAGTTCGGTGAAAATGCTCTTAATTTCTTCAGGAAGCATATGCTCTCCCATTGTTGATGAAACAATGCGAATGCGGTCTTTCAATTGGCTAATATCCACTTTCCCATTTTTATTCAACGGGAAGGCGCCAACGTTTTCAATCAAATGAGGCACAGCATAGGCAGGTAAAAGCTCAAGCAAAAGCTCTCTTTCTGGAAGCACAACCTTCTCTGTTGAGGCATAAAAAGCTGCAAGAACAGAGTGTTCATATACAACGCACCATTTCTCAATTCCAGACCACTTATGCAACGCGAATTCTATTCTTGAAAGCTCTATCCTTTGGCCATTAATCTTTACCTGATGATCCTTTCTACCTTTGAAATAAATATTCCCAGAAGTGTCCATAACACCGCGATCACCTGTTTTGTATGCTCTTTCGCCAAAAAAAGACACAAACTTTTCCGTCATTTCGGAATTTGCATAGCCCAAACCAACACTCGGTCCCACGATTAGAATTTCACCTTCCTGAAAAGGCATACAAATGCTCAAAGATTCCGAAACGATATATATAACGGCATTTATAAAAGGTGTTCCTATCGGCAGTGAATCCGGATTAAACTGTCCCTTATTTTCAAACCCTACGGTCAGAACTGAACATTCAGAAGGCCCATAAAACTGGAATAATCTTGCAGCAGGAAATTTATGGTGTAAGTTTTTTTGAATTCTTTGCGGCACACGATCTCCTCCGGTCATTATGATACGTTCCTTATCGTCGTTAGGGAAAATATCAATCCAGTTTTCCAGCAAAGCAGGAACCATGTGAAAAGCCGTCACTTTCTCAAAGATTTTAATTAGCGACTTCGTATCGCTTAGCATTTCCTTGCTTACTAAAACCTTTTCCCAACCTTTCCAAAGTGGAAAGATCAGTTCAGCAACCCCAATATCAAACGCAGGATGGGCAACAACTCCAAAACATTCTTGCTCCCTCCAAGGCAATTTTTCGTTCCAGGCGTGAAAAAAAGAAACAAGATTTTCCAGGGAAAGTTGAACAACTTTAGGTTCTCCTGTACTCCCCGAAGTACAGACGGATAATGCAGCCGTGCTAAACTCAAAATTTACAGCAGGAGGAAATGAATCAGCTAACAATTCATTGATGAGGACCACCTTTTCAAAACCTCTGTCATTTGAACTAGTGAAAATTAAATCCGGTGGACTAATCGCTAGCAGAATATGAATGAACCCGTCCGTTTCTTTCTCATTGACCATCAATACTTCCACAGAACTTTTCCATGCCGCACACAGCACAAGATCCATGTCAGCACACTTGTCTCCATAGATCCAAATCCTTCGATACTTCAGTTCCGAAAAACTGGAACTCAACTTTTCATAGGTACGAAATCTGTTTTCAAGAAGTAATGAGTTTTCAATCTTTTGAATGAATTCCTTTGATGAATATTCTTTAAACGTGTTTAGGTGTGGTTGCACTGCACGTCCTACGGGTAGATTCAAGATTTTATCCGGCTCAACTAAAAAAGCTTCAAATGCATCGCTGACTGAACTAATTTGATCGAAAGAATGTTTGGAGAGATCAAAATGCCACTGCAAAATCAACCGATTAGGTGACGGAGTAAGCGCTAAACTCAATGGAAATTCAGAAAAATCATAGCTTCCAATCAACTTAAAATTTGATTGAAAGTTCTTCAATTGCTCATTGACAGGATAATTCTCAAATGCTATGAGCATAGAATAGGCAATGCCTTTAAAGAGATCGCTTGTCACATCCACAAATGGAAATTGAACCACGCTCCTCTCTCTCTCCTTGAAGCCGTTCAGCAACTCTGAAGGAGAAGCATCCAAAGAAATTTCGAATTGAAAAGGCAACGTTTGGATGGCTAGTCCAAAACCATTTTTAACTTGTTCGATTAAGCCATTTTGCTTCACAACTCCGAATTGCACTTTGGAACATCCTGTCCAACCAGCTATAAAACAGGACCATAAAAAGTTTACAGTCTCAGCAAGCGTCAAGCCTCTGGCTTTTGAAAAACGCTTGAGTGCGGTGGAATCAATTTCCCTTTTAATTTCACTGTAACCGGATCCTCCATCTGGAAATTCTGTGAGTGTTGCACTTTCTTCTAAGGGCAACAGATATTTTGAGTAGGCCTCCACAGCCTTTGAATGGTCAAGGGCCTTCCATCCGTCGTACCAATCCTTATTTGTCTTTTTAGGTAAATAAAGTTTGGGAGAAGACAGGATAAGCATAAAATCACCGAGAAGCTGTTGTCGTCCCCAACCATCGAACAAGATATGGTGGTTGGTAATCAGAAGATACGTCGCGCTTTCAGTTACAAACCAGTCGAAAGCTATTGCCGGTTCCTTTTGTAAATCAAAGCCTCTGTTTCTTATATCTGCGACACGATCATTCAGTAAATTTTCTGTGCACTGATGCCCGCTAATTCGAGGCTTTGAATTCTTCAAGCATGCCCACACAGGTTGCTTTAATCCTTCAAATAAAATATGTGAATGCAAACACTCATACGTTTCGACTAATCTTTCAATAGCAAAGCTTATCTGCCCCAATTCATATCCTGTGACCTCGAAGGTCAATTGCTGAACATATTCTGAAGATTTGCCTTTCAGACTTGCACTCAGCATAAACTGCTGTGCGGGCAACAATGGTACAATTGAAAGAATATCTTCTTTATTCATCAGAGGTCGCTCAAAAGGTCATCAATTGCATTCATGTCATCTGAATCAACAGAATCATGGATAAACGTCTCACCCTGAAGCTCGGCTGAAATATTTTCCTTTGAAAACGATGTCAATGCTTCTTCAAAATGCTTCGAATCAAAAGAAGGATGCGTCCGCAACATCCATCGCATTTTCCCCTCGACAATCAATGCATTGATTTCCACATGACCAAGCAGGAAATTCTTTTGATCCACCATATCCCCTTGGCCGATATCACTCGGACGTGCCATTCCTCCCCAATTTTCATCAAAGCTTCCAAGGTAATTCAAGAGCAAAGGAAAGGGTGGTTTCTTCCATGATGGATGCCCCATATACAACAATCCATTTTCAGGTACATTTTTCATCGCAAAGCGTACGCGTTCTAATAGGTTAGCTTTTGAAACATCAAAATCCAGCTCTACAGGATAAAATTGTGTAAACCATCCAAGTGATTCACTCAATTCTGTAATCTCAGCATAGGACCTGCCATGGGTTTCGAAAACAGGAGTTACAGGCGGTAGCTCCGCTTTTTCCCAAGCGCCGGCAATTAAGTACAAAAACTTTTCATTGGAATTCAGCTCAGGCAACCAATTTCGAATAAAGCGATCCGTTTCTACCTCTGTCCAAGTCCACTCTGTGTAACTGGATTCTTCATAGGAGGCCACTTCCCATTCTGCAAAAGGATCAAGAAGAGGCGTTGGTAAATATCCACTTGACTCGACCTTTTGTTGTAACGCATCCCGAACCTTCGCAAATACTTCAAAGCTCTCATATTCCGATCCACCTCCATTTAATCGGGCACGCAGTTCATCCAATAGCAATCTCCAAGAAAATCCATCACAATAAAAATGATGCATTGAAATGAACAATAGCTTTTGTTCATTAAAATCAATCACTGCCGCACCGGCCACCGGTCCCTTCAACAGATCGAAGGAACCTTGAATCTGATCGCACAATGAAGTGACCTCATTTTCAGTTTGACAATTTTCCACGCGCACTTCGGGGCTCAAACCAGCCTTCCAGCCATACGAGTATACCATTGACAAAAGCTTGAATGACTCAAGCGTCTTTTTTAAAATAGTTGCAACAAAATCCGAATTCAACGGTAGCTGAATTTCAAGCAAAATCGATTGATTAAACCGATTTCTATTTCCCGAATATTCGGAATGAAACCATTCCTGTATAGGAGTTAATGGCAATGAATCAGATTTTTTGGATGACACTCCTAATTGCCCAAGTGAATTCAAATAGTCATTCAGTTTGGGAGCATTCATAAGCTCATTAATTTCAGCTTTATACCCCCATGACTTCAGCTTCCCTATCAAGCGTAATCCAAGAATGGAGTCTCCACCCTGCTCAATAAATCCAAAGTTTCCATTTAGCATTTCGAAAAGACTGATTGACCTCAGTTTTTGAAGTAATAATGGGGCGTTCCCCTCAAAATCGGACTCAACCCCCTTGTACTTATGGGTTCTTAAAAGTGTCAACTCGTCAATTTTCCCATTTGCATTCTCAGGAAAGTGCGCTAGAGAAAATATCCGATCTGGTCGCATGTAAGCGGGAAACACCAATTCAATAAATGCGACGACATCTGAAACATCAGTATTCTCTCGTTCGATAAATAAAATAAACGTGTTTTCCGACTGGATATACCTAGCTCTTTTAACCTCCTGAAACTTATTTAACACCTTTTGCTCTACCTCTCCCAATTCAAAACGTTGTCCCAATCTTTTGACCTGTCGATCGTTTCTACCTTTTAGATAAAATTGACCGTTACTCATCACTCCCCTGTCTCCGGTACGGTAATACTGCAATCCATTTACTTCAAAAAAACCACCTTCCGAATTGAGGTAACCTGTGGCTACACCAGCCCCACCAATGATAATTTCTCCTTCAACACCCTCAGGCAGAATATGTAACAAATGATCACACACAAACAGCTCTTCATACGGCAGTGCCGTACCAATACTTGTAGAATAATTTTGGCTTAAATCAATACATGTTGAATATGTGGTCGTTTCAGTCGGTCCGTACCAATTCTTAATAACAAGCGCCTCATTGTGGGACTTCAAATGATTCCAAAGCTGTTCATGAAATGGTTCACCAGCACTATTTACTGCATTTAACCCTTTGATTTCGGGACCCTGCAGTTTTGAAAGCACAGAAGGAACCGTATTCAATAGACCTCCGGGATGTTTTAAAATTGAGATTTCCAAATGAGAAAGATCCCGTATAATGATAGTATTCTTTCCCGTGTAAAGTCCAAACAGATTTTCGAAGATCGAAAGGTCAAATCCCAAATTTGTCAAACTAAAAATATGATCAAAACCATCACTATCAATTTCACACCTACAGGCATCCAGGAAGGAAGATAAATTTTGATGCGTCAGTGCCACCCCCTTTGGTTTTCCTGTTGAACCGGAAGTAAAGAGGATGTATGCCTCCTGGTCTTGATTCACAATCGCCTCAATTGACTTTGGATACTCCTTGAGGATGTCATTTAAAGCCACCGAATCTACCCCGTTGAGATTAAGCCGAATGTCTTCAGGGAAAATGACCATAGAACATTCAGAAATTTCCAAAACCTGCTGAATCCTTTCCAGGGGCCAACTGGGATTGAGAGGGACATAGGTGTATCCGCTTCTCATGATTGCATATATCAGCGCAGGCGTATATTCCGTTTTCTCGCCAAAAAGAGCTATCCGCTTACTTTTGGCATGTGCAGTTAAATAACCATAAAGGTTTTCGGTGAATTTCGAAGTGTCAGAAAAAGAAAGAGCTCTTTCTGAAAAAGAGTCAAGGATTACCGAATCAGAGTGCATTAAATGATGCTCGACTGCCTCTGTCCAAAGAATCGGTTCGGTAAGTTTAGCAGGCTGCGGAAAGGATCCAATACTTTTCTCGAATGGTTCATCCGGTGAATCTAAAATACATCCTATATTTTCCTGAATGCACTTGAGGAAGTAAGCTATAAACTCAGTACTGAAACTACCGGAATCATAAATAGCCTTTATCTGATACTTTGCTTCAGTGGGCATGATCAGAATCGTCAACGGATAGCCTGTCAATTCATGATTGGACACCAAGGTTCCGGAGATCGAAAGCCCATCAACTTTATTGTAGGGATAATTTTCAAAAACAAACAGCACATCCGGAATCTCTTCAACAACCTCACTTAGATCGTCTTCAGACAGGTGTTCATACCCGAGTGCAAACTGCTGACCATTGGATACATTCTGAATGAGTTGTCTTACCGTTTGATCAGCCGTCCAATCCCACCCAAGAAAAATATTCTTTATAAACAATCCAATTGCCGTTTCAGCATATTCTGGTGCAATCGAGCGGCCATTCGAAATACTATGAATGTACGAATTGGACGTTCCGTTGAGCCGATAATTAGTCATGGACAAAGCTGTCAAAAAAACCTGCTGTTCGGTAAACCCGTTTGACTTACAGAAAACACTCAACTCAGGCGAATCTAAGTAATTATTTAGCTCTTCGAACTTACTGTCCACAGATCGATTTGAATTCAATTTAAGCGCAGCGTGTTCTCTGAAAAAATGACCAAGCTCACTTATTTGAGCAGTACTCTTGAGCGCTAGTTCTCTGGATACCAGAACATGCTGATAGTTCATCCTTCCCTCCAAATCTGAATCAGAATCCAGTACCTGAATAAATTCTTGTATCAGCAGTCCAACGCTCCATCCATCGAGTAAAACATGATGATGTGACCACAAAAGATGGGCCTTTCCTTCCCACTCAAAAAAGCAGCATCGCATGAGAGGTCCGTTAAATCCATCATTCAGGTCTTGTTCGAGTATTAGATCAGGAGAAGCTGAATTCAATATCCTAAAATCTGCAGGCCACTCATTCACGACTTGCTGCCATGAACCATTCTCAAAAACCGGTGAAATACGCAATTGGGGGTAGGCTTTCCATATACGACAATAGGCTATTTTTAGTTGATCTAGCTCTGGGCATTTGGATAACTCAAACAAGAATTGCTCGTGATAAATTCCTTTACGATTTGCAGTAGCCTGATTCCAAATCTTTTGTTGCATGATCGATAAGGGATACCTGTCAACTTGCGTTTCAATTTCCTGATATACATTCGCTTTTTTGATCTTCCATGACCCCAATGCACTGGCGACAAGCAATTCACCAAAATTCCCTTGATAACCTTGAGCTTTCAATTTCGAAAGCAATCGAATCGCCTGGATTGAATCTCCACCATTGGCGAAATAACTCTTTTCAAAATCCGGAGAATTGCCAATACTCTCCTTCCATACTGTAGTAATAACAGCTTCGGCAGTAGCCCGGTATTGCTCAGAAATGAGAACTGCTTCATTCATCAACTCTTTTAAATGAAGTCGTTTGGTTTCTTCCAAAGGCTGAAGTGGCCTTAGACAACATGTCAATAAAATCTCAAAAAGAAGCAGATACGATTCATCACAGCGAATCGTTAACTGATCCAAATGGTCGGAGAATTCAATCTGAACACTCCAACTTCCCTGACCGCTGTAATGGGAATCGCTGATAACTATTCCCGATGTGTGAATAGACGGAATACGCGACAATTCAGGATGAATTATTCTAGAAAACTCTAAAATTTTCTTTGCAGTACTACGAAAATCACCTGTCGCAATCCCATCCAAAGGAATGGCTTTAGAATCCAGGCTAAATGCTAGGTAAACTGCCTCTCCAATCAGTTTCATGCTCAATTCTTGCAGGCAACTTGCCAACAAAATTTTTGCGTTGTTGATGTTTCCTTTGCACATCTGTTGGAATTCATCCGGCACATGCACGTTTAACTGCGAGTTCGTATCACCACAATGTAAACGTTTAGAAGGATTGATCTGATTGTAATATGTTTGCCAAAAGGGGGTCATTTCAAAACGATTGGGAAATCTAAAACAAAATTATATTTTCAACTTTCTCCTTCATGCAAAAGCTCGTTTTGAAAAGAAATGATACGAAACACTCGAGGGCGATGTAAATACATCGGTTCGCATTCCATGGATTGGTTCATTCGTCGTAATATTCCGACCAAAAAAAGCAAGCTCACCAATCCGGAAATGATTAATTCCAGCCTCAGCCAATTTATCTGCGATTGGGAATGAAACCGAAGTTCCAAGACTTTGAATAGTGGATTCCGGAATTTTCAGATTAGCCCATTTTTTATAGAAATACTCTTCCGGAAGCATGTTACAATTAAGGTATGCTCCGAGAAAGCTGTACTGTTCTGGAGATTTCCTTAGCTCTTCCAGAGGCAATCCATAACGTTCAGTATCAAGCTCTAGCATTATGCATGTCGTATGATTTGAATCCGTTTCTTTGTGTGTTAAATTGACATCTACAAATTCAGGAATAACCTCTGTTCCGTCATAATTCAAAAACCATGTGACTATGTCAGTTTTATTTGATTTGAAAAAAGCCAAATGCTCAAGTTCATCGCTTCCAACACTCTTAATTCCCATTTCTCCTAGACTCAAAAATAAATCTTCAGGAACTTTACCTTGGAACATCTTAAGTATAAGTGTCCAAGACATTTTTTTTTCTGAAAAAGTGTCATTCAGAAAGTCAATATTCTCCTTCAAACGAAATGGACAGAATGAAAACGTATTTTCTTTTACCATTTCAAAGGTGTATTGTCAGAGTTACAGAGATAATTAGGTCTCTGAGAAATCTCGGAAGGACGATTCATACATTTATTAAACGTGAGGATCAGAATTTTTCTCGAAAAATCCAGTACAGATCGGTCAGAACCATGGATCAGATTTGGATCAAACAATAAGACACTTCCCTTTTGAGCAATGGTCTTAAATACTCCAAATTTCTTTTTAAAATACGTGATTTCATCTTCACTGAAACTGAACAATAAATCACTAGATGCGCTCCCCTCCAATGAGTAATCCGTTAGTTCATCCATTGCTTCTCGATCAAGAAATTCCATATGACTGCATGGGATGAGCTTCAATTCGCCGGAGCCTTCAAAGACATCATCTAAATAAACCACAACGTTTAAAAAGTCATTCTTGGGAAAATGGTCAAAAACCTTCCAAAACGGATAATCTCTATGAAAAGGCCATACGGATGATTCATCTCTGTTTTTGATGTTCACCTTGCACTGATGCAGATACACCTCCTCACCCAATAGGGAAACAACTATTTGTTTAATTAGAGATGATTCAGACAGCCATTTAAGAAACAGTGGGTTTTTATGAAATCCATAGACGGAGCGAAGTGTAACGTCATCTTTTTCAAAAAACTTTTCCTCCGATCCGTCGAGCAATTTCTCAAATTGGGGAATTTCCTTCACTGCATCGCGAACAAGGATATATCCTTGTTCGTCATACGACGCCTTCCATGCTTCAAGTTCAATGTTCATAATGGCGAACGAAAGTGCGAAATTTATTCGAATTTTCAAATTCTATCAGCGTATTTTCTGAGGTACAAACCGTCAAAACGAAATTTTCATTTTCACCTGTTTGAAGATTAAATTGCATCGTTTTTTCCTGATGTGATTGTTCAATAAGAATTGGATCTTGCAAAAATCCCGTACCTCTCAATTTGGACAAGGCTTCTTTTTGAGAAAAACGCTTAATTATTTCTTTAGCATTGTTCTTAATTTCTTCCCATTCAAAGGGGCGAAAAGCTATTTCAAGTGCGCCGAGTTCTTCCTGCTCGAAACGTTCGATATCAACGCCAATAGAATTATTTGAAACCGCAACAAAAACAAGGCCTTTGCAATGACTTATGGAACAATAACCTGAGCTGAGCAAGGGCTTGCCTTCAGACGATTTATGGAAGTTCATTTTTTCCAGTGATGTCGAAAAAAAAGTATGGCACAATCTGTTCAGTTCAGTTCGCGCCAGAATAGATTCTTTGCGACGAATTTCATCTTTAAAGGAACGGAGATAATCATCCATCGGATACTGCAATGATTCAGACATGTCGTCAATATGTGCCAAAGACAACAACACCGTATTTTCTTTCACAAGAGCGATGGCAATTGATTATATGGATCTGTAAATTGCTTTAAATGGAGGTAAATCTCCTTTTGCCAGAGAGAATGAGCTTTTAAAAAACGTTCTTTATGAATTCTACCAATGCCGTGCTCTCCTGAAATCACACCATCAAACGAACTGACAATAGCATCAAAATCGTTTACGACACTTTCCCAAACCTCTCTGTCCTTGTTAAAGAAAAGATGTAAATGATAGTTTGCATCTCCACCGTGACCAAATATGACATGCTCCAAATTGTGTTGATTCAATAATTCTTCTATCCGCCTGAGCGCACTTGAAGCATTCTTGAGAGGGAAACTAACATCTAAGTCGACAAACGGCTTATAATTCTGAAGATTGTATCCAATAGAAAACCGTTCTGTCAAAGCATCCGAACTATGTTTTGTAATCCGGAATTCACTGCTAAGAACGAGCTCTACCTCCTTCGAAAAAGCAACCCAAACGACATGTTCATCACGTGCAGAGGAAAATTTTAGGGCCCCAGAAGAGGCAAGCTCCAGCACATATGGATCTAATTTTAAAAGTGAGGGGATAGAATCCATCAAATGAAAAAGCTCCTCTGAAGCAATTCGGTAATAATGGAGCTCAGGAAGCATCGGAATGCACCGCACAAGCGCCCTGTGAATGATCCCCAATGTTCCTTCCGAACCGACCCAAAGCATTTTATCGCATATCCCCTGAGATGTTTTGTTCGGTGCTGCGCCAACTTTCACACGTTCTCCGGTTGAAGTAATTACATCAAGCTCCAAAAGATAATTCCCAACTTTCCCAAATTTCAGCGACATTGGTCCACCACCATTACAAGCAATCATTCCTCCAAGTGTCGCACGCTCAAGACTTCCGGGAATCACAGGGAATTCCCAACCAGCACTGCGTGCAAAATCGCGAAGCTTCATCATGGTTACACCCGATTCTACAGAGAGTATTCCCGAAGATTCGTCGTACCACTCTATCGAGGTAAACCCTGATAGATCAATAAAAATTTCATTATCAAATGGCACGGCGCCACCACTGACACCCGTCAAACCGGCTCCCAAACGAAATTTTCTTTTGGGGTGTGACTTAAGGAAATCAATGAGTGATTCTACACTTTCAGGTAAAAAAGTTGTTATCGGACATCCTGAAATTCCCGAATAGTCTGAAATTTCAGGCATCTCCGTTTAATTGGATTTCTAGCGATTTGAACAACTGATGAACATTCTTCACACCAAATCCATCGTAATCATTTACCCTCTGAATAAATTCATAAAATAGTGTTGGACGATCGCCCACAGGTTCAGTAAACACCTGCAGAAGAATTTTATCTCCATCGCGCTCACAAAGAATATTAGACTCTTTCATTAGAGCGATCGGAAGATCTGGAAACTCTTTTTCTATTTCAGTGTAATATGCTTCCGGCACTTGAGTAAATGTAACGCCACGACTTTTAAAAGAACTCACAACTGCAATTAGGTCACTGACCTCAAATGCCATGTGTTGAATACCCGTACCTAGATGGTGCTGAAGAAAAACATCTACCTGAGATTTCCGTGTCTTTTCAGGAAGCGGCTCCACAATAACCTTATTGATTTTTGAGTGACTACTGTGAAAAACGTTCATTTTCATCCCAGTTCTCAAGTTTGCGAAGAATTCTTCTCCGATTGTTTGAACATGATCCAATTGTAGCGTCGAAGACAAATAAGTATTCCAATACTCAGACTCATTTACACGCACGACCGATGCTAGGTGATCAACGGCAAGAATTGAAGGCTCGGTATTTTCAATTTCATCCTCTGTTAAAATAAAACCAGGCAAAGGTCCTGTAGAACGAAGCGTCTGAACCAACATAATCTCGTTATCATCAAACAGCTTGTATCTGATTATTCTAGAGTGCTCATCACCAATTACAAGATCTTCAATTCCATTGCTCAATAAAATCGCTTTGGAATTAGCTAAATGGTTTAAGCTAAGCTCAATATCTTCAACTTCGACACCAAATCTTTTGATGGAATTTCCATGCCTATCCACAAATGAAACGACATCATGCGCTGCTGGCTCCAATGCCGATGTGATGATCAAGTTGGCCTGGCCCTTTTGCAACCAGTAGGAGACCTCCTCTCCGTGAACTCCTTTTTGGATTCGTTTTCCCTTAATGTTAAATCCCAAAGCATAGCGATGCCACCAGGCCACCATCTTGCCCATTCCAACATAAAGTTCAACAAATTTAAAACCGGAGTTTTGTTTAATGATCACAGCGATACAAAGTTATAAATTTTCTGTAAGCCCGTTTGAATTTGGTTGGGTGAAATTTTTGCCACGGCAAGTCGAAGTTTATTTTTGTTCGATGTTTCCTCGGAGAAGAGAGACATAGGACAAACAGCCACCCCCTCCTTTTCAAGAAGTTGTGCACACCAATCAAAGCTGGGCTCGAAATCACCCAGATTCAAAGTCCCAAAAAATCCACCGTTGTACTCAACTCCATTTGATGTAAGAATTTCCTTTTTCCGAATTAATTCGTTTTTAAATGAGCTCAAGTGACTCTGAATATCGAAATTATGTTTTAACAACCATCCACCAACAATTCCTTGCGTGTAACCCGAAGTGTTTAAACTCAAATTAGCCTTCACCCCAAGAAATTTATCCATGAGTGAATCGGGCACATGCACAATGGCAAGTCTAAGACCGGGCGACAGAATCTTGGAAAAGGAAAGACCGTGTATGACTCGTTCAGGGGCTAAGGAAACAAGACTTGGGAGTGGTTCATCCAAATAAAACTCCCTGTAGGTTGCATCGTCGAAGATATACAAATCATTTTTTTGCGCGATTTTAACCAGTTCGATACGTTCGGATTCATCTAATCGTTTACCCGTAGGATTTGCAAAATCAGCACTTACATAAATTAAAGAACCTTGGGGTAATCGTGAAATTTCATCTAACCAAATTGCATCGGGCAAAAAAACAGGTGAAACGCCCAACATTTTCGCAACATCTACCAATCCAGGATAATACGGATCAGGACAGGCGATAGTTTTTCCCTTGAACAGATGACACACTATGGAGATTGCTTCCTGCACCCCATTCGTAATTGCAAGATTACGTGAAGAAACAAAATCACATCCTTGCTTTCGATAGACTTCGGAGCCAAGCTCTGTCAGAAATCCCTCTGTTTGATGGTATTGTTTTATGTTTGTGGAAGGAAAGGATTCCAAGAAAAATGTTAAATACGCCAAGGGATCAAAGTGAGGATACATTTCAAGAGGTGGCACACCGGCTCCGAAATTGTATTGACTGTTCGTGGAAGCCAGCCGATTTAAAAATTTTATCCTGTCCATAACCGCTAAATATAGAAAAGATAATGGAATTAGATGAAGCAACTGCCCTTCTGAAAAATCTCAAGAACAAATCTATTTCAGAAATTGCAAAAAAATACAGCGAGAACGAGCTTGCAGATGCTTTGAACATCTGTTACTCAAAGGATAGATCTCTTGTTAATGAATCAATTGATAAAGCTATTGAAGTTTACACATTAAGTGGAAGAATCCTAACAGTTAAAGCATTACTTCTTTTATCGGAAAAAAGAGATCAAGATGCTCTTAACCTCCTTAGTCTCGTGCCTCATGAAGATGAATATTTTCTTTCCTGCGTGGAGCTTATGGGCATGATCTTTATGAATAATTATCAATTCGAAAGAGGCATCAAAACCTTTGATGCAATACTCACACAAGCAGATTCCCCAAAAAATCAATCCTTCGTTTACCAGCAACGCTCTATATGCAACCAGTACTTGGGCAACTTTACTGAGGCCTTGACAGACAGTATGAAGGCAGCTCAAATGTTCTATGCCGAAGAGGAATTTTTTAAAGAAGTTTTAATGAATCTCCGTTTGTGTATCACGAACAAATTGCTTTCTGAGATCAAAGTATCGGTGAAAGAATTTGAAAAATTCTGTTATGAAACGATGGAAGAATACTACGTGTATGGTCCTTATTTATTTTTGATGGAGCTAGAGTTTTTGAGAAGAAACTTTCCAAAAACGGCTGAGCTATATACTGATTTTGGCGAATCGGAATTGACTGACTTTATTCAAGAATTTGAATCAAGATTTGAGGAAATGAAAACCTTCAGTGTGCTACTTGAAAAATATGATGAAGTAAAAGCTAAAATCGATGCTATTCCGAAACCGCGGCAACCTTATTCGATTCGTCCAGGCAAACCTGCGATAACAATGAGTGATTTTGAAACCGCAGTCATGAAATATGTAGATCAAAAAGAACCTTTTCAAAAAGAGCTTGATAAAATCAAAAAAAAGCTGTGTAAGCTGAACCAAGAGGATTTTGATATCTTCGAAGCACTTTCAGGAGACCAACTTTAATTCTAAAACCTCCATGAGATGAACATTCCAGAGCTGTACAAGCCAAAATTCAATTCTTTAAAACGACAGATTCCGGTAGTAAACATTCAGGAGAAGAAACTATTTATCCAGGAATTCAAACGAGAACAGCCATTTATCCTGAGCCATGATTTATCCGATTATTTAACGGAAACTCTTGAGGCAGTTGCGGCCTTAGACAAAAATGTTCGAATCAAAACATTTGACAGTATTCCTTACAGAGAAATTCGTGAGGGTTATTTCAACGATTACCTTACCTACACCCGACAAGCTGATACAACCCCATTTTACCCAATAAATTTTGAGCTTATTGAGGAAAGGTCTCTGAACATTACCCAAACTCCATTTCGACATTATGCTTTATCTCTCAATGAAGGGATCTTTCCGCATATTCAAAAGTTTAAGGTTCCATTCATAGAGAACGACAATTACCTTCTCCAACTTGAAAATAATTTTTATCAGAAATTCAAAGTTACCTCACCACATTGGCTGTTCATTCATCCCAAGTACTCCGTTTCCAACGCTCATTATGATCATGACGCTGTACATACGGCAATTTTTCAATTAAAAGGCAGTAAATGGGCTTGTCTAGTTGCTCCTGAGGATCACAAGTATATCCAAAACAAGAGCTTTCCACTATTGCCTAACGGATTCAACGACTTTACCAATGATGCGCTCGCACAACTTCCAACTGAAGGACTTGTAACATGGGAAGGAGAATTGAATGAAAATCAGATTCTCTTTATTCCGAAAAGATGGGTTCATTATGTTGTTGGGCAGTCCTCTGGAATCTCCTATTCACAAGACATTGTAAATCAGACTAACTTTAACGATTGGATGGCTTCAGTTATGCGTTCTTAGATTTGAGTTGCTCAAACTCTTTCTTTGCCAATTCAATTTCAGTCTTGAGAGCCTCGCTGGTCGTGACGTTGCGCAGTATGCGCTGATTCAAGCGTTCATCCTCAAAATAGGCAAATCTTAAACAATAAAGTGCGTGTTCACTCAAGCTATCACTGACATCTTTTGGAATTGGCCTTTGGATCCTGTCTGAATTTGAAAATCCCATTACCAACCTGCCAAAGGTGTTTGCATAATCTATCAAATCCATTCGCCCAGTTGGAAAAGCCTCGTCCTTGAATTGAATGAATGTCTCCAAACCATATCGGATTGTTTCAAAGGTTGGAGCCTCATTTTTAGAGGATGGAAGAAAGATTGCTGAAAGATATGGCCTGTGCTCATTCGAATGATTAGGCGTTCCCCTGTGTATGAGCCTCAAATCCCTCAAGGTATAATCACCAATTGAAACATTTAGAGAAACAGGCGACATTTTATTTGCCCGATCAATTACCTCTTCATCCGTAAATTCATTGGATTCATTCGTGAATTCAGCTTTGTCAGAGGTTCTATGAGTATCAGGATAAATGTGTGTAGCCCCATTTACCTCATCCGAATTTACCAGTGGAACATTCAAGGCAACTGCAAAATCATTTCCATCCTGATGAATCGTTTGAAAAGCTGATCCCGGTGAAGAAATGTCAGATGAGAAAAAAACAAGTGCAAAATCCTCATCAAAAACTGATTTTAATGTTGCGAAAATCTCATCAGTAGCATAGAAGGCGCTTTTCATCATTATAGAGTCGCTCGGCAACAACATGTTCCAACGATTTATATCGTGATTTGCCGCATAGTTCGTGCCTTGTTCAAATCTTGCGTGAAATCGCTTCCGTTTCGCATCGAAAACAGGGTCGAATTCATTCTTAAACTTTTGAATCAGTTCAACCGGAAATTTTGACTTCCCGTGATAATAGCCATGAGCTTCAAAAAATTCACATATTGTAGTCATATTTCAAAACTAAATTAATTTTTTCAACAAAGCTATCTGTTCCAAAAAAGTGGTTCCATGCACCAAATCAGGTTCCACGTAATGTCCCTCACTCCACTCATTCCAGCTTGCCACATGAAGATCTACATCCTCATTTGCAATTTCTTTTTTTGCTAGCTGAAGATTCTTCCCAAAATCCTCGGGATTGGCATCAATCACGACAGGTGACCATGGAAATTTTCGCAATCTGAAACCTTTTTCAAACGAACCTCGGGGTGAGGCGTCCCATCCACTAGAAACGCTCGGATAAAAGGGAATTGAAGACACCTTTTTAATGTTTTTCCAAACTGTCGGCTGTTCCTCAACACATTCCTTGTGCGCAAGCACTGTAGAGGCAGCATTGAAATCAACTAATGTGACATAGGTTGTAAGACTGCTTAATCCAAGTTGATGCGCATCGGAAATCCACTCATCCGATCTTCCGCAGACACCTTGCAAATGATATTTTTTAAAGTACTCAAAAATTGAAACAGTTTCCTCTCCATGGAGCTCAAGAAGTTCTGAAACGGAATAGACCTGCACGATAGATCTGCCCTCCCTGTCTTTTCTGTAATTGGGATGAGAAGTGACATCGTTCAGATAGTGGATGAAAGCTTCATCATGTTTGTATTTCTGAATTCGTTTTTTAAACCATGGATGATTCTGATATTTTCCGTAGGCTCCGTTTTGTATCGGAAGCTCCTTGTGAGGCAGTCGTAGTACCCACATAACGTTGAACTGAAATTCCGTTCCGACAATGGCCTTCATTAACTGCTCCAAAGGCTCATTCATTACCGGTTTGGAAGTTTCAAAATCCCAATAAAAGCATACCATGAAACCATCTATTCCGTATTTACTTGCCAGTTTGATCTGTTGACAGCAAATGTCGAAATCCGTTTGATCGTAATAGCCTGCAGATGGTACTCTGGGCTGATCGTGCTTTAAGCTCCTAGGTCTCGCAGACTTTACGACATTCCATTCTGTTCCTGAAACACGGTAAGTGTCATTAAAAAACCCGGGGTAGTAATACGCAAAAACTTTCATCTTACACTACAAACTTAAGCAATGTCAGGAATCTATTACCTTTGAAGTATGAATTGCTATGACTGCGTGATTGTTGGTGCTGGTGTTGGAGGTCTCTACATTGCTCATCACCTTGAGGAACATGGAAATTCCTATTTACTGCTGGAATCTCAAGAACGCATCGGTGGTAGAATCGACACAAATTATTTTGAGGACTATAGCTTCGAATTAGGGGCCGCACGGATTCTTCAAAGCCAGAAAAGGGTGATGAGGCTTGTCAAAAAAGGCAATCTAAAAATAGAAGAACAGATCCTCGAAGACGCTGCCGTGCATCTGCAAGGTCAATGGCATCCATCTCTTAATTCAATACTAGACAAAACGGATTATCCTGATCCGCTCGATTTATTTGATGAACTGTTGAAGGAGCATGAGATTTTTAATCTGGAATCTTTTGAAACTTTTGCACCCCAATCATGGGATTATATGCTAACCAATGAGTGGCTTGAAAACAAAGGCGTTCCAAAGGAGTTTGCCAAATTATACTTTTTGGGGGATATCGATACTGAACTCGAAAACATTACACTATATGAATCAATGTTTTTTTACACATCGAACCTTTCGGATTCCGATTCGAGTATTTACAGGTTGTCAGGAGGTATGACTGCCCTGACAGATCAGTTGGCAAAAAAAATCAAGAACATTGCGTCTAATCGACATGTGAACTCAGTTACAAAAAGTTCGGAAGGTTATGTAATAAAGACAAATGAAGAGGAAGTACTCGCGAAAAATGTGATTTTCACCTGTTCACTTAATGCGCTTTCACAAATTCAACTTCCAGTGTTGGCCTCACAAAAAGTTAATTACTGGCTCACCATCGGTCACTATGGAAAAAGTGCTAAAGGCTATTTCAAATTGGCATCTAACCCATTTTCTGAGGACACTTATCTGATTAGCGAAGTTCCTCTGCGTATGCTTCGACGGAGCGAATTTCTCTGGGAATTTTATCTGCCCTCACTGAACACTCCGTATAATGAAGAAAAAATTAAAGCTTTGCTTATTACATATTTCGGTAAGGAAAACTTGATCGAGCTTCATGTAAAAAGCTATGACGAGGAACCGTATTTTGGTTGTTACTGGAACTACTATTCAGGCAAATTTCATCACATCTTTGATGCATCCAAAGAGTGTGAACTTCAGAGAGGACTTTACAGCGTAGGCGAACATTTTTCACTCCATCCGAATTGGATCGAAGGCACGTTGGAAAGCGCTGACAATTTTTTGAATTTATTCTACCAATAATGAAAAAAGCAAGTATAACTATCCTGAGTTTTAACCGTTGTATCTATTTAAAAAACACTATACAATCATTGCTTGACAGCCTTATTGACCGAGAGGCAGTCGAAATCATCGTTGTAGACAACGGATCAAAAGATGAGAGCCCTGAATACATCCGTAATCTTCAGGAACAAGGAATAATTGACCGTGCTGTTCTTTTTAAAGAGAATCAAGGCATCAGTAAAGGATATAATTCTGGATTTGCACTATCTGATCCACGATCTGAATACCTGATTAAATTGGATTGTGATGTGCTCATTCATCATAGAGGATGGCTTGAAGAAATGGACACTATTTTTAAAGAAGATGATTCAATCGGATTGCTTATGCTTTTTCAGGAAAACCATCCAACTATGAAAGAGTGTAAACGTACTTCGCGCAATGGCAGAACATTTATTTCACTTGAAGAAATTATTGTAGGCAGTGCCTGTTTTACCATCCCAAGAAAAATCATTAATGAAATAGGCTATTTTTTCGAAGACCATGATTATCTGCTTTTTTACGATGATATTGATTACTTCATTCGAATTGAAATGCTTCAGAAAAAGGGATTCTACCTTCTGTCTCACACAAGTAGCTATCAAGAACATCTGGACGAAACAACGTATCATAAGTACGACAAGGACAAAGATCCATTATATGAACGGATGAATGAATTTCATAAGGTTCTGGAAAAAAATTACCTCTCGGGATATTTTCCAATGAAGCGTTATTATCCAAGACTTGAAAAACTTGGCCAACTCAGAAATTCTGCCTTACTTGAACTATGATTAACGTATTAATTACCGGAGTTTCTACCGGATTTGGAAAAGCTATTTTAGAAGTTCAAGATGACGACTTTTCCATGAGTGGTATTTCCAGAAATCCTCAGCGTGAAAACGTATTCACCTACCAAAATATCACTCAGTTACCCGAAGCTCAAGTGATCATTCTCAATGCGGCCGTAGGTGACTATGGAGTGAACCTGGCAAGTCTGAACGAAGAAGAATTAACTTCAATCATGACGGTAAATCTCATTCGCCCGATCAGTTTTTTGGCAAGATTGCAAAGAGAGGGTAAGCTCAATTCACTTCGATATTTGATTTTAATGGGAAGCAGGTTCTCATCCCACTCGTACATTTCACAACAAAATGCAGACAAACTCCCTGGATATGGTTATTGCCTCTCCAAAGCTGCTCTGTCTGTTTTTACGACTATCCTTCGGAAAGAATCCTATTCTTTTTCTGTGAACATTTTACATCCCGGTGTGCTACGAACAGAAATGGGAGCTCCCGATGGTGAGCATCCAGATAAAATGGCACGATTGCTTTTGGACAGGATCAAAGACGGAACGTTTCAAACAGAATTTAGTGGAATTTACGAGCTGCCAACCGGAAAGGTCATAGCGTTTTGACGAGATGTGCTAAATCCTTTGTCAAATCAGACATTCTTTCATAGTTTAAAGTTTCTGGAAGATCGTCTTTCGTATGGTAATTTTTATTTCTGAACATTGCCGTATCTGTCAACATAAGTGCGGGAATATTCCGTTGCCAATAGCTTCGATGGTCTGACCAATCTAGTCCCGACAGTTCAAAGGGCAGGATTAACTTCTTGTAGAATGAAGGTCGTTGATTAAGCAGTTTTTTGATAATTACTTTCGCTGGTATTCGCGATTTAGCATTGCTCACCGCCATTATAAAATTGCCCTTGTTGCCAAAAAACCACTTCATTGGTGCAAACGGATAGTCTTGACTTCCGGGCTCGTCTGAATAATACCCAACCATTTCAAGACAGATCATACAAGCAACAGAGGTCGGTTCTAGGCTTGATGAATGTTGCCAGCTCCCCATAGCTTTTGTGCCAAAAAAAGGAGGTTCCTCACAGGCAAAGAAGACAAATTCCCAGGTATATTCTAGTGGTTCCTTGTTAGACAAAACATTTAGTACTCCCATGAGCACAGCAACGGAACTGGCATTGTCATCTGCTCCTGGTGTATCCTCGAAGGTATCATAGTGTGCCCCAAGTATATATTTTTTAGGTTGTCGGCCCTCGATTCGAACAATGTAATTTCTGTAAATAATAGAATTTTCACCTTTCCATTCCTGAACTTCCGGTGTATGACCGGTTTCAAGGATCTTCTTTTCAATATAGGCCATGGTAGCTGGCCAATGCTCTCCTTGGGCATTTCGAAAACCCGGAACAGAAAGCTCATGAACGATTTCTTGTAGAAAAGCTATCATCTAAAAATCAAAATCATCAAAGATATCTTCGCTCGAAGAAAGCTTCAGAGGTGCATCCCCTGAAAGAATTGAATTCAAATTTCTTTCCCAAAGTTCAAATAAATGCTCGGCATTTTGATCACTGTCAGAAAAATAGAATGTGACCTCGAGTTCATCATTCATACGAACAAATTGCCATTCGTACGGATACTTTGTACACAAGGGACTTAAAGAATGTACTTCATTCACCCAATCCGAATGAATAGGTAGCTCCATGTAATTTGTAACCACCGAAATTTCTTCCTCACAAAAATTTGTATACCTACTAAATTTACCTTGAGAAAATATGGCCCCTCTAAGGTCGGTGAACATTCCGGGAACTCCAGGATGATCCTCTACATGAGCAACTGCTATATGAGTAGTGTTGTGAGTTATCGCAAGAGTCTCATAAATGAGATTGGTTAGCGATATCCGTTCTTCCAAAACAATTTGCTCCATTTGCACCAACTCTGAAGCATTAATTTTTCTTGTTTTGAAACTCGCCTTTTCATAGATACTGCGAACTCTTAAGTCAGAATTTTTTACGAACTTTTCTTCCGTGAAGGCAAAAATCGGCATTGTTCGCTTTTGAAAATTACCTTCGAGTATATCCACCAAACAACGTAAAATAATGCCCATGGACAAGCCATCAAGAAGAATGTGATGCCATTGGAGAGTGACGTTTACAGATTCTCTGAGAATAAATCGGATCAGTGGCTGATCGAAACGGAAATTCTGTTCGAACGGAGTGAAAAAAACCTGATTCACTTGCGCCCTTCTAAGCTTCGCAAATTCCAGGTCATGTGCGCCATCAACTACGTAAGTGAGTTGTGGAAACTGATCAAATAAAATTTTGACCGCATTTTCAAATTCTGTGTTTGACAGAACTTTTTTAAGCCTAATACTGAACTCCAGTTGAAATGGACTTTTAACCTCAATCTCACTTCCAATCTCAGCGATGAGCAGATTTCTCTGAAGGGGATTTAAAGACAGTTCACTCGGCAGTTCCTGTGCTGACTCCTGAAATTTCTTTTCCAGCAATGCTTCCAACAAACTGATTGTAGCATGCCTACTGAGCTCACTTACGGATACAAAAACCTTATAATTTCTTTCGAGCCAAGCCTGCATTTTCATCAACATGATCGAATTTCCGCCTACCCACTCAAAGCGGCTCTCTGAACCAAAGTCTGCGTGGCCCAATATGGCTTTCCAACAGAGGGTAGCATTCGGATAGTTAGCATCTGTATGCTTAGGTTCTGAAAAAGTGGAGCTCAAACTTTTCAACTTATCCCTATCGGCTTTTCCATTTTGGTTCAATGGCATGGCGTCCAGTTTTATCCAGGCACTTGGTACCATGTAGTCAGGTAATACTTCAGAACAGGCATCGTTCAATTCCGTTTCGGTGCGTGAGCTGACATAAAAACAGGTTACGCGCTCTTCGATAATTAAAATACAGCATTGATTTACGCCATCAATTTCAGTGATTATACGCTCAATTTCCAACGGCTCGACCCTGAACCCACGAATCTTTACCTGATCATCTTTTCTGCCAATAAAATGAAAATCCCCATTCTCATCACGATATGCCCAATCCCCTGTTTTATACCAGGACTTACCCATGAAAGTCACAAACTTCTCCTCGGTTTGCAGTTCGTCATTCAAATATCCATGCGCATTGTTAGCTCCGGCAACCCAAATTTCCCCCGGAAGGCCTTGTATAGAAGGTTGATTTTCATGCATGAGAATAATCTCGCAATTTGGCAATACCCTACCTATGCATGGCTGCGTTGACATATTGCTTCCATTGACGGCAAAAGAGGTAACAACATGCGTCTCAGTTGGTCCGTAAAAATTCAATAAGACAATTTCCTTACGCAATAACCACGCTTTCAGATCTGCCCCAAGGACCAAGGCTTCACCTGTTGTTACAATATTTTTAAGTGAACTACACTCATCAAAAAAGAAAGGATCAGAATCCAAGACAGCATTAAGCAGTCTAGCCGGAATCCATGCTAGCGTTACTTTTTGTGTGAGAATATAGCTCTTGATCTCATGTATGTCCAATCTCGATTCTAAAGGAACCTCAATGAGTGTTGCCCCAAGCGAAAGTCCGAGCAATATTTCATGGAATGATGCATCAAAACCAAATGAAGAAAGCTGAAGAATCCGTTCATTTGAATTGAGACCAAACGATTTTCTATTCCAATCAATCAAGTTAATCAAACAAGAGTGAGTCTGAATGACACCCTTTGGTTGGCCTGTTGAACCTGATGTGTGGAGAATGAAGCTCGCACCCTCGTTTAAAATTTTCGGTGTATGATCATTCAATTTCTTCAATACCAGATCTTCTTCGCCTTGGAATACAAATCGAACACCTGCGTTCGCATATATAAAATCTTTGCGATTTAATGGATATCTCCGGTCTACAGCACACGTTATACCACCTGATTTCCAAATTGCTAAAACAGACAGAGTGAAATGAACTGTCGAATGAACATCCACACCGATAGCTTCATTCTTTTGAATTCCATAAGTATTCAGTTGTTCCGAAAGTTTGTTCACTTCTCTCCAGAGCTCCTGGTACGACCAATTTCTATCGTTGGACACAAGCGCAATGTTATCCGAAGCCGGAGAAAGTATCTCCAGAATACTTTTCGATAGTTCTATTTTATGGGCCTCGCCATCCGGATAATTTTTTCTTAAACAATCTATGGACTTCGAAAGGGTCTGCTCCCAAATGAGTGCCTGAACCCAATCTGCAAAATGCGAAAGCACTGAATCCACGAAATGAGCAGCATAGGAGTCCGTTCTTGACAATACGGAGAATTCGAATCCTTCCTGTTTCGGATAGACAATTGTTGTCCAGGATGCACCCGTTCTCTCCTGAAAATCAAGAATTCTGATCCCATTCGACGCGAGCAGATCTTCATCTACCGGATAATTTTCATATACAAATAGATGATCAAAAAGATCTGCATTTACATAGGCATTGAGTGGCTCATTTTTGTGTGCGTGATCCTCCTGAAGTAAGGAAAATATATTTCTAAGGTATTTTTGCGCTGTAATTTCAGAATCAAATTGGGAATATAATGGCAAGGTGCGAACATACATTCCGAGAGACTCGTAATCGTCTGTTGATCGCAACGAAACCACATTTCCTAGCACAAATTCATTCTTCCGGAAAAGCAAGCTGAGAAAAGCAGACCATAATCCGAGTGCGAGGCTGTGTTCTGAGATATTCCAATCTTTTACAAGCTCTTTATTTTCAAACGGAATTAAAATGTTCTTCTTTGTATAGTCCGTGAGTGAATTCCTGTTTGGGAGCAAGGGTATCAATTTTTCCTGCTGCTTCAGATTTTTCACTTTTTGCCAAAACTGCGTGTCGTTCCCCTCTAAATGCGATTGACACAAGAAACGAATAAAACGGTCGGAATAAGGGATATCTATTCCATTCAGTGCATCCATCATTAATTTACTGAACACACCAAGTGACCATCCATCAAGGATAAGATGGTGGTGTACCCAAGACACTCTATAGTTAGATTCCGTTGTTACTATATATAAATTAGAAAGAGAACCATATAGATCCATTCCATTGGCAGACAAGGTCCGATCAAATTCTTGAAGGTCAGAAGTTGCAATCTCCATCACCTCAGAGACCTCATCTTCCATCGCAAACAAATAAGACTCTCCCATCCTTTTCAACCGGGACATGAGAATTGGATTGGCTCGACACACCCTCGAATATGCCTCCTTGATCTGCTCGACGCTAAAAGATTTTGGGATTTCGTAATTCAAAATCTCCATATATAGGGATCGATCCTCCTTTCTCAGGCAGTCCATCAAAATCCCCTGTTGAGCCTCAGAAAGCGGAAAATAGACCTTTTGATTTGTAGCACCTGAAACAATGGTTCTTTGGAATTCTTTTAGATAGTCTAGACCCTTAATTTCCTTCAATTTTTCTAGCTGTGTAAGCCTCAAAGGAAGAGGTTGGAAAAGGCTTTGGACTGTAATTGAATAGCCTTCCTTTTTAAGTTTATTGATAATGCGAATCGCAGAAATACTGTCCCCTCCGTTCTGAATAAAACTCTTGTCAGCATCGATGGTTCTTCCCAAGGTCTCGGACAATAAATCAATGAAAAACGAAGAATTAACCGATTGATTATTAAAATTTTCGTTACCTGTTCTGTAGAACTCAATCAATTGCTTTTCGTCAATCTTACCATTTTGATTTAAAGGAAACTCCTCGAGATACATGCACCAGGAAGGGATCATGTAATCAGGCATATACCCCCGAAGCTCTGAAGGATCATAGGAAATTCTTCGTCCCTTTTGAAATGCTATTAATTTAGTATCGTCTATTACCATAGCAGTAAAATCACTATCCGCAAAACGTTTTTTAAGCAAATACTCAATTTCGCCAAGCTCAATGCGATATCCTCTAATCTTCACTTGCCTGTCTCTCCTTCCGAAATAATAAAATTCATCCCCAACCTTCCAGGCAAGATCACCTGAATGGTAGATTGTTCCGTGATCAGTGAATTTCTCAGCAGTCAGCTCAGGTTTACCATAATATCCATTACACACACCTTTTCCGGTTACCAAGATTTCACCAAGAAAACCATCCGGTACTTTTTCACCCAAAGTACTTGACAAGTATATGCCATAACCAGGAAGAGATCGACCAATGTTGCTATGATATTCGGGTTCAATTTCTTTGAATGTAACATGCACTGTTGTTTCTGTAATCCCGTACATATTAATCAATTTCACATTCGAATAGCGGCTCATCCATCCGTTGAGCCGGTCTATTTGAAGTTTATCCCCACCAAAAACCACATAGCGAAGACTATGCACATCGTACTCAGAATCAACAAGAATAAAATTATAGAAGGACTTTGGTGTTTGATTAAGAATGGTAATTGCCTTCTCTTTTAAAATGGTATGAAAGGAAAAGGTATCTTTTACTTGTTCCCTATCCGGGATATATAGTTGAGCACCGTTCAGCAGTGCACCCCAAATTTCCCAAGTCGAAAAATCAAAGCCGTACGAATGAGCCAGAATCCATTTATCCTGAGAGTTAAAATTAAACCGATTCTGAGTCCCAAGAAATAAGTTAAGTAAATTACCATGGTTTACTGCACATCCTTTCGGCTGACCTGTCGTACCAGAGGTATAAATCAGATAACAGGTTTCTTTCAAGCTGCCTTCATGCCATTCAAAGGAAGATCCATTCGAATCAATTTGAACATGCGGAGAAATAATCGTTTGGTCAAAAGAAGGATTCAAATCAGATAAAATAATCCGAATTCCGGCGTCCTGTAGAATGTAGGCAATTCGTTCAGAGGAAACCGTAGGATCGAGGGGAACGTAGATTCCACCTTTCTTTAAAACAGCAAGAATAGAGACAATAATGGCAGAAGAATAGGAAGTATGGATTCCTACACGCTCCTGTGGGAGAATATCCAAATTGTTTGCAAGTGCAGTGGAAAGCTTGTCTAATTGATCATAGCTCAATGTCCCATTCACATCTTCAACAGCGATAGCATGAGGGTTTTTCTCAACATTTCTCTGCCATAATTGAAGAATAGAGGTTTCTGAAAAAGAAAAAGGTTCTGATGTTTCATTGGACAGTGGATCAGGTTCCAGGTACTTTTGAAATGAATGTGATATCTGTTGTGCTGCCTGCCCATTGGTCTTGTTGAGATTCCAGAGCATGCCGACTACAGTGCCACCAATGTTTGGATTAAGCGTAATGGTCAAAGCATAATGTGGCGTCGAGTAAAATGCAGTATCCAAATCTGATTTCAACGATGGCTCGACAACCCAGCAATGATCAAATGTATTAGGAGCGTAATGATGTTTGACAGGTTCGTTTGCTCTTTGGATAAGTTCATTTCGAACAATTCTGAATTCTTCCACAGAAACATCCGTCTTCACTACGAGTGGCCATGTTTGAACAAAATAACCCAGACTTAGTGCTGCTGAAGGCTCGGAATTTCGTGCAGAAAAAACTTCACCCACAACAATTTCCTTTTTCCCGGTCGCATTCTTGAGAAAGTCTATCCATTTCAGCATAAGCTTCTCATAATCTAATACCGATTGAAATTCAGTTTTCAAAAATCCAGCTTCTTTCGGATTGGATGGTGGTAAAAATTCTTCCAGTTTAAATGGTTCTGGAAAAATCAATTCTGTCTTTGACTGGCTACTTAATGCGGGCGTCCACTCCGTAAATTCTATTGAAGAGGAAGGGTCCAATTTGGAAAGAGCCATTTGAACCGATACTCCATCAAAAAGAATATGATGATACGTTAATCCAACATACGTATCAAGACCTGAGTAAAACAAGTCTACTCGAAATAGGGGTGGATGCTGAACATCAAAGCGAATATTTCGGCTAATCAGACAGTTGTATACATCGTCAGTACAACGAATTGAATCCAGTTCTTCAGCGTATACCGGATAAAAATTTTTCTTGAATCGGATCCTGAGTGGTGCATCATTTTCATGAATATAAACATCCCGAAAACGGGGAATATGATCAATCCAAGAATGAATTTCACGTACATCAATTTTAGTTGCAGGTACTTTGACAACAGCATATTCGATATAGCCGGCATGATCGCCCTCCGCCTGAAACACGAGCAAGCTCTCCTCCATTACTGAGGTCTTGTAAACCTTTTCGATATCCTCTCTCGTAAACTTCATTACTGGTTTAAAATACTAAGAATATCATCGAAATCATCATCCTCAAGATTTAGTTCAGCAGAATTAATCGAGCTAACTTCATTTTTGCAGTCCAGCTGTTTCAATATTTCAGAAATAGTCGGCTGTCGAATAAGCCCTGATGCATTCACTTTCATCCCTTTAACATTCAATTCATTACAAAAAGACAAAAGATCGATACTGCTCCATCCGTACCAGAGAAGAGAAACATCTTTTCCTCCCCATTTCTTTCCTGATCGTTCCAATTCATTAAACAGTTTTTTCTCTAGATCAGGTTCACCGGGCAACCATGGCGCTTCAGTTTGCTCAGGAATGACTGCTTGATCACGTAATTTTTCCTTGTCTGTTTTTCCATTTCTATTCATCGGCCAATGATCAACTGAGAAAATATGATCAGGTAGCTGATGTCTCGAGAATCTTTGTGACAAAATTTTCAATACTTTATTTGAATCCAAAACTGAATCATGTATCGCAATGATGGCTCCCTTTCGTTCGAACACGTAAGCGTTTCTAGCATCAGTCAGCTGACAAAGCGAAGCTTCTAAATCCTTTATAGGAATTCTTTTTCCATGAACTTTAATAAAATCCTCTTCCAAACGACCCTTTACAATCAGTCCATATTCAGGATGTATCATGGCCCGATCACCTGTAAAAAAGGTTAACTCACCATTCGAACTCGAATATTTATCATGATCCCAAACTACAGGAATTCCCACACATGACCCTGAAATCATCAGTTCTCCCCACAGTCCGGCCGGAAGATGCTCTCCATATTTATTTCTAATTCGAAAGTTCTGATCTCCCAAAGGAAAACCAACCGGAAATTGATCCCCCTGAGTTTTCACCAGCTCGGTAAGGGCGGAATCAATACTCACCTCTGTGAGTCCGTAACTATTAAAAACTTTGACTTGATTATTGAGTGTCGTCCGAATATCTTCGAAAAAACGGGATGACATGGGTTCTGAACCCGAGATCAACACCTTAAGCGATTGATTATCTTTTAAATTCGGAAGTAGTAATTTCAGCCAGGACGGGGTTGACTCGTAATGAGTTACACCTCTGTCATTTATGAGTCGAGCCAATATTCCGGGTGACAAACGCTCTTCTTCGGAAGCTAGTACGAGGGTATTTCCTGTGAATAAACTCCTGAAAATGTCCCCGAAAAAAACATCAAATCTCTGATCAGCAGTGGACAAATGCACCGAAGCATCATCAATAATTAGTTTTTTAGACCAGGAATCAAGCATACTTTCTATTCCTGATCGTTGAATTCCGATACGTTTTGGAATTCCCGTACTTCCGGATGTTTCTGCAAGATAAAGTAAATCCCCTTTCGGCAATTCCAAATCGGAAGATTGAGAAAATGTGACCGTTTTTCCGAGCTGCCAGGCATTGAGAATCTTTACAATACTTTCGATGCTTCGATCAGGCTCTACGAATACTAAGCTATTACCTTCCGTTAATGTACTATCGTTTAATTGCTTTCTTAAATCACCGAAAGTAAGCTCTGCGGCTCCTGAATACAGTGCGATTTTCTCATCTGGTGCAGAAAGAAATTTTCCCCATAAATTGCTTGTAACATATTCAGAATGTATGCTGACCGGATGAAATGTAAATTGACTCGGGATCGAATTGACTAGGGCATGGACGGCTCTCAGATACTGAGCAATAAATGTTCTCCAGAAAATTCGATCGGCAATATCTGTTCTTACATCGAAGGATAATGTCAACTCATCCGTTCCAAAATCGAGCACATGCAGTCCGAGTACTGTTTCATCTTCAGCAGCGGGAAGGAACGTCAGCTTAGACTGATCGAACATGTCAGATTGATGGTAATCCTCTTTTTGATAGGAAAACAAGACATTAAAGGCTGTCGTGCGACCGTTGTCATTTAACCACTCAAGTAAGGGATAGTCCTGGTGGCGGAATAGTTGCTTAATCCAATATTCCAATTCGTGAAGGTCGTTTAATCCTTTATGCGGAACCGGAAGAAAATTGACAGCAGTAGGAAAAGAATTTCGGGCCGCCCTTCCAGAACGATTGCGTAGCGCAAAACCGGTTTGAAGCTCAATACCTACAAACTTTTCTATATGGTCTAATTCATTTTGTAAAACACCCAATAAAAGTGTAGAAAGTAACACCCCTTTAGACTTCAGCTGTTCTTCTGCCTGATTTTTTCGCCATCCTGCTACCTGAATTGTCAAACGCTCGACAGGACCTATACCTTGTCCTTCTACATGCTTGATGTTTGGGATGTCTAATACACAAAACTCCGATAGGATTGGATGAACACCAAAGGCAATTTCATTATTCCCTTGAAATACATTTTTCAGTCCAGACCAAAACAGCTGAAAAGTATGGGCATCAGCAAGGGCATGATGCATATAAACTTCAAGCGTTGACAGCTCACTATTTCCCACAAGAGAAATTTCCCATAAATTTTGAAGGCAGATCTCTGGAAAAACGTTCTTTTTTTGCAGATGGAGTTTACCTGATAGTTTTTCTGATACGTACCATTCGGTGAAATCCTGGGATAAGCGAAGATGAGACCATGCAGAGGAGGCGATACAAGTATTCAGAGCTTCCTCCAGTTTTACAATATCCAGGTTCCTAATCTCGGCCTTTCCGCGGAGAATATTGTTGCGAGCCGATCCATAGGTCAACTCCTGCTGAATAAACAGGTTTTGGTATGGACTAACTATCATACAATCTTAACTTAGGAGTAAGCATCCAGCAGAGAAATGGTTACAAGACAAGACATACTTGAATTAAGGTCAAATTTCGTTTTTTTTTTCCAAAAAATTGGTTTGTATCGATTAAATGATTGACAAAAACTCTTCAAGCCGAAACAGTTCTCACCAGTCGGATTCGGGCTTTATGCTGTTTGGTAATTGTTCCACTGCCCGTTGAGAATTTATTAAAAATGATCAGCCGAGCTTCATATTCACTGAATTGAGCACTGCTCCAATATCCAGTCTCATGAAAACTCCCTTGACCATTCAAATGTAACTCTTTGAACATCCAAACGAGTTCTCCAGTTGTAGGCAGACGCCATCCGTCCATCAAGCTTGAAGAATGATTTTGAGCTTCGGTCCAGCTCATAGTTGTTTCAAGATCTTCTTGAGCAACCTGAATTTTTGTACCAGATGATAATGTTAGTTCAAACATTTTGAGAAAATATACATGGATGAACGTAAATTTGCAGTTACTCTAACAAAAAGTTACCAAGAAACGCTATAAAATACTTTTCCAAAAAATAATTCTTTTATCGTCCGATGCCGAAGCAAAAGTACTGGCGCTTATCGGTACAAGTGCATTCACAGAATGTCGGTGTCCACCTTTTTTAAGATCTAACCGATCTTTGAAATCAAGCGTTTCCAAATCCCAGATTTTAATTGTTTTATCACGACTCGCGGAAACAAGGGTATTTCCTTTATGAAGAACTATCAAATCATAAATCGCGTAATTGTGGGCAGGAATAGACTTAAGACAAGCTTCCGAATTTAGATCCCATTTTTTCAGATACGCATCTTTGCCTCCACTGAAAAGGATCGTGTGGTCAGAAGGATGGAATAGAATTGAGGACACACCGTCCTTGTGCGCATAAAAATTTGAAATTTGATTTAAGTTTTTCGTCTCCAGAATCCGAACATTGCCATCCTGGCATGCCAATCCCAATTTATCGCCATTTGAGCTGACCATCATCCTTCGGATTTTACCACAATCAAATGGAAAATACGCCATGAGCTCGAATGATTTCAAATCCCAAACCGATAGATTTCCATCTGCATCAGCCACGTACAGGTGATGGGAAAATGAATTCTCCATGATGGAAAAAATCGCCTTTTTATGCTGAACAAGGTATTTGATTTCTTTACGGTCCTTCAAATCAAAAAAGTGAAGGTCGCCATTCGCCAAACCAACTGCTAGCTTCGTGGCGTTATCAAACAAACGAATGGAGTAGACGGGATTTTCGAAACGAATTGAGAATTTATCCTGTATTCCTTCATAGACCTTCCAACGTGCAACAAAATGGTCAGAGCTTCCGGAATAAATCAAATTTTCAGAAAACTCAAGTGTGTAAATACCTGCTGAATGCCCTTGAATTTCTTTTAACTTTTGAAAAGTCATTCCACCTCTTCCTCTTCAGTTTCGTCGTTGACCTGCTTGAGACGATCTGCGTAATCTTTCGGAAGGAAATCAAAGAAGGTATCACCTCGTAATCCCAGGCGCAGGCATTCCAATGGAATAAGTTCATTGGGACCAATATTTCCCAGATTCACTTCAGCTCCGAAAAGTTTGATAAACCACACCTGTTGGTTCTTTTGTGGGGCCTCCCATAAAATACGTTCAGGAGCAACTTTTGATATGATTCGATTGATGAGTAAGGTATGAGCTGTACCATTTGGTCGAAAAACTCCAACGTTACCTGCCTCGCGACCTTCTGCAATTACTTTCCAACTTCCGGCTTCCAGTTCGGTACTCATCATCTTGATCCATTTTCCCGGAGAAATGAGTATTCCAGCATCTTTCGAACCCACTTCTGAGAGGACAGTGAAATTCTTAGACATCTGACGAATCAATTCACATTTCTCATCGTGAGGAATGATAATCGAACCATCTGAAATTTCGGCAACTTCGAGTTTGTATTTGTCAAGTAATTTCAGGAAATCATTGAACTTTCCTCTGGCATAAAACGCTTCGAACAGCGTCCCTCCGAAATAAGGTTTAATTCCAGCCTCACGGTATTGATCGAGTTTTTTTTCAAGGTCATTGGTAACGAATGCCGTTCCAAAACCAAATTTCACCAAATCCGTTAGATGACCAGACGCCTGAATAAAGTTCGCAGCCTCATTGAGACTCAAGCCCTTATCCATCATCATTGTTAATCCTTTATCTCTTGGTTTTTCGCTCCTTTCAGGAATGAATGGCAGTTTAAAATTCATAGTTTCCTATTCTTCAGTCAAAGTTACAAATTCCTGCACATTTGACAGGTCCGGATTGATCGTGAATATTTCTCGTGCTTTATCTTTATCTGCTTCCACACAAGTCGCAAAGAGCAATAACGACTCATTCTTCCTCCCCATGAGCCATAGAATGTTCACTTTCAATACTCTTGCTACAACATTTTGTTCATCCTGAACACAAAATTCATCAATGTACTGATAAGCCTCTAACAAAGCAGAATCGGCCAGGAGCGAAACGAAATCAATCAGACATTCCTCATCCGTAGGATCAAGCTCTAGGGACAGGCGATAGTATTCTTCAGCTGAATCAAAGTTATTCAACTTTTCATAGGCACCCGCAAGTACATGAAAAACACCAGCATTTCCCGGATCCAATTCAGCAGCTTTATGCAAGAACGTCAGTGCTACCTCGGTATTTCCCTGCAAGTCCTCAACGATTCCCATCCCTAACCAAGCATCAGGAAGACCGGGAGCAAGCTCAATACTTCTATTGTAGCAATTTCTGGCTTTATCGAGTTGATTCAACTGCTCACATGCTTCACCCAGATAGGAAAGTGCCATAGCATCCTCTCCGTCAAGTTCCATACAGCGTTCCAATGAAACAATTGCCTCCTCGTATTTTTCAATTGAGAGGTACACACTGCCTAAATTGAAATGTGCCGGACCAAATTCTTCGTTGATGATCAAGCAGTAATCGTACGCCCAAATTGCTTTCTCATAATCCTCCAGTTTGGAGCAGGCATTCCCTAAATTGTACCATGCAGTAAAGGAATATGGATTTTCATCTATAAAGTCAGAGTAACATTTAATCGCCTGTTCATATTCTCCCAACTGATCGTAGCAAAATGCAATTTCATAAATTGCACCTTCGTTGTGTGGATTGTTTGAAATCGCCTCTTTCAAGATGACAACAGCTTTTTTGAAATCTCCTGAATGGGCATATTCCATTGCAAGATCCAAATATATCTCATCGCGATCTTCCGGCTCAGCCAATGCTAGCGCTTGTTCGAAATACCGAACCGCATTTTTACGGTCTCTCAACTGACTAAAAATGGAAGCTTTGGTGAGTAATAATTCACAGGATGGAGGCTCCCATTTTTCTATATGATTGATTATTTTCAATGCCTCTTTCAATTGCCCCACGGCAGAAATTGCCTGGGCTTTTCTCAGGTGGAAAATCGGATTATAGGAAAACTGACTGATTGCGTGTTCGGCACATGCCTTTGCTTTAGCATATTGACTGTTAATCAGAAAATGATCAATCAGTGCCTCCAATCTATCGCTGTCTAAAAAACCAAGAGATTCGCCTTTCAGAAAGGCCTCAAATTTTTCAAGGTCTTCCTTCAAATTGCCTTCAAACCCCTCCTCTTCTTCATCATCAAACATACGCGTTGATTTTGACGTCAAATTAGTGACTTTGAGTTTTTACTCAAAATGATCCAATTAAATGTTATGAACAACTCTTTAAAAACGATAAACTCCTCAATATCTTACAAAGACGAATTATTTTGTCGAACGCTTTCGATCGGTTTCTTTTAAAAGAATCTTTCTAATTCGTAGATTTTCAGGCGTCACCTCAACATACTCATCAGACTGTATATACTCCAGACACTCCTCAAGACTAAACACTTTAGGAGGAGCCAAACGCACCTTGTCGTCTGCTCCGGATGAACGCATATTCGTTAACTTCTTGGTTTTCGTTACATTCACACACAAATCTCCAGCTCTGGAGTTTTCACCAATAACCTGACCTTCGTAGATATTCTCATTCGGATGAATGAAGAACTTTCCACGCTCCTGTAAATTGTTCAATGAAAATGGAATGGAAGTACCTTGTTCCAGTGAAATCAACGATCCATTCTGACGTCCTGGAATCTCCCCTTTGTAAGGTTGATACTCAAGAAAACGATGGGTCATAATGGCTTCACCGGCTGTTTGAGTCAAGAGGTAATTTCTTAACCCAATGATTCCGCGTGATGGAATGAGGAATTGTATGATCATTCGTTGACCTTTGGGTTCCATATTCACCATTTCCCCCTTTCGTTTGGACACGGCCTCAACAGCTGTACCACTGAATTCCTCAGGAAGGTCAATTGTGAGCTCTTCCACTGGTTCGCATTTTATCCCGTTCACCTCTTTGATGATAACCTGAGGCTGTCCTACCTGCAATTCATATCCTTCGCGTCGCATAGTCTCTATCAAAACGGATAAATGAAGAACGCCTCTTCCAAACACGATCCACTTGTCAGCCTTGTCTGTATCGGAAACCCGCATAGCAAGGTTTTTCTCTAATTCTTTTTGCAAGCGCTCCTGAATGTGACGAGAGGTAACGAATTTGCCTTCTTTTCCGAAAAATGGAGAATCATTAATTGAGAACAACATCGACATGGTCGGTTCGTCTAACTCAATAGTTGGAAGTGGCTCTGGTTGTTCGGCATCGCAAATACAATCGCCAATTTCAAAACCTTCAATACCTGTTACAGCACAGATATCTCCTGCCTGCACCGTGGTTACTTTCTTACGTTCCAAACCATCGAATACAAAAACCTCACGAATTCTATGTTTTTCCTGTGTGCCATCCCTTTTCACCAGAATGATCGGTTGATTTTCTTTCAGCTCTCCCCTATTTAATCTGCCGATAGCTATTCGCCCGACATAACTTGAGAAATCAAGCGATGTAATCAACAATTGTGTATTTCCCTCCTCTATTTTCCGAGGTGGAAAATAATCGAGAATTTGATCCAGAAGCGGGGTAATTGAATTGGTTGGTTGTTTCCAATCTGTGGACATCCATCCATTTTTTGCCGAACCGTAAATAGTCGGGAATTCAAGTTGATCCTCATCTGCATCCAACTCAAACATCAAATCAAATACTTTTTCATGAACCTCGTCCGGCGTACAATTTTCTTTGTCGACCTTATTGATGACCAAAAGGGGTTTAATCCCCATTGAAAGAGCCTTACCCAAAACAAATCGAGTTTGTGGCATTGGACCTTCAAAAGCATCTACCAAGAGACATACTCCATCTGCCATATTCAGTACTCTTTCAACCTCTCCTCCAAAATCGGCGTGTCCAGGGGTATCAATGATGTTGATCTTCGTTCCTTTGTATGTAACAGAAACATTTTTCGAAACGATGGTTATTCCTCGTTCACGTTCAAGATCATTGTTGTCCATAATCAGTTCTCCCGTAGGACGGTCCCGTTCGTTTAGTACACTCCCCGCCTCTATCATCTTATCCACAAGCGTTGTCTTTCCGTGGTCAACGTGTGCGATTATAGCTATATTCCTAACTTCCATAAAATTTCAAGCACTACTGTAAATTATTTTGACTTTTTGCTAAACGGTTTTCCGAACGATCGCTGACGTCCACCACCATCTCTTTTCGGACCGCCATCTTTTTTTGGTCCTCCGCGACGGTCATCACTTCCTCCTCTGAATCCTCCTTCTCGACGTCCACCACCATCACGTCCACTGCCTTCACGTCCACCACCATCGCGTCCACTTTTGAATTTGCCTCCAAAAGATCCTCCATCACGACGTCCACCACCACTACGGCTTCCACCGCCCGATGGTTTTGTTTTCGTGATTTCAATACTCACATCATGGCCTTCATAGTTTGAGCCATTCACACTTTTCAAGATGTTCTCCGCGTGTTCGTTATCAGCTTCGAAAAAAGAATAGGATGTCATTATATCTATTCTTCCAACATTGGCAGAACGCAATCCACTCGCATCACAAACCAGACGAAGTAAGCCTCCCGGATTCAATCCATCCCGACGACCAATGCTTACAAAAAACCGTGTTTTACCACTTTCGGTTTCATCTCCTTTACGATCGCGGCGTTTTGAACGGTCTTCAAATCCTTTATCATCTCCTTTTCCGGAAGTTGCATTTAAATCTCCTGCACGTTCGTAGTATTCGATGAATCGGTTGAACTCTGCTGAAACGAAATGCTTGATCACTTCTTCTTTGGACATATCTTCAAATCCTGCCATGATGGTCGGCATAAAGGTCTGAATATCACGTTCACGCACATCTATCGA
>Ga0315906_10000986_pt1 | contig 43227 bp, 43 predicted proteins | sample LakEriMetagenome_4_FD_203526 | JGI IMG/M metagenome (GOLD analysis project Ga0315906, IMG submission 203526) | Freshwater fungal communities from buoy surface, Lake Erie, Ohio, United States - Buoy 2 MA122 | ecosystem: Environmental > Aquatic > Freshwater > Lake > Lake biofilm | place: USA...
GACGGCAAGCCGGCCGCATTTGCGAAAGACAATGTGCCCTACCGCAACAAGCACTGGCTGCGCGTGGCCGCCGATCCGCTGCGTGAAGGGGATTTCGTCATGGTCGCCGGTTACCCGGGCCGCACCAATCGCTATGCGCTCGCCGTCGAATTCGAGAATACTGAAAACTGGTCCTACCCGTACATCAGCCGCAACCTGAAGAATGTCCGGGATCTGGTGCACGCCGCCGGCAAGACCGACAAGGACATCGAAATCAAATACGCCAATACAGTACGCGGCTGGGAAAATACCCTGAAGAATTACGATGGCCAGCTGCTCGGCTTCCGCAAAAGCGGTGCCGCCGCCATCAAGCGTGCCGATGAAAAAGCCGTTCTGGCCTGGCTCGACAAGCAAGGCCCCAAAGGCAAAGCCGCGCGCGATGCCCATGCCAAACTCGTCGCTTTGCACATGCAGGATCGGGCGACGCAGGAACGGGATACCGTTGTCGGTTCGATTGCCAATCTCGGTCTGCTCGGCAATGCACGTGGCCTCTACCGGCTTGCAGTGGAAAACACCAAGCCTAATACCGAGCGCACCCCCGGCTTTCAGGAACGCGACCGTGCCCGCATCGAGGGTGGCGTGCGTGAACTGCAAAATCGCTACCATCCGGACATGGAAAAGCAGTTGATGACCTACTGGCTCGGACAGTACATCCAGCTTCCGGCGGGCTCACGCAATCCGGCGCTTGATGGCTGGCTGGGCGGCATTGACCAAGTGTCTGTCACACGTGCCGTGAATACGCTCTACGCGGGCACGCGCTATGGCGAATTGGCTGAACGCGAAAAATGGTTGAGGGCCGGCAAAGGAGATTTCGAAGCCAGTCAGGACAGTATCGTGAAGCTGGCGGTCGCCTTGTATCCGAGTCTGTTGGCTGTGGAAAACACCGGCAAGGCGCGTACGGGTGAATATGCTAAATACCGTCCGGTGTATCTGCAGGCGGTCATCGATTACAAACGCAGTCGTGGCGAAGCGGTGTATCCGGATGCCAACAGCAGCCTGCGTCTGACCTATGGCAACGTCACCGGATACAAACCCCAGGACGGTGCCGTCTATGTGCCGTTTACCACCGCCGAAGGCATGGCGGCGAAAGCCGGCAAGGACGAGCCGTTCAATGCCCCGCAGCACGTGCTGGATCTGGTTGCCGCCAAGGATTACGGGCGCTATACCGACACCAAACTGGGCACCCTGCCGGTCAATTTCCTGTCGAATCTCGACATCACCGGCGGCAATTCCGGTTCACCGGTCATGAATGGCAAGGGCGAGCTGGTCGGTCTGGCCTTCGATGGCAACTGGGAGTCAGTCAGTTCCAACTGGGTCTATGACTCCAGCTTGAACCGGATGATTTCGGTGGATGCCCGCTATATGTTGTGGATCATCGATAAGGCGTTTCCGGCACCGAATGTGCTGCGCGAAATCAACGAATCCCGCAAATAAAACCAAAGCCGGCGCGAGCCGGCTTTTTTGTTAGTATGGATTCCATGCATGTAAGGAGTAGGACATGAAAGTCACCGTCTTCGGCGCCGCCGGCGCCGTTACCGGATCCTGCCATCTGGTGGAGGCCGCCGGCAAACGCATCCTCCTGGATTGCGGCATGATCCAGGGCAGTAAGATCGAAGAAGCCAAAAACGCACTCCCCTTTGATTTCGATGTCAAAACCATCGATGCCGTGATCCTCAGTCATGCGCACATCGATCACTGCGGGCGGCTGCCGGTTCTGGCGCAGTATGGCTACCATGGCCCGATTTACATGCACCGCGCATCGGCCGATCTGCTGCCGGTGATGCTGGAAGATGCCGCGTCGCTGGCCGAGATGGATGCCGAGCGCCGTAATCGATTCCACAAGGACGGCCACAACCACCACAAGCCGCTGTTTACCCGTCACGATGTCGGCCAGGTGGTGCGGCAGCTCGAGAGGCTGGATTACCGCAAGCCGGAGACGCTGTTTCCTGGCGTCACGGTGACCCTGCAGGATGCCGGACATATCCTGGGTTCGGCCAGTGTCCGAATCCAGGCGGAGGAGAGTGGCGAAACCCGCACTTTGGTGTTTTCCGGCGATATCGGACCTCTGAACACCCCCATTCTCGCCGACCCCGACCCCTTTCTGCAGGCCGATTTGGTGCTGATGGAATCCACGTACGGCGGCCGTCTCCACCGCGGGCGTGCGGCCACCGTACAGGAAATGGGTGAAATTTTCGATACCGCCTGGAAAGCGGGCGGCAACATTCTGATTCCGGCATTCGCGGTCGGCCGAAGCCAGGAACTGCTGTACTGGTTCGCAAAACACTTCGAGGACTGGAACCTTGGGCGCTGGCGTATCTTCATGGACAGTCCGATGGCATCGAAAGTCATCGAGGTCTACGACCGCCATGAGGAACTGTTCGACGACGATGCCAAAGCCATGTTCCATGGCAAGCCGCATCCGTTCCGGTTGCCCAACCTGAAATACACCACCGATGTCGAAGACTCCAAAGCCATCAACGAGCACAACGGCGGATGCATCATCATTGCCGGCTCCGGCATGTGTAACGGCGGCCGCATTCGCCATCATCTGCGGCATAATCTGGGCAGTGCCAAGAACCATGTTCTGTTCGTCGGCTACCAGTCGGTCGGCACGCTCGGCCGGCTGCTGGTCGATGGCATCGATTCGATCAAACTGTTCGGCGATGACATCAAGATCAAGGCGCACCGGCACACCATCGGCGGCCTTTCCGCGCATACCGATCAGGCCGGGCTGCTGGAGTGGTATGGCGCATTTACAGGACATCCGTCCGTAGCGCTTGTGCATGGCGAGGATGATGCCCGAAAAGCCTGTGCATTGGCGCTGAAAATGCGTTTCGATGTGGATGCGAACGTTCCTAGCTACGGCACATCATTGACGATCTGATTTCCAGCGAGGCAAGCCTTATGTATGACCCGGTCCATGCATTGATCCATGCCAACCCGAAATTCCAGCTGCTCGTGCGTCGCCGCGAGCGTTTGGCATGGAGCCTGTCCGCGGTGATACTGTCGCTTTACATCGCTTTCATTCTTTTGGTGGCATTCCGTCCGGATTGGCTGGGCGCCCGGATATGGCCGGAACTTCCGGTTACTTGGGGGATTCCCGCAGGTATCGGTCTGATCATTTCGGCTTTCGTGTTGACCGGTATCTATGTGCATCGCGCCAATGGCGAGTTCGATCGGCTGACCCGTGAGTTGCTCGAGGAGGTCGTACGGTGAACGGGCTGCGGGTATTCTTTTTTCTCACCGTTGCGGCTGCCGCTTCGATGGCCGTCGCCTCCGATTCACTGGCCGGGGAAGCCACAAAACACAACACCAATGTCACTGCAGTGGTGATGTTTCTCGGATTTGTGGTTGCGACCCTGGTCATTACGTATTGGGCCGCCAAGCGCAATACTTCGGTGGCCAATCATTACGCGGCCGGCGGGCGTATCACCGGATTCCAGAACGGTCTGGCGATTGCCGGCGACTACATGTCGGCAGCGTCGTTTCTGGGCATCTCCGCCCTGGTTTTCGGGTCCGGCTATGACGGGCTGATTTATTCGATTGGTTTTCTGGTCGGTTGGCCGATCATCCTGTTTCTCATGGCGGAGCGGCTCCGCAATCTCGGGCGTTACACCTTCGCCGATGTCGCCTCGTTCCGGCTCAAGCAGATGGAAATCCGCAGTCTATCGGCCTGCGGCACATTGGCTGTGGTCACGCTGTACCTCATCGCCCAGATGGTCGGTGCCGGCAAGCTGATCCAGCTGCTGTTCGGTCTGGATTACAGCACAGCGGTGATTCTGGTCGGCATGCTGATGGTGCTCTACGTCCTGTTCGGCGGCATGCTGGCCACCACCTGGGTGCAGATCATCAAGGCGGTACTGCTGCTGTCCGGCGCCAGCTTCATGGCATTCATGGTGATGAACCATGTCGGTTTCGATATCGGCCGGCTTTTCAGCGAGGCCATTGCAGTGCATCCGAAAGGCGAGGCCATCATGCGCCCCGGCGGTTTGGTGAAGGATCCCGTGTCGGCGATTTCGCTCGGCCTCGCGCTGATGTTCGGCACCGCCGGCCTGCCGCATATCCTGATGCGTTTCTTCACCGTCAGCGATGCCAGAGCCGCACGCAAGAGTGTGTTCTACGCCACCGGATTCATCGGTTATTTCTACATCCTTACCTTCATCATCGGCTTCGGTGCCATTCTGCTGGTCAGTACCGATCCGGTATTCAAGGACGCCTCGGGCGAACTGCTGGGCGGGAACAACATGGCTGCCGTGCATCTGTCCGCAGCCGTCGGCGGCAATCTTTTCCTGGGCTTCATTTCCGCGGTGGCTTTCGCCACCATACTGGCCGTTGTCGCAGGACTGACATTGTCGGGCGCCTCCGCGGTTTCGCACGATCTGTATGCGAGTGTTTTCAAACGGGGCAATGCCGACGAGCGTGCGGAGCTGCGCGTGTCCAAAATCACCACAGTGGCGCTTGGCGCGGTCGCCATCCTACTCGGCATCCTGTTCGAGAAGCAGAACATCGCCTTCATGGTCGGCCTGGCATTCTCCATCGCCGCCAGCTGTAATTTCCCGGTGCTTTTCCTGAGTATGTATTGGAGTAAATTGACCACGCGCGGCGCGTTGGTCGGCGGCGCTCTCGGCTTGATTTCCGCCGTGACCATGATGATTCTCGGCCCGACGGTCTGGGTGCAGGTCCTCGGCCACGCCGAACCGGTTTTCCCTTATGAATATCCGGCTCTGTTCTCGATGGCGCTTGCTTTTGCCGGCATCTGGATTTTCTCGGTTACCGACCATTCCGCTGCGGGCGATACCGAGCGGGCACGCTTTCTGTCCCAGTACATCCGTTCCCAGACCGGGCATGGCGCCAGCGGCGCCGTGGATCACTGAGAAATCAGGAATCCGGCCACTACATTCCGGCCTTCCTGGGCAAGGATGTTGAAAGTCCGTGCGGCGGCGGCGTTGTTCATCACTTCAAAGCCGATGCCGCGTTGCAGGAAGAAGGCCGTGTGCTTCGGCGCGGGAAAAACCTGAGTGTCACCGGTGCCGAGAATGAACAGCGATGGTTTCAGCGCCAGAACGGCCTCCCAGGCTTCGGGGCCAGGTGTTCCGATATCAGTCAACAGCCAGTTTTCCACCAGCACGTTCGGTCCCAGCAGAAAACTGGTGCTGATTTCCCGGTCATTCACCCGGACTCCCGAGGCACTGACGCCCCGGCAGATATAACGATAATCCGGGTTTTCCAGTGAAATCTGCATCAGGCCTTGGGCAGGATAATCAAGGGCTTGTCTTTGCTGCGGCGGAACAGAACCACGATGTTGCCGATGCGTGCGACCAGATCGGCCTTCGACTGTTCGACCAGATGCGTGATCCAGGCGTCCCGGGTGTCGCGGTCGTCTGCGGCGAACTTCACCTTCAGCAGTTCATGCCGTTCCAGCGCGCCATCCAGCTCGGCCAGCAAGGCCTCGCTCGGGCCCTTGGCGCCAACCAGGATAATGGGTTTCAGGTCGTGTGCAAGCCCGCGAAGATAGCGTTTCTGCGGATTGCTGAGGGGGGTGGTCATGACCTTTGGCCCAATGCGGTGAGGGGGATAAAAGGGTATCATGAACGCGTCCCCACGCCCACAACGATTATGGCTACCCGCAGCAAAAGCAGCCAGCGTTGGCTGAAAGAGCACTTCGCCGACCCTTATGTCAAAAAGGCCCAGTCCGAGGGTCTGCGCTCGCGTGCGGCCTACAAGCTGGAAGAGCTGCTCGAACGCGACCACCTGATCAAGCCGGGCATGACCATCGTCGATCTGGGCGCCGCTCCCGGCGGCTGGTCGCAGATGGCCCGCAAGGTCATGGGCGACAAGGGCCGGGTCATCGCCTTGGATGTCCTCGAAATGCCCCCCATCGCCGGGGTCGAATTCATTCACGGCGACTTCAGGGAAGAATCGGTATTGTCGAAGTTGCAGGCCTTAGTGGGTGAAAAGCCGGTCGACCTTGTTTTATCGGATATGGCCCCCAATATGTCTGGTGTGGATACCGTCGATCAAGCGCGTGCGATGTACCTTTCCGAACTGGCGCGCGACTTCGCCGCTGCCCACCTGAAAAAAGGCGGTGATTTTCTGATTAAGCTGTTTCATGGTGAAGGTTTCGATGCTTATGTCAAAGACCTCCGCCCGCGCTATCAGAAACTCACCATCCGAAAACCGGCGGCCTCGCGGCGCCGTTCCAACGAAGTTTATGCGCTGGCTACCGGCAAGCGCTGAAGGAACAACATGAACGATCTGGCCAAGAATATCATCGTATTCGTCGTCGTCGGGTTTCTGATGATGGCGGTCATGAATGCGTTTTCCCCCGAGTTCGGCAAGAACACGCCGGAAGTGGCGTATTCGAAATTCCTCGATGAGGTCGATACCGGTACGGTCACCAAAGTCGAGTTTTCCGAAGACAGCTCCAGTGCCCGCACCGAACTGAAATACACCCGCGGCGACGGCAGTGTCGGCCAGACCTGGGGTCCTTACGACCGCGACCTGGTGAACGTCCTGGTCAAGCGCAAGGTTGAAATCTTACAGGCCAAGCCGGCCGCCGGTCCGCCGTTCTGGGCCATCGTCCTGAACATCCTGCCGTACATCCTGTTCTTCGGTATTGCCTTCTACTTCATCAAACAGATGCAACAGGGCGGCGGCAAGGGGGCGATGAGCTTCGGCCGTTCCCGCGCCAAGATGCAGGGTGAGAACGAGGTCAAGGTCACTTTCGCCGACGTCGCCGGCTGTGATGAAGCCAAGGAAGAGGTCGGCGAGCTGGTCGAGTTCCTGCGCGATCCTTCCAAATTCCAGAAACTCGGCGGCCGCATTCCGCGCGGCGTCCTGATGGTCGGCAATCCCGGTACCGGCAAGACCCTGCTGGCGCGCGCCATTGCCGGTGAAGCCAAAGTGCCGTTCTTCTCCATTTCCGGTTCCGATTTCGTTGAGATGTTCGTCGGCGTCGGCGCCTCGCGCGTGCGCGACATGTTCGATACCGCCAAAAAGCATGCGCCATGCATCATCTTCATCGATGAAATCGATGCCGTTGGCCGGCACCGCGGCGCTGGGCTGGGTGGCGGCCACGACGAGCGCGAGCAGACCCTCAACCAGCTGCTGGTGGAAATGGACGGTTTCGAAGGTGGCGAGGGCGTCATTGTCATCGCCGCCACCAACCGCCCCGATGTACTGGATCCGGCATTGCTGCGTCCGGGCCGCTTCGATCGTCAGGTCGTGGTCGGTCTTCCGGATGTGAGAGGCCGCGAACAAATTCTGAAAGTTCATATGCGCAAAGTGCCGCTGAATGAAGATGTCGAACCGATGACCATCGCGCGCGGAACCCCGGGCTTCTCCGGTGCCGATCTGGCCAATCTGGTCAACGAGGCCGCCTTGTTCGCTGCCCGCGAGAACGCCAAGGAAGTGCGCATGGAGCATTTCGACAAGGCCCGCGACAAGATCCTGATGGGTGCCGAGCGCCGTTCGATGGTGATGAGCGAGGATGAAAAGAAGCTCACTGCCTATCATGAAGCCGGCCACGCCATCGTTGGCCGCATGGTGCCCGAGCATGATCCGGTGTACAAAGTGACTATCATTCCGCGCGGTCGTGCGCTCGGCGTCACCATGTACCTTCCGGAAGGCGATAAATACAGTTACAACAAGGTCGCGATCGAATCACAGCTGTGTTCGCTGTACGGCGGCCGCGTCGCCGAGGAGCTCATTTTCGGTGCTGACAAGGTCACGACCGGCGCCTCCAACGACATCGAACGCGCCACCAAGATGGCCCGCAACATGGTCACCAAATGGGGCCTGTCCGACGAGCTTGGCCCGATTGCCTATGCCGAAGACGAGGGTGAGGTGTTTCTCGGCCGGTCGGTCTCGCAGACCAAACATGTCTCCGATGACACCGCCAAGAAGATTGATGAGGTCGTGCGTATCATTCTGGACCGTGCCTATGCGCGCACCACCCAGATCCTGAAGGACAACATCGACAAGCTGCATATGATGGCGGATGCCCTGCTGACCTATGAAACCATCGACGTCAGCCAGATCGACTCGGTAATGGAAGGACGCGTTCCGGGCCCGCCGCTGGACTGGGCCAAATCCGGCCGGACCAACAAGGATGACAAGCCCAGTACTGGTCCGATCGGCGGTCCGATGCCGCAGACCTGAGTCACTCAATCCTTACTGAAAAAGCCGGAATGTGTTCCGGCTTTTTCATGCGCTATGCTATTGCACAACAAGGAGCATTTCATGTTCGATACCGTTCCCAACCTGCAATGCGGGCACTGTGTAATCAGGCTTGACGTGCCGAGAATCATGGCCATCGTCAATGTCACCCCGGACTCCTTTTCCGATGGCGGCAGGCTCGTTAACGCACAAGCGGCCGTCGCACATGCGTTGATGCTGGCAGAACAGGGCGCCGACCTGCTCGACATCGGCGGCGAATCGACGCGTCCCGATGCGGCGCCGGTCTCCCTGCAGGAAGAGCTTGACCGCGTCGTTCCGGTCATCGAAGCGCTATCCACACGCTGCAGCGTTCCCATCAGCATCGATACGTCCAAGCCGGAGGTCATGCGTGCCGCGGTTGCCGCCGGCGCCGTGTTTATCAATGACGTGGCCGCGCTGCGTCATGAGGGGGCGATGGCGGCCGCGGCTGAACTCGGTGTTCCCGTCTGCCTGATGCATATGCCCGGCAACCCGCGCACCATGCAGAAGGAGGTGCATTACGACGATGTTCTGGTCCAGGTCCGGCAGTTCCTGACCGAGCGGATGTTCGCCTGCGAAATGGCCGGCATCTCCAAGAAGAATCTGGTCATCGATCCGGGTTTCGGATTCGGCAAGCATCTGGAGCACAATCTGGCCTTGCTGGCCAATCTCGCGTATTTCTGCGAGCTCGGTGTGCCGGTATTGGCGGGCGTCTCCCGAAAATCAATGATCGGTCAGATCACCGGCCGTGATGTTGATGCCCGGGTATCAGGCTCAGCAGCAGCGGCGCTGTTGGCGGCGCAGAATGGTGCCCGAATCATCCGTGTGCATGATGTGGCCGAAACCAAGGATGTTCTGTCGGTGCTGGCGGCGGTGCAGGGCGCGACGCGCAAAGACCATTCGATCAAAGCCAAGCCGGCCATCCAGTGGCCGGATGACTAGGACGCCAATGCCGCGTGGTGTGCCCTGACCCGCGGATCCATGACCCCGCGCCATAGCGGCGGGCACAAAGCCAACAGGAACATGGTCGGGTAGCCCGCAGGCAGCTGCGGGGAATCATCGAAATGGCGCAGAATGCCGTAACGGCGCTTCGGGTAGGCATGGTGATCGGAATGCCGCTGCAGATTGAACAGCATGGCATTCGACAGGGCATAGCTCGAATTCCAGCTATGCAGATGCGTGGTGCGTTCATAGCCGGCATCGGTTCTGCGGCGTTCCAGCCCATAATGCTCGACATAATTGATGACTTCCAGAGTTGCGGCGGCGAGTATGCCCTGCGCCAGGAAGAACAGCAGTCCTTCGATACCCGCTATGGCAAATGCCGTTGATGCAAGCGCGAGCCAAATCAATGTCATCACCAGCATCTCGTTATGCGGGCTGACGACCGGCAGACCTGCTTTGCGTAGTCGTTCCGCTTCCAATGCCCAGGCATTGATGCTGTTCCGGTGCAGTGCCTGAGGCAGAAATGTCCAGATGCTCATGCCGTAAGGAGCGCTTGACGGATCTTCCGGCGTCGACACATGCACGTGATGTCCGCGCAGATGCTCGATTTTGAAGCCGTGGTAGCCGACGGTAATCAACAGGAGGGCGCCGGACCATTGTTCAAGACGGCCGTTTTTGTGAATCATTTCATGCGCCGTATTGATCGCCAAGGCGCCGCTGATGATGCCCTGGGACAACAGCCAGCCGATGACTCCTGCCGGGCCGAGATCCGTTTCCATGAACCACTGCATTGATAGATAGAGGGTGGCGATCTGCACCGGCACAACTGCAAGACAAAGCCATTTGAAGGCAGGGCTGGCCGAGACTTCACGTTCCTGCGCCGGCTGGACATTCACCGTATCGCGGCCGATGCCGTAATCGATCAGCGGCAGGAATACGAAAAAAAACAGGAGCGGCCACCAGGCCATGAGATTGGGCATGCCGCTCAAGCTGCCCCAGTGCATGGCGAGCAGCAATTGCAGCGGAAGCAGGAACACCAGGGCGTAACGGAGGGCTTTCAGTCTTTGCATCGTCCGTATACCATGTGGTTGAGGTTTCGATGCTACCTTAGTGCATCTAGAGCAATTACTCCAAATCGACCGGGAGCCCTGCAGCATGAGCTTGACGCCTTTAACCATTACCTTCGCGCTTTACATCCTTTTGATGCTGGCAATCGGTTTCGTCGCCTGGCGATCCGTCAATACCCTGGATGACTATATCCTCGGCGGTCGCAACATGGGCAGCTTCGTGACGGCGCTTTCCGCCGGCGCTTCGGACATGAGCGGCTGGCTGCTCTTGGGTCTGCCGGGAGCCCTGTTCCTCAGCGGCCTTTCGGAGTCCTGGATCGCCATTGGCCTGGTTCTTGGGGCCTGGTGCAACTGGAAATTCGTCGCCGGGCCCTTGCGCGTCTATACCGAACGCTGCAACAACGCCTTGACCCTTCCGGATTATTTCACGCAGCGCTTCGAGGATGATTCCAAAGTGCTGCGCATCATTTCTGCCGTGATCATTCTGGCGTTCTTCGCCGTCTATTCCGCCTCGGGCATCGTCGCCGGGGCACGGCTTTTCGAATCCGTATTCGGTATTTCCTATGCCAGCGCCATTTGGCTGGGCGCGGGTGCAACCATCGCTTATACCCTGGTCGGCGGGTTTCTGGCGGTCAGTTGGACCGATACCGTACAAGCAACCCTGATGATCTTCGCGCTCATTCTGACACCGATTGCCGTGATCCTCAGCGTGGGTGGAATTGAACCCAGTCTGGCCCTAATTGCCCAGGCCGATCCGGCCAATATCGATTTCTTCAAGGGCACGACCGTCATCGGCATTCTGTCCCTGATGGCCTGGGGGCTCGGGTATTTCGGCCAGCCGCATATCCTCGCGCGTTTCATGGCCGCCGATTCAGTCAAATCCATTCCCTCAGCCCGCCGGATCGGCATGATCTGGATGGTGCTTTGCCTGCTCGGCGCCATGGCCGTGGGATTCTTCGGCATCGCTTATTTCCAGCAGCATCCCGATCAGGCGACACCGGTCACCGCTAATAGCGAGCGCGTCTTTATCGTGTTGTCCGGCCTGCTGTTCAATCCATGGATTGCCGGGGTTCTGCTTTCCGCCATTCTGGCCGCGATCATGAGCACCCTCAGCTGCCAGCTGCTGGTATGTTCAAGCGCCCTGACCGAGGATTTTTACAAAGGAATGCTGCGTCCGCAGGCCGGTCAGCAGGAGCTGGTCTGGGTCGGCCGGATTGCCGTGCTGCTGGTGGCCTTGGCCGCAATCGCATTGGCCAGAAACCCGGAGAGTCGTGTGCTGGGTCTGGTCAGCTATGCCTGGGCCGGTTTCGGTGCGGCGTTCGGCCCGGTCGTTCTGTTTTCCCTTGGATGGAAAAAGATGACGCGCGCCGGCGCACTTGCTGGTATGGTGACCGGTGCCGTCACCGTGGTGGTCTGGAAACAATTCGCCTGGTTCGGTCTCTATGAAATCATTCCGGGATTCATTCTGGCATCCGCTGCAATCGTCCTCGCCAGCCGCATCGGTGCGCCCGCCTCGGGCGCCATGCAGGAGCGCTTCGAAGCGGTCCGTACCGAGCTCGAGCCCGGCTATTGAGTGCCGCCATGCTGGCCCCGCCGGTCATCGCCATCATGGGGCCGACGGCCTCCGGCAAGACCGCTTATGCTGCGGAGCTTTGCCAGAGGCTCGGTACGGAAATCGTCAGCGTCGATTCGGCCCTGGTCTACCGGCATCTGGACATCGGTGCCGCCAAACCGGATGCCGCGACCCTCGCCATTGCCCCGCATCGGATGATCGACATCCGGGATCCCCATGAGATTTTTTCAGCAGCCGATTTCGCCCGTGAAGCCATGCCGCATCTGCTGGAGTTGGCAGGGCAGGGCAAGGTGCCGTTGCTGGTCGGCGGAACCGGCCTGTATTTTCGGGCCTTGATCGAGGGCTTGTCGGCGATGCCGGCCGCGGATGCCGATGTCCGTGCCGAGCTGAAAGCCCGAATGGTTTCGGAAGGGTTGCTTGCCATGCATCTGGAGCTTCAAGCGCTGGATCCAGTCAGTGCGGCGCGCATCCATCCCAATGATCCCCAACGGATCCTGAGGGCTTTGGAAATCCACCGGGTCAGCGGAAAATCCCGCAGCGACTGGCAAAGGAAATCCGACCGACCCGCGTTTCCGTTCCGCCTGTTGTCCATCGTCCTGGCGCCCGCGGACCGGGGTGAACTGCACCGCCGGATTGCCCTTCGATTCGACCAGATGCTGGCGGACGGATTCCTCGATGAAGTCCGGGGCTTGATGGCCGATCCAAGGCTGCATCCGGATCTGCCTTCGATGCGGGCGGTGGGCTATCGCCAGGCCTGGCAGCATCTCTCGGGACAGACCGATGCCAAGGCATTCCGGGAGCAGGCCATTGCCGCCACGCGTCAGCTGGCTAAACGCCAGCTGACTTGGTTTCGCGGCTCCTCATCTTCACGGTGGTTTGACCCACAGGCTGAAAAAGATACGCTAGACTACTGCGTACGGGAGTTCCTCAGCCCGGCTTAAAAACCAACAATAAATAACCCAGAATAAGAACGGAGCCTCACCGTGACCAAATCGCAATCCCTTCAAGATCCTTTCCTTAACGCCTTGCGCAAAGAGCGCGTGCCGGTGTCGATTTTCCTCGTCAACGGCATCAAGCTGCAGGGAACGATTGAAAGTTTTGATCAGTTCGTGGTCCTGCTGCGAAATACCGTCAGCCAGATGGTATACAAGCATGCTATTTCAACGGTGGTTCCGGCCCGTAATGTGCGCATCGGTCCTGCCGGTGCAGACGATGCGGCGGAAGTCGAGGCTGCCGAATAAGCGGTACCCTTGAAGCCGTCGCACACGGCCCCCATATCGCTTAAGAGCACAGAATCAGGAATACGGAGTCAGTATGGCGTGGAACCAACCGGGCGGCGGCAAAGAACCCTGGAAACCGAAAGGCGGCGGCAATCCGGTCGATGATTTCCTCGGACGTCTGAAATCGCAGCTGGGCATCGGTGATGCCGGTAACGGACCGTCATGGGTCAAGCCGGTGTTGATCGCTCTGGCCGTGCTGATTGTTTTCAACTGCTTCCAGCTCATCGATGAACGCGAACGCGGTGTTGTCCTGCGTTTCGGCAAGTTCGACCGAATCATGACCCCGGGCGCCAACATGAAACTGCCGTGGCCTATCGAGTCAGTGACCGTGGTCAATGCCACGCAGGTCCAGACGGTCGAGGAAACGGTTAATGTGCTGACCAAAGACGAAAACATCGTCGATATTAAATTCAACGCCCAATACACCATCAGCGATCCACGGCTGTATCTCTATGGCTACCGCGACGACATCGTTGCGGCCGGTGGCCAACAGGGCTCGGAAACGGTGCGCCAGGCCGCCGAAAGCGCGGTACGCGAGGTTGTGGGCAACAACACCATGGACGCCACTCTTTTCGAACGCGGCCAGCTATCCATCGTGGCCAAGGAACATCTGCAGAAATCCCTGGACATGTACCGTACCGGCATCAAAGTGTCGCAGTTCACTCTGCCCGATGCCCGTTTCCCCGAAGAAGTGAGCGATGCCTTCAATGAGGCCATCAATGCCGGGCAGCAAAGCGATTCCATCAAAAATGCTGCTAAGGCATATGCCAGCAAAATCGTGCCGGAAGCCCGTGGTACCGCCTCACGCATCAAGGCCGAGGCCGACGGTTACCGTCAGGCCAGTATCGCCAAGGCCACCGGTGATGCATCGCGGTTCCGCCAACTGGCCGATGAATACCGGAAGTCACCGGAAGTCACTCGCAAGCGCCTTTATCTTGAAACCATGCAGGATGTAATGACCCGTAATCCGAAGATCATTTCCGGCAAGGGCAATATTTTCTATTTACCGGCCTCAGGTAGCGCCGCACCCACACCCGCACCCGCGGCCAGCGCTGAGGGCGTATCCCGTCCGTCGCCGGCCGTGGTCGCGCCACAGGTACCCCCTGCGGATTCAGCGGGTCGTGGTGAAGTCCGCCAAGGCCGAGAGGGAGCCTGATCATGCGTAATCCAACAACCCTCATTTTCGGCGGCCTTGCCGCCGTCATCCTGCTGTTTTCGTCCATTTTCATCGTGAATGAAAGCCAGACCGCCATCGTTCTGAATCTGGGTAAGGTGGTCCGTTCCGACCTGAAACCCGGTCTTCATTTCAAAGTCCCGTTCATCGAGCAGGTCCGCAAGTTCGACCGCCGTTTACTGACCCTGGATGATAATCCGGAGCGTTACCTGACCGTCGAGAAGAAAGACGTCGAAGTCGACTTCTTCGTGAAATGGCGCATCAAGGACGTTACCGTCTACTACCGCGCTACCAGCGGCGGCAACGAGGAAGCGGCTGCGCAGCGTCTGACGCCGATCATCAAGAATACCCTGCGTAACGATATCAACAGCTTCACGTTGCAGAAACTGGTGTCCGGTGAGCGTACCGAGTTGGCACAACGCTTGCTGAAATCCATCAACCTCGGCGCGGCGACCTTGGGCATCGAGGTGGTCGATATCCGCATCAAACGCATCAACTTCCCGAAAGACGCCAAAATACGCGATCAAGTCCTCGACCGCATGCGTTCCGAACGCAAACAAGTGGCGAATGCCTTGAGAGCCGAAGGTTTCGCCGAGTCCGAGCGCATCCGCGCCGAGGCCGAACGCGAAAGCCAAGTGATTTTGGCCGATGCCCAGCGTGATGCCCAGAAAGTCCGTGGTGAGGGCGATGCCGAAGTGGCCCGTATTTCCGCTGCCGCCTATGGCCAAGATGCTGATTTTTACGCCTTTTACCGCAGCCTGGAGGCCTACAAGGCCAGCTTTGCGGACGGCAAGTCGACCATGGTTGTGGATCCGGATTCCGAGTTCCTGAAGTACTTCGGCGGCGGCAAACGCTAGCGTTCCGCCCCGAATCCAAAGCGCGTATAATACGTCAAAGCCGACATCCGTTCGGCTTTTTCTGCGTCTGCAACAATCATTTCGGGAGCGAGCATCATGGGTCAGTCGGTTGTCGTGCTGGGAGCACAATGGGGCGATGAAGGCAAAGGCAAAATCGTCGATCTGCTGACGCAGCAGATCGGAGCCGTGGTCCGCTTCCAGGGCGGTCACAACGCCGGACACACGCTGGTCATCGGCGGCAAGAAAACCGTACTGCACCTGATTCCCTCCGGCATCCTGCGCGATGATGCGCTATGCCTGATCGGTAATGGCGTTGTCCTGCACCCGGGGGCCCTCAAAAAGGAAATCGCCGAGCTCGAAGGCAACGGCGTGGAAGTACGTTCGCGTCTGCGCATCAGTCCGGCAACGCCGTTGATCATGCCTTACCACATCGCACTCGACCAGGCCCGCGAGAAGGCTGCCGGTGGCAAAGCCATCGGCACCACCGGCCGCGGTATCGGGCCGGCCTATGAAGACAAGGTCGCACGCCGCGGCGTACGCGTTGCCGATCTGGCCTATCCGGAACAGTTGGCTGAGAAGTTGCGAGCGGCCTTGGATTACCACAACTTCGTACTGACCAAATACCTGGGCGTCGAGGCCATCGATTTCCAGAGCACGTTTGATGAGGCGGTGGAATTCGGTAAATACATCAAACCGATGATCAGCGACGTCGCCGGCATTCTGCATGATCTGCGCAAGCAGGGTAAACGCGTGTTATTCGAAGGAGCACAGGGGTCGCTGCTTGACATCGACCACGGCACCTATCCCTACGTGACGTCCAGCAACACCACCATCGGAGGAGCGCTCGCCGGTACCGGTGTCGGTGCCGATGCCATCGATTACGTGCTGGGCATCGCCAAGGCCTACGCGACCCGCGTCGGCGGCGGTCCGTTTCCGACCGAACTCAATGATGAAACCGGCCAGCTGATCCGCGACAAGGGCGCGGAATACGGTGCTACCACCGGCCGCCCGCGCCGCTGCGGCTGGATCGACATCGTCGCGCTAAAACGCGCCGTCGCCATCAACGGTATCACCGGCCTGTGCATCACCAAACTCGACATCCTTGATGGCATGCCCAGCCTGAAGATGTGCATCGCCTACAAATACCATGGCAAGCAGACCGAATATTCGCCGCTGGATGAAGCCGGCTGGGACGAATGCGAACCGGTCTATCTGGAGTTTCCGGGTTGGACCGAATCCACCGCCGGCATCACCGAGTGGGACAAACTGCCGCCGGCTGCGCGCGCTTATCTGCGTTCGCTCGAAGAATTGGTCGGTTGTCCGATCGCCATCGTTTCGACCGGTCCGGACCGTGACGCCAACATCGTGTTGCAGGATCCGTTCGCCTGATTGGACCAAATCAGGGCTGTTGCTAGAAAGCAGGCTCCGGCCTGCTTTCTTCATTTCCGGCTGAAGCTTTCATCCTCGTGTGTGATATCGGGAATGCGGCTGAAGGCGATACGCATGGGCGCTTCCTTGGCGGCGGCCTGACTGGAGGCGTAACTGATCTTCTGCGGACCGAAACGGTCATTGATGCGATCCATCAGCGCGCTCAGCGGCGCATGTTCCTTGGCCTGAGCCGTGGCGAACAGGTCATCCGTGGTGCCGGTCCGCTCGCACAGATCGGAGAGCGCCACCGCAACGGCCAATGGCCTGTTGCCGACGGGCCGATGCGACAGCAGTTCGCTCAGCTGCACCAGCAGCGCATGGCTGTCATCGGTATCGTTGCAGAACACCGTTTCCTTCCAGCTGGCACGGTCGAGGTACTTGACCTTGACCTCCAGCCGCCCGGCCACCAGTTTCTCAGAACGCAGGCGCATGGCGGCTTTCTGCAGCAGTTTCTTCAGTACCGATTCGACACCGGTTGCATTTCGCATCGGGGGCGCCAAGACATGGGAGTGGCTGATACTGCCGCGTCCGTTTGTCGGGGAGTGCGGTAACCATTCGCCGCGCAGTTTGCGGTAGAGATGCTCGCCCTCGATGCCGCCCCAGGCCTGTCGCAGCACCAGCGACGAGGCCGAACACAGTTGCGCCACCGTGGTGATGCCATTCCGTTCCAGGCGTTTCTCCATGGCACGCCCGATGCCGCAGAGTTCACGTAACTGCAAACGATGGAGTGCGTGCGGCAGATCGTCCGCTTCCAGCACGACCAGACCATCCGGCTTCTGCATGTCGGTTGCGGTTTTGGCCAGAAAATGGTTGGGTGCGATGCCGATTGAGGCGGTGATGGCGGGCACGTTTTCCGCCAGCTTACCTTTGATGGCATGGGCGATGGTTTCGGCCCGGGGCCGCTTGCGTTCACGGCCGATCAGCTCACAGGCCATTTCGTCGATGGATCCGATGTATGCGGTCGGAATGCATTCATGGATCAGCGCAAGCAGGCGGTGATGGTAGGTTACATAGAGTGCCGGCCGTGCCGGAACGAAGCGGATGTCCGGACACAGAAGCCTGGCTTCGCGGAGCAGGGTTCCGGTTTTCACGCCATGGCGTTTGGCTTCATAACTGGCGGCGATGCAGCAGGCATTGGCTGACATGACCGGTGATACTGCAATCGGCCGGCCCCGCAGCTCCGGCCGGTCCTGCTGCTCGACGGAAGCGAAATAGGCATTGAAATCGATGAAAAGACTGCGCAGTTCCATGACCCCTCCGCCATTGCCGTTTGTCAAATGCATTACAGTGATAACCAACTCCCGCTGACTGCCATGATGATGGCGCCCATTCTCAGAACCCGAGACCGGGGCGGAATTAATCAATAGCCCATGCGGTCGATGTGCGGCTGAAGGATTTTCATGTACGGTTCGAAATGGCTACTGTAGTTGAGCCAGCGGAATTTCGAGCGTTGGTAGACCGGTTCGGCGACCTGATGGTAACTGTTGGTTTTGATCTGCGTGCGCTGAACGATGGTGTCCTGATGCCGTGCCATGCCTTCCTGCCAGGGCAGTTCCAGGAATGCGCAGGCATCACGCAGCACGCCTTCGGTATCCGCAATCAGTGATTCGTAACGGACACGCTGGATGCGCATGCCCGGAAGTTTTTCTTCCGTCAGCATCCATAGGCGCATTACCGAGTCATACATCTCGACTGCGGTCTTCAACCGGGCAAAATGAATCATGGCTTCATTGATCGCATAATGCTGCATGAAGTTGCTGAGCACGACATCGCAGGGATGGCGCTCGGCGAAGATGAATCGCGCCTCGGGAAACAGACGGTGGATGAAGGCTGCATGCACAGTCCGGATCGGCATTTTATCGATGACCAGCGTGTGTTCCGGTTTCCGGTATGCGGCAATCTTGCTGCGGTAAAGCCGGCGGAGATTGGCTTTCTGGTCTCCGGTCAGGGAGGTCATGGCATCGGGATAGTGTCCGGGAAGACGGTCCACGGCAAATGCAACATGCTCTATGGTCGGCTTTTCTTCCAACGACAAAACCTGATCATGCCCGTCCAGCATGACATCTAGCAACGTCGTGCCTGAACGCGGAAACCCGATCAAAAAGCAGAGGTCGGTACCGCGGTCCGCATCCGGTTCATCCGCCGCGGCTGGCGCGCCATGTTGCAGCCAGTTCCGCATGCGTTCGATCTGTCTTGGCAGTGCGGTCGGATCGGTATTCCGGGCGCGGATGCTGGTCAGTGCCAACTCATTGCCTTTGGCATAGGCGGAAAAAGACTCATCGAAGCGGTCAATGCGGTCGGCAGTCGTGCCGCATTCATAGTAATAGCTCAGAAGTAGGCGCGATGGCAAGTGTTGCGGGTCAATGCCGGTCAGGATTCGCCAAGCCCCGTCATAGTCCCGATGGCGGCGATGCAACTTTGCGGATTCGAAGAGAATGCCGGCATCCTTCGGATTCAACGCCAGGCCCTCGGCGACGGTCTTCTCGGCCTCGTCCAGCTCGCTCAGCAGCTCCAGTGTGGAAATCAATTCCGCACGCAGGTCGCCGTCTCCCGGTGAAATCGCCAGGGCGCTCCGGTAGTAATCCAATGCCGACCGGCTATCCTGCATTTCACGGAGCAGTCCGCCCATGTGACGGAGCGCGCGGGGCTGGCCAGGGTCGGCGGCGATGGATTTTTCGAATGCCATTCGGGCCTTGTCGAATTCGCGCAGGATATGATGACAGATGCCGATATTCAACTGACCTTCGGCATGCTCCGGATTCAAGGCGAGCAGCGCCTCAAACTGTTCGATGGCACCTGCGTTATCGCCCTGTCCCATCTTGAGCAGGGCTAGATTCAACATTGCGGATTGGTAATAAGGTGCAATGGCGAGCGCCTTGCCGTAGGCTGTGCTTGCGCCTTTGAGATCGTTCTGCGAACGCAGCACGTGCCCGAGATTGTGCCAGGCCTGCGAATACGAAGGTGCCAGGCGTGTCGCGTGCTCGAAAGCCTGCCGTGCCTCAGCGGCCATGCCGATGTTGAATAGCGCCCGCCCGAGATGGTTGTGGGCAAACACGTTGTCCGGCTGAAGAGTCAGCACTTTCCGGCTCAGTGCTGCAGCTGAACGTGCATCCCCCGAGAGCTGCAGCAAAGCGGCCTGGTCAATCAGATCGTCGATGCCTCCGGATTTAGGGATACCGTTCAGCCATGCAATGGCTTGGGGATTCATCCGCTCGCCGATGCAGTATTCACGGACCCAATCCGCGCAATGCCGGTGTCCGCCATAGGGGGCAAGCAGTTTCAGGGCATCTTCGGACCTGCCGAGCCGCAGACGGATTTCTGCGAGAAGCAACAGGGCGTCGACCGGAATGGGATGGATTTGGATCCGCGCCGCCAAGGCATCCTCGGCGCCGCCCAGATCGCCGGATTCAACCAGGGATTTCGCCAGCGTCAGAAGCTTATCTTCACTCATTTCAGGATCCCGGGACAGGCTTTCATTCTAGCCTGCGTTTGCGTAATGCAGGCAAAAAAAACCCCCACCGGAGTGAGGGTCTGCGTTGGTGCCCAAGAGAGGACTCGAACCTCCACGGTTTTACCCGCTAGTACCTGAAACTAGTGCGTCTACCAATTCCGCCACCTGGGCAAGGTGTTTTGTTCAGACCGCTATTTTAGCCATCCGCCCGATTTTTGTCAAAACAAATACGCGCTTGCCTTATCCAATCAGATGCTTAACGGCAGGTTAAGAGCGATGCGTGTAAGATGTGGGCATGAAAAAATCCCCGAAAAACAAGAAAAAGTCGAGTTTGCCGGCCTGGATGCCGGAAACCCTGAGGCAGGCTGCTCCGGGTAAGCCGGGTGCGAAGAAGCACACTAAACCGCATACCGGCAAGCCGAAGTCGGGGCAGACCACGGCACGCCATGGCGGCGGCGGAGATCCGCATTTCCATCGGGAGTCCCAGAAATACGACAACCCCATTCTCAGTCGTGAAGGACTGTTGCAGTTCCTGCGTGATGCCGATGGTCCCTTGCCGTTGGAAGAGTTGGCCAAAGCGCTGAAACTGGAAGCCCCAGAGCGCCTGGATGCCCTTCAGCGCCGGCTGCAGGCGATGGTCCGTGACGGACAGGTGCTTTTGAACCGGCGTGGCGGCTACGCCCCGGCAGCAGCTCTGGATCTGCTTGCCGGAACCGTCACCGCCCATCCGGATGGCTTCGGTTTTGTCAAATTCGAAACCGGCGGGGATGATGGATTCCTGAATCCCAGCGAACTGCGCAAATGCTTCCACGGCGACCGCGTCTTGGTCAGTGTCATCAATATCGACCATAAGGGGCGGCGCAATGTCGCCATCGCCGAAGTGCTCGAACGTCGCCATACCCGCGTCACCGGCCGTTTCAACATCCGTGCCGGCATCGCCGCCGTGGTGCCGGATGACAAACGTCTGCAGCATGAAGTCCTGATCGGCCCGGATGATCGAAGCGGAGCCAAAGACGGACAGCTGGTAGTTGCTGAAATCACATCGCCGCTGGATTCGGGCCGGCCGCCGATCGGCAAGGTCTTGGTGGTGCTGGGTGACCGCCTGACCGCAACTAAAGTGGTCGAAATGGCCATCCATGGCCATAATCTGCCGCATGAGTTTCCGGAGCCGGTGCTGCGGGAAGCCAACGCGATTCCTGTCGACGTGACGGCCGCCGAAACCGCCGCACGTGTCGATATACGCCATCTTCCACTGGTGACCATTGACGGCGAAGACGCCAAGGATTTCGACGATGCCGTTTATTGCGAGTCCAATCCTGCGGGTTTCCGTCTTGTAGTCGCCATTGCCGATGTCTCGCATTACGTCCGTCCGGGCGCTGCTCTGGACGATGAAGCCATGCTGCGCGGCACCTCGGTCTATTTCCCAGGTTTCGTGGTACCGATGCTGCCCGAGAACCTGTCCAACGGCATCTGTTCGTTGAAGCCGAAAGTCGATCGTCTGTGTTTCGTCTGCGACATGCAGGTCGGATTCGACGGGCTGGTCAGCGAATCCCGCTTCTACGAAGCCGTCATGCACTCGCACGCACGGTTGACCTACAACCAGGTCTGGAAGATCATCGGCGAAGACGATGTCGAGACCAAGGCGATACTGAACGGTCTGCTGCCAGCCATTTCCCGCCTACACCAGCTTTACGACATCCTGTCCAAGGCACGTACCCGCCGGGGCGCGATTGAATTCGAATCCAGCGAAGTCCATTTCGAACTCAATCCCCAGGGTGAGGTCATCCAGGGCGGCCTGTTGGCACGCAATGACGCCCACAAATTGATTGAGGAATGCATGATTGCCGCCAATGTCGAGGCCGGCAAGGCCGTGCTGGCCAATCATGCGCATGCGCCGTTCCGCGTGCATGACCTGCCGCCGGAATCGAAATACGCCGACCTGCTCGAGTATCTCAAGGAATTCGCGCTGAGCATGCCGAGTTACGCCAAAGTGCAGCCGAAGGATTTCACCAACCTGCTCAAGAAGGTCCGGTTGCGCCCGGATGCGGCCCTGCTGGAAACGGTACTGCTACGATCGCAGAGCCTTGCGGTCTACAGTACCGACAACAAAGGCCACTTCGGCCTCGCGCTGGAGGCCTACAGCCACTTCACCTCGCCGATTCGCCGTTACCCGGACCTCTTGCTGCACCGCGCCCTGAAGAAAGCGCTGCTGCCGTCCAGCGACGGCGGCTTCAGCTATTCGGCGCAGGAAATGGACAAGCTCTGCCTGCAGTGTTCCGCGCTCGAGCGCCGTGCCGACGAGGCTGAGCGGGAAGTCGACGAGCGTTACCGCAGCGCCTGGATGGAGCAGCATGTCGGATCCCAGTTCGACGGCGTCATCAGCGGCGTGACCAGTTTCGGTCTGTTCGTCGAGTTGACCGATTCCAAGGTCAATGGTCTGGTGCACGTGACCCAGCTGCCGCATGATTACTGGCACTTCGATCCGATGCGAAAGACCCTGACCGGCGAACGCAAGCGCATGAGCTTCCGATTGGGCGATCCAATCCGGGTGCTGGTGTTGAAGGCCAGCGTGGAAGACAAACGCATCGATTTCAAACCGGTGTTCGCCGATGCCGACCGCGGCAAGCAGGCGATGGACGAAACAGCAAGGAAAAAACGCCGATGAGCAAAACCAGCCAATGGATTTCGGGAATCAATGCCGTCGCTTCGGCGCTCGAGCATGATATCGAACACGTGCGCGAAGTGCTGGTCGAGGCCGGCAGCAAAAACGCGCGCATCGTCGAAATCGAGGAAAATGCGCGCCGGCGCGATATATCCGTACGCCGGGTCACGCATCAGGCGCTGGAAGGTATTGCCGGCGGCCTCCGCCATCAGGGCGTGATCGCGCGCTATGAGGCGGCCAAACCGACCGAAGAGTCGGAATTGCCTGGCCTGATCGAAGCAGCGGAGGGCAAGGCCCTGTTGCTGGTGCTGGACGGCGTGCAGGATCCTCATAATCTCGGGGCTTGCCTGCGTTCTGCCGCCGCTGCCGGCGTGACTGCCGTGATCATCCCCAAAGACAAGGCCGCACCGCTCAATGCTACCGTGAGAAAAACCTCGGCCGGCGCCGCGGACCGCATTCCCGTGATTTCGGTGACCAATCTGGCCCGTACCCTGCGTGCCATCAAGGATGCCGGGGTCTGGGTTTACGGCATGGACGGCGAAGCCCCCGGATTGATCTATCAGACCGATTTCAGCGGCAATGTCGCCATCGTCATGGGTGGCGAGGGCGAGGGCATGCGCCGTCTGACCCGCGAGCACTGCGACGGCTTGGTGAAGATTCCGATGCCGGGTGAAATGGAAAGCCTGAATGTGTCGGTCGCGACCGGCATTGCATTGTTCGAAACCGTCCGTCAGCGTCAAGGAGTGAAATCATGACTATTCAATGGTTCGATATCGTCGGTCTGCTCGGGGTGGCACTCACCCTGTTGGCCTATCTGGCGCTGCAGGCCCGCCGCATGCGCGGTGACGGTCTGGTTTATCCGCTGCTGAATCTGATCGGTGCCGGCGCCATTCTGGCCTCATTGGTCTATGACGAGCACACCAATCTTTCGGCCTTCGTCATTGAATCGGCATGGTGCGTCATCAGCCTTTACGGCATCTATCTGGCGCTGCGCGAGCGCGCATCGACACTGGTGAACCGCAAGCCGCCGTCCGCTTAAAGGGTTTTGCCCCATCCGTTGACGATTTTACAGAACAACTGCGCGGTTCTTTCGGTGTCATAGACCGCCGAATGGGCATCGCCGTTGTTCCAGGTCATTCCCGCCGCCATGACCGCTTTGCTGAGCACGGTCTGGCCGTAGGCCATTGCCGCCAAGGTTACCGTATCCAGTGTGCTGAACGGATGGAACGGATTGCGTTTGTGGCCGACCCGGGCAACAGCCGCATTCAGGAAGCCAAGATCGAATGAAGCATTGTGCCCGACCAGAATCGCACGCGTGCAGTTGTTGCGTTTGGCGGCCTGCCGGATGGGTGCGAAAATGTGGTCCAGCGCGGCCCGTTCCTGCTTGGCGTCCCGGAAGGGATGGGATATGTCGATGCCGGTGACTTCCAGCGATTTCGGATCGATTTCGGAACCCTCGAAGGGAATCACGTGCGTTGAGTGGATCTGGCCGACGGCCAGCTGTCCGTTTTCATCGAATTCAATCGGTGCCGCGGCGATTTCGAGCAGGGCGTGCCGAATGCAGTCAAAGCCACCGGTTTCCACATCGACCACCACCGGCAGAAATCCGCGGAATCGGTCATTGAGGGGAAATTTCGGAGGCGTAATGGACATCCGCTCATGATACCAGTGTTCCCGTAACGAAAAGACCCGCCAAAGCGGGTCTTTTCAATTCATTAAGACCTGAATCATTCGCTGGTCCGGTCTTCCTTCTTGCGCTCGCCTTCCGGCATGTCGCCATGTACCACGAACCAGGTATTCTCGGCGATGTTGGTGGCATGATCGCCGATGCGTTCGATGTTTTTCGCCATGAACATCAGGTGGGTACAGGCGCCGATGGTGCGCGGATCCTCCATCATGTAGGTCACCAGTTCGCGGAAGAAGCTGGTGTACATGGCGTCGAGGTCGGCATCGGCATCACGGACCTTGGCGGCCAGCTCGGCATCGCTTTCGGCATAGGCTTTCAGGGCATCGCTCAGCAGGGCGCTGGCGGTTTTGGCTAGGCGTGCGATCCGGCCCGCAGCCGGAATCGCCGGGCTGTTGTTGAGCACAATCGAACGCTTCGCCACATTGGAAGCATAGTCGCCGATGCGTTCGATGTCCGAGGAAATCCGCAGCGCCGAATAGACTTCGCGCAGATCGCGGGCCATCGGCTGGCGCAGCGCCAGAAGTTTCAGCACGTCCATGCTGATCGCGTTCTCGAGGGCATCGATGGCATCATCGTTGGCCACCACACGTGCGGCGGCGTTGCTGTCGCGGCGGCCGAGCACGTCGACGGCGGCATTGAGCTGGGATATGGCCAGATCCCCCATCTGCTTGATTTCATCGTACAGACGGTCGAGTTCGGAGTCGAAGCTTTTCAGGATGTGATCGTGGGTATTCATGGGGATCCTTAGCCGAATCGGCCGGTGATGTAGTCTTCGGTCTGCTTCTTGGTGGGTTTGGTGAATATGGTTTCGGTCACGCCATGCTCGATCAGTTCGCCGAGATACATGAATGCGGTGAAATCGGAGACGCGTGCGGCCTGCTGCATGTTATGCGTGACAATCAGGATGGTGAATTGTTGCTTGAGTTCGGAAATCAGCTGTTCAATCTTGCCGGTGGCGATCGGGTCGAGCGCCGAAGTCGGTTCGTCGAACAGAATCACTTCCGGTTTCAATGCCACGGCGCGCGCGATACACAGGCGCTGTTGCTGTCCGCCGGAGAGACCCAGGGCGCTCTGTTTCAGTTTGTCCTTGACTTCCTCCCATAGCGCGCCTTCCCGCAGGGCGCCTTCGACGCGGACATCCATTTCCGCGTTGGACAGTTTTTCATAATGGCTGATGCCATAGGCGATGTTGTCGTAAATGGACATCGGGAACGGCACCGGTTTCTGGAAAACCATGCCGACCTTGCTGCGCAGTTTGTTGAGCGGGTAGTTCGGATCGATGATGTTTTCGCCGTCCAGCATGACCGTTCCGGTGGCGCGCTGTTTGGGATACAGGCTATAGATGCGGTTGAACACACGTAGCAGGGTGGATTTGCCGCAACCGGAGGGGCCGATCAGCGCCGTGACCTTGTTTTCCGGAACGTCCAACGAAAGCTCTTTGATGGCTTTGAAATCGCCGTAGTAGAAAGCAAGGTCGCGGGCGGACAGCTTGGCCGGGGTCTGGCTTTGAATGTTTGACGTGTGCGGAACTGACAGATGCAGATTAGCCATATTTATTTTTCCGGGCAAGAACGACGCGGGCGAAAATGGAGATGAACAAGACGAACAGCGTGACGATGAGTGCACCGGCCCAGGCCAGCTTGTTCCAGTATTCAAACGGGCTCATGGCGAATTGGAAGATGACTACCGGAACGCTGGCCATCGGTTTGGCCATATCCGTATTCCAATACTGGTTGTTCAGTGCGGTGAAAAGCAGCGGCGCGGTTTCACCGCTGATGCGCGCCAGGGCCAGCAGGATTCCGGTCAGGATTCCCGGCAGGGCGGCACGGTAAAGGATCTGGGTGTTGACTTTCCATTGCGGGATGCCGAGGGATAGCGCCGCTTCGCGCATCTGGGTCGGTACTAAACGAATCATCTCGTCGGTGGTACGCACCACTACCGGCAGCACGATGAAGCCGAGTGCGATTGCGCCGGCATAGCCCGAGAAGCCGCCGGTGGGCTGAACCAGAATGGTGAATACGAACAGGCCAAGTACGATGGATGGTGCCGAGAGCAGGATGTCGTTCACGAAGCGGATGGTGTCTCCGAGCCAATGATGGTTCACGTATTCGGCAAGATAGGTGCCGGCGGCAATGCCGATGGGTGCTGCCAGGAGAACGGCCAGCAGGCACATCATGAAACTGCCCACCAGGGCATTCAGCATACCGCCACTGACTTCACCGGGCGGCGGCGTCATCTGGGTGAACAGATGCGGGCCGATGGCGTCAATGCCTTTGCTCAGGGTGGTCCAGAGAATCCAGATCAGGAAGAACAGGCCGAAAATCGTGGCGAGGCCCGAGAGAACCATGGTGGCTGCATTGGCGATGCGGCGCTTGAGGTAAATGAATTCGACATTTGACATCAGTTGCCATCCCGTTTATTCAGGCTACGCAGCATCAGGCGCGCAATGCTCAATACGATGAAGGTAAGAATGAATAGGACGAAACCGAGTGCCAGCAGGGTTGATTTATGCAGCGGGTCCACGGCTTCGCCGAACTCATTGGCAATCGACGATGCGATGGAGGTTCCCGGATTCATCAAGCCGAGGCCGAGGTCGTAGGCATTGCCGATCACGAAGGTGACCGCCATGGTTTCGCCGAGTGCACGGCCCAGACCGAGAAAAATTCCGCCGATGACGGCAGAGCGTGTGTAGGGCAGCACGATATTCCAGACCACCTCAGTGGTGGTGGATCCGAGGGCATACGCCGATTCCTTCAATTGCGTCGGAACGGTCAGGAATACTTCCCGCATCACCGAAGCGATGAAGGGAATGACCATGATGGCCAGAACCAGGCCGGCGGTACCGATGCCGATGCCGAGAGGCGGGCCTTGGAACAGTGAGCCGATCAGGGGTTTTTCGCTCAGGTTTTCGGAAAACCAGGGGAATACATGTTCACCCAGGAACGGCACCAGAATGAACAGGCCCCACATGCCGTAAATGATGGAGGGAATGCCGGCCAACAGTTCGATGGCAGAAGAGACCGGCAACCGAAGCCAGCTCGGCGCGAGTTCGGTCAGGAAGATGGCAATTCCGAAACTGATCGGGACGGCGATGAGCAGGGCAATCAGCGAGGTGTATACCGTTCCGAACACCGGCACCAAGGCGCCGAATTGGCTTTGCGGCACATCCCAGTTCGGTGTTGTGAAGAAAGACAGTCCGAAAGTCTGGAAGGCCTCGAATCCGCCCTTGAACATCATCACGGCGGCGGCAAACAGGGAGATGAGCACGAACAGGCCCGCGATGGTAACCGCGCCCTTGAAGAACCGGTCGTTGCGGCTATCGCGCTGGGTCCGTTGCTGGCTAATCGAAATCGTCATTGCGTCTCGCGGGTTCAGATGCAGAAATGGCCCGATGCCTGGACGAGGCATCGGGCCATAGGATAACGCAATTACTTGATGTTGGCGGCCCAGTAGGCCTTGATTTGCGTGGTCAGGTCGGCCGGCAGGGCCACATAGCCCAGGGCTTCCGCCGAGGTATCGCCATTCTTGTACACCCAATCAAAGAAGGCCAAGGCCTCTTTGCTGCGTTGCGGGTTTTTGGGATTTTTGTACATCAGGATGAAGTTGGTGGCCGAAATCGGATAGGCCTGTTCGCCCGGAGCGTCGGTAATCACCAGCGAGAAGTCCTTCACGTCGCCCCATTCGGCCGAAGCGGCAGCAGCTTTGATCGATTCCTTGCTGGGCACGATGAAGTTGCCAGCGCGGTTGCGGACGGCGGTGTAATTCAGCTTGTTGGTGATGGCGTAGGACAGCTCTACGTAACCGATCGCGCCTTTGATCTGCTTGGTGTAAGCAGCGACGCCTTCATTGCCCTTACCGCCGATACCGGCTGGCCACTTCACGGCGGTGCCTTCGCCGACCTTATTGCGCCAGTCCAGACTCACTTTCGACAGGTAGTTGACGAAGTTGAAGGTGGTGCCGGAGCCGTCGGAACGGTGCACCACGGTGATTTTCTGGCTCGGGAATGCCACGCCCGGATTGACGGCGGCGATGGCGGCATCGTTCCAGTTGGTGATTTTACCGAGGAAGATGTCGGCGATAATCGGCCCGGTCAGTTTCACGCTACCGGGTTTGACGCCCGGAATATTGACGACCGGAACCACGGCACCCATGACCGAGGGAAATTGGGCCAAGCCGGAAGCGGCCAGATCGCCGGGTTTCAGCGGGGCATCGGAAGAGCCGAAATCAACCGTCGCCGCTTTGATTTGGGCAATACCGCCACCGGAACCGATGGATTGGTAGTTGACCTTGTTTTTGGTGGCTTTATTGTAGTCCGCCGACCATTTCGACATGGCCGGAAAGACGAAGGAAGCCCCGGCGCCGGTGATTTCGGCGGCGTTGGCAACCATGCCAGCGCTTGCCAGCGCCAGTGCGAGAATCGAGGTTTTCAAGGAATTGAACATGTGTGCTCCTGAGCCAAGCCCACATTGGGCTTGGCATATGATGAAGAAGGATTATGACAGGATTATGACAATCGCTTACCAGAACAGCTGGGCGCGGAATTCGAAGATTTCCGGATTATCATCCTGGAAGCCTTTGATTGAGCTGCTGTATTTGCTGGAATCAACCATCACGTAGTTGGCCGAGAACTTGAAGTTGGAACGCCAGTACCAGTTGACGCCCACGGTCCAGTTGCTTTCCTCGCCACCCATCACGCCGGTGACGATCGGAGCGGCCGGATTGGCGAAATTCACGCTGCCGTCGTTCAGGTCAGCGGTGTCATAGCGCAGGCCCAGCTGCCACATGCCTTTGCCCGGGTCGTTCGGCAGCGGGGTGCTGAACACGCCGCCTTTGTAGCCCCAGCTTTCGCCGGTCAGGTTGTACATGCCGTAAACATACCAGCTGTCGCCCTTGAAATTCGGATTCAGGTCGCGGCTGACAGTGGTGGTCATGTATTCGGCCTGGATTTTCAGCGGACCGCCAACATACGCGGCTTCGAAGCCGGTGGTTTTCAGGCGGTCGGCATCGTTGAAGGTACCGGTGTCGATTAAACGCTGAGCAGATTGATCTGCGTCCGGACGCACGCGCAGGCGGGCGGTGCCGTTATCGAAGTTGTCACGGGCTTCCATGTCGATGTAGGACAGGCCGAGATGCAGGATGCTGGTATCGGTCTTGATCGGGGCGAAATGGCCACGTAGACCGAAGCCCTGACCAGAGCCCAGGGAGGGGGTTTCGTTGTTGGTGATTTCGTTGCCGAAATAGCTGAGGGTACCGCCCCAGTTGCCGTAATCGGTTTCCACTTTGGCACCCATACGGCGGCTCATGCCCTGCAGGTTAGTGGTCATGGCCTTGGAAATGAAGTCATTGTTCTTGGTGCTGGACAGTTCTTCCAGGCTGTTCGGTTGCTTGTACTGGCCGACGGTCACGGAGGTCTGGCCGTTGAAACGGTAGTTCACGTTGACATCGAGGAATTTGTCCGAGCGGGCGTCATAACCGATGACCCAGTTCCACATGCCCGGGCCTTTGCCCTTCAGAATCAATTCGGCGCGGCGCATGCCGAAGTCGCTGTCCGTGCCATCGACAGCATCGGAGCTGAGAACGCGGAAGTCGTCGTTGTACCAGTAGGAATCGGCCTGGACGAGGCCTTCGAAGGTCACTTCGGAGCCACCGATGACATCGATGGTGTATTGGGCACTGGCAGTATTGGCAAGTGCGAACAGGACGGCGGCGGTAAGCAGGGTATGGCGGGTTTTCATAGGGAATCCTTTGCAGGTGGTGGTGTGAGACCTGCACAGCTTAGAAGGTGAATATTTCATTAATGTTACAAATTCGAAGCTAATTTCATGTTTCTCTTTTAAATCCGGAAATGCAATAAATCCGTCATGAACCGGTGGCATAAAGAGCCTCATGAACCGATACCGAACAATCTTCATTTCCGATGTGCACCTCGGCACGCCCGGTTGCCAGACCGCATTCCTTCTCGATTTCCTCCGGCACAACGATGCCGAAACGATTTATCTGATCGGCGACATCATCGATGGCTGGCGACTGAAAAAATCCTGGTATTGGCCGCAGGAGCATAACGATGTGTTGCAGAAGCTGCTGAAAAAAGCACGTAAAGGCTGCCGTGTCATCTATGTTCCCGGCAACCATGATGAAGCAGGGCGCCAGTTTGCAGGCATGTCGTTCGGAAGGATCCGCATCAGGCATGAGGACATCCATGTGCTTGCCGATGGCCGCCGCCTGTGGGTGACCCATGGCGATCTGTTCGATGGCGTGATGCAATACGCGCGCTGGCTGGCCTACCTTGGCGATTGGCTGTACAGCGTCATCCTGGTCGCCAACCGCTGGTTTAACCGTTTACGCATCCGGTTCGGTTATCCGTACTGGTCGCTGTCGCAGTACCTGAAGCACAGCGTCAAGAATGCGGTCAGCTTCATCAGCAGCTTCGAAACCATGATGGCGCATGAAACGCGCCGACGCGGCTGCGATGGTGTGGTCTGCGGGCACATCCACAAGGCCGAGATCAAGATGATCGACGGCATCCTTTACTGCAATGACGGGGATTGGGTCGAGAGCCTGACTGCCATGGTCGAACATGCCGACGGCCGTCTGGAGATCGTGCACTGGAATGACATCAAGGCCGCCGTCCCGGAGCGACAGCTCCGGATCACCAAGGTTTCCGTCAACAGCGAACGCATCCTGGAGAGCACCGAATGAAAATTGCGATTGTCACCGATGCCTGGAGCCCGCAGATCAACGGCGTGGTTAAAACCCTGGAGCAGACGGTGCATTGTCTGCAGACTGCCGGCCATGAGGTGCTTGTCATCGAGCCATCCCGCTTCAGAACGATTGCCTGCCCGGGCTATGATGAAATCCGTTTATCCCTGCTGCCCTACAGAACGGTGCGTGCATTGCTTTCCGGATTCGCCCCCGATGCGATTCACGTGGCCACGGAAGGCCCTCTCGGATTCGCGGCAAGACGTTATGCTTTGAAGCACGGGTTGAACTTCACCACAGCCTATCACACCAAGTTTCCCGAATATCTCGAAGCGCGCACCGGCATTCCGGCGCGCTATTTCTACCCGGCCATGCGCTGGTTCCATCATCCGGCAAAGGCCGTGATGGTTTCCACCGACAGCGTCATTGCCGAGTTGCAGGTCAAGGGCTTCTATAATCTGGTGAAATGGAGCCGCGGTGTGGACATGGCGCTGTTCGATGCTGGCTTGCCGCGTACAGGTCGTGACGCTGCCGATCCGGTATTCCTCTACGTCGGCCGCATTTCAGTCGAGAAGAACCTCGAGGCGTTCCTGGATCTGCCTCTGCCGGGGGAAAAATGGCTGGTCGGCGATGGTCCTGCATTGGAGGCATTGTCCGAGCGCTATCCGGCGGCGGTGTTCTTCGGCGCGAAAACCCATGCGGAACTTGCCGAAATTTACCGCATGGCGGATGTGTTCGTATTCCCCAGCAAAACCGATACTTTCGGTCTGGTCCTGCTGGAGGCCATGGCCTCAGGGCTTCCGGTGGCCGCCTATCCGGTGGCTGGCCCCCGCGATGTCCTGGCGGGCTGTGAAGCTGCGGCACTGCGCAGCGACCTCCTGGAAGCCTGCATGACTGCCCTTGATCTGGATCCGAAGCATGCCATTGCTCATGCCCGGAAATATTCATGGCAGAGCACCACCGGGCAGTTCATCCGCAATTTGTATCCCAACCTGAAGGAGGACGCCTTGCTCACGGACCATCAGGCCGCATCAAGGGCTCAGACGGTCTTATCCCGGTAACGGCAAAAGCTGCGCACCACGCAGTTCGGACACTCCGGTTTGCGTGCCTTGCACACATAGCGTCCGTGCAGAATCAGCCAGTGGTGGGCATCAACGAGGAACTCCGCCGGAACCGCCTTCAGCAGTTTATCTTCAACCTGGCGCACGGTTTTACCCGTTGCCAGACCGGTACGGTTGGCAACCCGGAAGATGTGCGTATCGACTGCCATGGTCGGTTCACCGAAAGCGGTGTTGAGCACGACATTCGCGGTTTTTCGACCGACGCCGGGCAATGCTTCCAAGGCATCCCGCGCCCGCGGAACCTCGCCGCCGTGACGTTCGATCAGAAGCCTGCAGGTTTCGAAGACATTGGCGGCTTTGGCATTGTAGAGACCGAGCGTACTGATGGTCTTGCGCAGCGCCGGCAAACCGAGTGCCAATATCGCCTGCGGCGTATTGGCTGCCGGATAAAGGCGGCGCGTGACTTTGTTCACGCCGACATCGGTGGACTGTGCCGACAGCATGACCGCAATCAGCAACTCGAATTCATTGGTATAGAGCAGTTCGGTCTTCGGATGCGGATTGAGTTCGCGCAGGCGGCTGAAGAATTCAATGCGGTCGGCCGCTTTCATGCGTCATCGCCTTTTTCGGCCAGCGCCTTGGCGCGTGCGAGTGCCCGGGCCAAGGGATCACCAAGCACCTGTCGGCGCTTAAGGTCGGCATCGCATGCAATCCGTTCCAGCCGTGAATTGCGGCGTTCAAAACGGTGTTTCAGCGCGGAGGCGCGTGCAAGCCGTGCTTCGCCCAGCAGGGCTTTGGCGCGGGCGAGGGCATCCGTGTCCATCATCATTTACCTGCAAAAGCAGCCGGACGCCGCTGCAGAAAAGCCTCGGTGCCTTCGCGCATGTCTTCGGTGGCGAACATCAGGCCGAAGGTCTGGCTTTCGTAATCCAGGCCGACATCCAGCGAGGCCTCGGCGCCGTAGCGGATGCAGTCGAGCACGCCACGCAGGGCCAAGGGCGCCAGCGATGCGATATACATTGCCAGTTTTTCGGTTTCTTCTTCCAGAACGTCCGGGGAGTGCACACGTGTCACCAGATTGACCGACAAAGCGCGTGCGGCATCAATCGGCTGGCCGCTCAGGCACAGGTCCAGTGCGACCGCCTTGCCGCTCAGGCGTATCAGACGCTGGCTGCCGCCGAAACCCGGAATCAATCCGAGATTCACTTCCGGCTGCCCGAGTTTCGCGGTGCTGGCGGCGATGCGGATAGCGCAGGCCATAGCCAGCTCCAGACCGCCTCCTAGAGCGAAGCCATTGATCATGGCAATGACCGGTTTCCCGCATTGCTCGATGGACAGCATCAGGTTCTGACCGAGCTTGGAGAAATCACGGGCTTCGATGGCGCTTAAGCCGCTCATCTCGGCAATATCCGCGCCGGCAACGAAGGCCTTCGGTCCGCAACCGGTCAGCACAATCACGCGCACTTTCGCATCAAGGCTCAGGCTATGGAAGGCGGAGTGCAGGTCCTGAAGGGTGGCCCGATTCAGGGCGTTCAGTTTATCCGGACGGTTGATGCGAATCCAAGCGACATTGTCTTTCAATTCAATCAACAGGTTAGCGTAAGTCATGAGGAGGGTATCCGTCGGTTGGAACTAAAGCTTTGGGTCGGCGGTCGAAGCGTGCATGGCCATTACTGGCAGAACAGCCGGTGAATGGGTATTCTATCAACCTGTCGAGAGCATTTTTGCTCTTTTTTCACTCTGGAGAGACTATGAAGTTGCAATTGCTGTCGGCCGTCCTGGCCTCAACCTTGGCCACCGCCGCCCTGGCGCAAACCGCTCCCGCCGCTAGTGGCCCGGTCGACAAAGCCGCCCTGGCTTATGCCCTCGGTTATGATTTCGGCCGCAATATGGCCGATCAAGCTCCGGGTCTGGATGTCACTGCCATCAACCGCGCCATCCAAGACGGTTACGCCAAACGTCCGCCGACCATCGCTCCGGAAAAACTGGAAGCCACCATGGTCGCTTACCAGAAGCAACGCGAAGCTGAAGCCAAGTCCCGCTTCGATACCGCAGCCCGCGAAAACAAACTGAAATCTGATGCGGTCATCGCCTCCAACAAAACCAAGCCCGGCGTGGTCACCCTGGCGAGCGGCATCCAGTACAAGGTCATCGAAGCCGGTGCCGGTGCCAAGCCCAATCTCAACAGCAATGTCGAGTTCAACTTCTCGGGCGCATTGGCAACGACTGGCCAGGCCTTCGTCAGCACCTTCGCCGACGTCAAGCCGGTTTCCGGCAAGTTGAGTGATGTGGTCAAGCTGCCGGGCATGCAGGAAATCATGCAGCAGATGCCGAATGGCGCCCGCTGGCAGGTGCTGTTGCCGCCCGAAAAAGCATGGGGCAACGGCATCGAGTCCGCCCGCGGCGGCCCTGGCCCGAATCAGGCCATTCTGCTGGATATCAAACTGATCTCCGTCAAGTGATGAAAGAGCCCCGGTCCGCCGGGGCTTTACGGTTATGGCTCAGCCCGTTCTCAGCCCCTGTGTGGGCATCTGTACCGTCAACGCCCATGGCTTTTGCGAAGGTTGCTTTCGGAGCCTGAGTGAAATCGGCGATTGGCTGACTTACAGCCCGGAGCGGCGCGAATACCTTATGGAAACCGTGCTGCCGCAGCGCGAAAGCGAATCCTGAAATGCCGCAGGCCATCTGGCAGCAGGTGCAGCGCGCGCTTTTGAGCGAATCCGATGTGCTGCAGGCTGTTCCGCATAATCTCGCCGAGCTGGAATCCTTTCTGCCGGAAGCCGAGGCCTTTGCACCGGCTTCGGTGCTGTGCGGCCTGGTGCCGCGCGTCGATGGCCTGCATGTGCTGTTGACCAAACGCTCGCCGCACCTGCGCCACCATCCCGGGCAGATCAGTTTCCCCGGCGGCCGCATCGAAACCGCAGATGCCAATCCGTTCCAAGCCGCCTTGCGCGAGGCCCATGAAGAAATCGGTCTTCAGGCGGACAATGTGCGCCTACTGGGTTATCTCGACCCGCTGGTGACCATCACCGGTTACCGGGTATTTCCGGCGGTGGCGATGCTGGATCCGGGTTATCGGGCGGAACCCGATGGCGTGGAGGTCGCCGAACTGTTCGAAGCACCCTTGTCGTTGTTTCTCGATGCCGGTAACGAGCACCCCTTCGAGATCGAGTTTCGCGGTGCGATGCGCATGCTGAAGGAATTCCGCTGGCAGGATTACCGGATCTGGGGGGCAACCGCGAGTATGCTGATCAATCTACGCACGCGACTGGTAGCATTGTCATGAGCCTGATTTCTGCACCGGCGCTTGCCGGTAAACTGTTCGCACCGAATCTGAAAATCCTCGATGCCCGGTTTTCGCTGGCGGATGCGGCGCTTGGCCGCAATGAATACCTGCATAGCCATATCCGCGGCGCACAGTACATGGATCTTAATGCCGATCTGTCCGGACCCAAAACCGATGCACGTCTGGGCCGGCATCCGCTGCCTTCCCCGGCGCATTGGCAAACGGTACTGGAACGACTAGGTATTCGCCCGGAACACGAGGTGGTGATATATGACCAGGCCGACGGCGCCATGGCGGCAGCGCGCGCCTGGTTTCTGTTTGTGCTGGCCGGCCATGAAAACGTGACCGTACTGAACGGCGGCATGAATGCCTGGCTGGCGCTGGATCTTCCCACCGGATCTGTCATTGCCGAACCGGAGTTCTCACATTATCCGGTACATTTCCGTATGCAGCGCCTGATTGCCGAGGCTGAACTGAAAATCCGTATTCGAGACCCTGATGCCCTCTTGCTGGATGCCCGCGCGCCGGAGCGCTTCCGCGGCGAGCTTGAGCCGCTGGACCGCAAGGCCGGTCACATCCCCGGTGCGGTCAACCGATCTTATGCGCAGAATCTTGAGAACGGATTGTTCAAATCTCCCGATACCTTGCGTGCAGAGTTCGAAGCTCTGGCTGATAGTCGCAAGGAAATGCTACTCAGCTGCGGCTCGGGCGTCACCGCCTGCCACAATGCCCTGGCTTTGAGCCATGCAGGATTGGATCATTGGCGTCTTTTCGCGCCGAGCTGGAGCGGCTGGATTGCTGAGGACAGCAATCCGGTGGCTATCGGCGACTGATTACATCAAGACCTTATTTTTTCGGGAAAAGGCCCTGCAATACGCGCTGGGTTTCCTCCGAATACCAGCCCTTAAGGAACTGTTCCATCTGATCACCGGCGAAACCGTCAAGCGCCTGAACGATATCGGCGCGGGCAATCGCGCGCGAAATGCGCTGTGGCCCCTGCGGCAGCGCCGTGGTGCTTTTAAGCCAGGCCAATGCGGTTTCCACCACCGCTTCCTGGGGCGCCAGTTCGTCGATGATGCCGAGCGTATGCGCCTGCGCCGATTCAATCATGGCACCGGCCACAATCAACCGCTCAGCGCGGTGCGCGCCGACGATACGGCGCATCAGGTATTGGATGGCTTCGGGGACCGCCAGGCCCACTTGGGTTTCATTCAGGCCGATGCGGAACGGGCCTTCGGCCATGACACGGTAATCGCAGCACAGCGCAAGAACGCAACCGCCGGCCGGGTTGTGCCCGGAAATGGCAGCCGCCACCGGAATCGGGGATTTCGCCAAGGCGCGTGCGGCATCGAAGAAGCGCGACCAACAGGCGCACAGACCGTCTTCATCACAACCCAGCAGATAGGGCACATCCAACCCGCCGGAAAATACTTTGGTGCCACCGCTGAGCACGATGCCGGTGGCGCCGTTTCCGGGAGCGGACTGAACCGCATCCGTCAGTGCGTCAAGCATTGCGAAATTCAGGGCATTGACCGGCGGGCGTACCAATTTGATTTCATGGATATTGCCGTGCTGGATGATTTCGATCATGGCGATCTCGTGGATGATTTGGATTAGATGAACAGTGCTGCAATGTAGTCGGGCAGGGCGACCGTCTGGCCGGCACGGTCAATCCAGACCAATACCGTATAGCCTTCGGCATAGATTACCGAAGCATCCCCGGCACTATGGATGCGATGGCCGATGGTGGCACTCTTGCTTCCACGCTTTTCAGCAAACAGGGAAACGGTGATTTGCTCCGGCCAGACGATGGGTTTGCGGAAATCGACATGGATGGCTGCTACGATCGGCGCAGCATTTCCTTCCTGCCAGCCATTCTGTAGGCTGTTGAACCACTGCACACGGGTTTCTTCCACATAGCTGAGGTATTGGGCATTATTGACATGTCCGAGTGCATCCATCTCGCGCCAGCGCACATCCATGGTATGACTGAAAATCGGGTTCATTTGCGTGCCTTTTTCAGAAGCGGCGCCAGGAAGCGGCCGGTGTGTGAAGCCGGGTTGACGGCAACCTGTTCCGGCGTGCCCTCGGCGATGATCTGGCCGCCGCGGTAACCGCCTTCCGGTCCGAGATCGATGATCCAGTCCGCGGTCTTGATGACGTCGAGATTGTGCTCGATGACCACCACGGTATTGCCGTCGTCGCGCAGTTTGTGCAGGATCCCGAGCAGATGGTCGATATCATGGAAGTGCAGGCCAGTGGTCGGCTCATCGAGGATGTACAGGGTGCGGCCGGTATCGCGGCGCGACAGTTCCTTCGAGAGTTTCACGCGCTGCGCTTCGCCGCCGGAAAGCGTGGTGGCGGATTGTCCGAGCTTGATGTAACTCAGGCCGACATCCATCAGGGTTTCCAGTTTACGGGCCAGGGCCGGAACCGGTTTGAACAGTTCCAAGGCATCTTCCACGGTCATTTCCAGTACGTCGTGGATGGAATAGCCTTTGTACAGGATGTCCAGCGTTTCCCGGTTGTAGCGTTTGCCGTGACAGACATCGCAGGGGACATACACGTCCGGCAGAAAGTGCATTTCGACCTTGATCAAGCCATCGCCCTGACAGGCCTCGCAGCGGCCACCGCGCACGTTGAAGCTGAAGCGCCCGGGCGAATAGCCGCGCGCACGTGCTTCCGGAACCTGAGCGAATAATTCGCGCAGCGGCGTGAACAGACCGGTATAGGTTGCCGGGTTGGAGCGCGGGGTACGTCCGATCGGCGATTGGTCGATGTCGACTACTTTGTCGAACAGCTCGACACCGTCAATGGAGTCATGCGGGGCGATGGTGTGCGAAGCGCCGTTGAGTTCATTGGCGATGATCGGGAACAGGGTGTCATTGACCAGGGTCGACTTGCCGGAACCCGACACGCCGGTGATGCAGGTCAGCAGGCCGGCGTGAAGCGTCAGGTCGACATTTTTGAGATTGTTGCCGGTAGCCCCTTTCAGGGAAAGCTTCATGCGTGGATTCGGCTTGGTGCGTTTTTCGGGCAATTCGATTTTCTTCTTGCCGGACAGGTAGTCGCCGGTCAGCGAGTCTTTTGCTTTCAGGATGTCCTTCAGGACGCCTTGGGCGATGATGCGGCCGCCGTGGATGCCGGCGCCGGGGCCGATGTCGACGATATGGTCGGCGCTGCGGATGGCGTCTTCATCGTGTTCGACCACGATGACGGTGTTGCCGATGTCACGCAGGCGGGTCAGCGTGCCGAGCAGGCGCTCGTTGTCGCGCTGGTGCAGCCCGATGGAGGGTTCATCTAGTACGTACATGACGCCGACCAATCCGGCGCCGATCTGCGAAGCCAGACGGATGCGCTGGGCTTCACCGCCGGACAGCGTATCGGCTTTACGTTCCAGGCTGAGGTAATCCAGGCCGACATCCATCAGGAAGCGCAGACGCTCGAGGATTTCCTTGACGATTTTTTCGGCGATTTCGCCGCGCCAGCCGGCCACTTTCAACGCAGCGAAAAAGGCGGTGCAGGCGTCAATCGACATCCGGCTGATGTCGGTCAGGTTTTTGCCACCGACCAACACGTTCCGGGCCGAGCGGTTCAGGCGCGAGCCCTGGCATTCCGGGCATTCGCGGCTGGAGATGAATTTGCCCAGTTCCTCGCGGACGGCCTGCGATTCGGTTTCCTTATAACGCCGTTCGAGGTTGGGGATGATGCCCTCGAACACATGCTTGCGCACGGTCCGGCCACCGGCTTCGGTCAGGTAGGTGAATGCGATCTGTTCGCCGCCACTGCCGAATAGCACGGCCTGGCGCACCGGATCGGAAAGGTCCTGCCAGGGGTGTTCCGGATCAAAGCGGTAATGCTTGGCCAGTGAATGGATCAGCTGGAAGTAGTAGGCATTGCGCCGGTCCCAGCCGCGTATGGCGCCGGCCGCCAGGCTCAGCTCCGGATGCAGCACGACCTTGCCCGGGTCGAAGAACTGCGCGACCCCGAGCCCGTCGCACGACGGGCAGGCGCCCATCGGCGAATTGAACGAGAACAGACGCGGTTCGAGCTCGGTCAGCGAATAATCGCAGACCGGGCAGGAATACTTCGCCGAGAACAGGATGCTGGGTGTGTCGGCATCGTCCATTGGGGCCAATTCCGCACTTCCATCGCCCAACTTCAAAGCGGTTTCGAAACTTTCCGCCAGGCGTTGCTTGATGTCCTCGCGCGGTTTGAAGCGGTCGATGACCGCATCGATGCTGTGCTTCTGGCGCAGGGCAAGCGCCGGCACATCGTCGAGTTCATAGAGAACGCCATCGACCCGGGCACGCACATAGCCCTGGGCGCGCAGCTGGTCGAACACCTGCATGTGTTCGCCTTTGCGGTCCTTTATGACCGGTGCCAGCAGCATGAAGCGCTTTTCCGGGTCCTGAGCCAGCGTCTGGTCGACCATCTGGCTGACGGTCTGGGCGCTGAGCGGGTAATTGTGGTCCGGACAGTGCGGGGTGCCCACGCGCGCGAACAGCAATCGCAGGTAATCGTAGATTTCGGTGATGGTGCCGACCGTGGAGCGCGGGTTGTGCGAGGTCGATTTCTGCTCTATGGAAATGGCCGGGGAAAGGCCCTCGATGTGATCGAGGTCCGGCTTTTCCATCACGCTCAGGAACTGCCGGGCATAGGACGACAGCGACTCGACATAACGGCGCTGGCCCTCGGCGTAGATGGTATCGAAGGCCAGCGAGCTCTTGCCCGAGCCGGACAGGCCGGTGATGACAATCAGCTTGTCACGGGGCAGATCGAGGTCGATGTTCTTCAGGTTGTGGGTACGGGCGCCGCGGATGCGGATAAAGTCCATCATAGGGGTCGGATACGGCCGGGAATCAATCGTTCAGTCTATCAGGAAGCGATGGCCGGGCGGTAGTCTGAACGGCGGTTCAGCCTCGCCCCGCCAAGCCCCCCGATGGGCTTGGCTGAAGCCCCAAGCATGTTGACTTTGCAGGGATTTAGGCGCATAATCTCGCGTCTGGGCTTCGACCAAAGTCCGGGTTTTTCCAAAATAACTACAGAGGAATCCAGGTCATGTACGCAATTATCGTTACCGGCGGTAAACAATACCGCGTGATGAAGGACGAAGTGCTCCGCGTCGAGAAGCTCGATGCCGAAGCCGGTGCCAACGTCGAAATCAATGAAGTCCTGCTGGTCGGCAACGGCGACAGCGTCACCGTCGGCACCCCGACTGTGGCCGGCGCCAAAGTCACCGCGACCATCAAGTCGCACGGCCGTCTGGACAAAATCCGCATCGTGAAATTCCGCCGCCGTAAGCATCATCGCAAGCAGATGGGCCATCGCCAGCATTTCACCGAAATCCAAATTACCGGCATCACTGCCTAAGACCGAGGAGAAAACGTCATGGCATCGAAAAAAGGCGTAGGCTCGACCCGCAACGGCCGCGATTCCAACCCGAAATACCTGGGCGTCAAGATTTACGGCGGCCAAGCCATTGAAGCAGGCAACATCATCATCCGTCAGCGCGGCACCGAGTTCCACCGCGGCGCCAACGTCGGCATGGGCCGTGATCACACCCTGTATGCACTGGTCGACGGCACCGTCGATTTCGCCGTGAAAGGCCCGAAAAAGCGCCGCACGGTCAGCGTGGTTCCGGCCGAATAAGCCATCCGCGCTTGTCGGAGAAACCCCGCTTCGGCGGGGTTTTTCATTTAAGCTAAACATCATTTTCCCCGGGGAGAATACCCATGAAGTTCGTGGATGAGGCAGTCATTACAGTCACTGCCGGCAATGGCGGCAATGGCTGCATCAGTTTCCGCCGGGAAAAATTCATTCCGCTCGGCGGCCCCGACGGCGGCGATGGCGGCGACGGCGGCAGCGTCTGGCTGGAAGCCGACGAAAACCTGAACACCCTGGTCGATTTCCGCCATGACCGCTACTTCAAGGCCCAGCGTGGCCAGAACGGCATGGGCCGGCAGATGTTCGGCAAGGCCGGCGAAGACATCACCATCAAAGTGCCGATCGGCACTGAAGTGGTGAACGTCGCCACCGATGAAATCATCGGTGATCTGACCGAGCACGGCGCCCGCATGCTGGTCGCCCAGGGCGGCGAGGGCGGCAAGGGCAACGTTCACTTCAAGAGTTCGGTCAACCGTGCACCACGCAAAGCCAGCAACGGCACGCCCGGCGAAGAGCGCGAAATCCGCCTTGAAATGAAGCTGCTGGCCGATGTCGGTCTGCTCGGATTCCCCAATGCCGGCAAGTCCACCTTCATCCGCGCGGTTTCCGCGGCCACGCCGAAAGTCGCCGATTACCCGTTCACCACCCTGCACCCGAATCTGGGTGTGGTCAGCGTCGAAATCGCCCGCAGCTTCGTGATTGCCGATATTCCGGGTCTGATCGAGGGCGCTGCCGACGGCGCCGGGCTTGGCAGTCTGTTCCTGCGCCATGTGCAACGCACCCGCCTGCTGCTGCATCTGGTTGACATGGCGCCGTTCGATGAGTCAATCGATCCGGCCGAACAGGTCCGCGCGATCGAAAACGAGTTGCGCAAGTATGACCCGGACATGCTCGAGAAGCCGCGCTGGCTGGTGCTCAATAAAGGCGACCTGCTGGACGATGAAACCCGGGCTGAACGTGCAAAAGCCATCATCGCCGCGCTGGACTGGAAAGAACCCTGGTTTACCGTCTCAGCCCTCGGCCGCGAAGGCACCTGGCCGATCATGCTGAAGATCCAGCAGTTCTTCGATGACCAGAAACACGCCGCCCTGGAAGCCGCCGAGGACCTCACCGAGCGCGCCAAAATGGGTGTTTGACCCGGAGCTTCGGCTTCGGATGAACAATAAAAAACCGGCCGAGGCCGGTTTTTTCATGGGGTAAAAGCAACCGTAATCAGGCGGCTTTCAGCGCCTTGATGTGGGCAGTCAGGCGGCTCTTGTGACGGGCGGCCTTGTTGCGGTGAATCAGGCCACGCGAGGAGTAACGGTCCAGAACCGGCACGGCCTCGACGAAAGCGGCTTCGGCGGCGGCGACATCCTTGGTTTCCAAGGCCTTGACGACCTTCTTGACCAGGGTACGCAGCATCGAGCGCTGGCTGGTATTGCGCGCGTTGCGGACCACGGTTTGCTTGGCGCGTTTCTTGGCGGATTTGATATTGGCCACAGCGGGCTCCTGAAAATCGGTGAATTGGGGGTGTCAAAGATTGAAAAGTATGGCAGAAAATCCCCGTTGCGTCAATAATGACCGTAGGTACAGCGTTCAGGATTCGGTGAAAACAGTGGCGAAACCCGGTTTATTGCGTTCCACTGCCGTTTTCGGGGGAATGACCTTCCTGTCCCGACTGGCCGGGTTCGCCCGGGACCTGCTGCAGGCCACTCTGTTCGGGACCGGACCGGCGGTCAGCGCCTTCGTGGTGGCCTACCGGATTCCGAACTACTTGCGTCGGATCTTCGCGGAAGGCTCGTTTTCCTCGGCCTTTGTGCCTGTTCTGTCCGAATTGCGGGAAAAGGGCGATGAAGCCCAGATCCGCGATTTCCTGAACCATATCGCTGGAGCTCTGCTGGCCGTGGTGCTGGTGGTGACCGCGCTGGGCATCGGGCTGTCGCCCTGGATAGCACAGGTGTTCCTGGCCTTTGCCGACAAGGACTCCGAGCAGGTGACATTGACCGCGTCCATGCTCCGCATCACTTTCCCGTACTTGACCTTCATTTCGATGACCGCGCTGGCCGGCGCGGTGATGAACAGCTTCCGCCATTTCGGTCTGCCGGCATTCATTCCGGTTCTGCATAATCTGGCCATCATTTTCGCCATGCTGGTGCTGGCGCCTTTGTTCGATATT
>Ga0315906_10000989_pt1 | contig 43197 bp, 39 predicted proteins | sample LakEriMetagenome_4_FD_203526 | JGI IMG/M metagenome (GOLD analysis project Ga0315906, IMG submission 203526) | Freshwater fungal communities from buoy surface, Lake Erie, Ohio, United States - Buoy 2 MA122 | ecosystem: Environmental > Aquatic > Freshwater > Lake > Lake biofilm | place: USA...
AGCATCGAGTGGGAGTCGCTGCTGCTGATCGCCGCCAGCTTCGGGCTCGCCCGGGCGATGGAGAAGACGGGCCTCGCCGCCGCCGTCGCCGAGTCGACGATCGCCGCCGCCGGCGACCACCCGCACCTCGTCCTGGCGGCGCTGTACCTGGTCGCGATGCTGTTCACGGAACTGATGAGCAACAACGCCGCGGCGGTGCTCACCTTCCCCATCGCCTGGCAGACGGCGGCCGATCTCGACGTCAACCCGCTGCCGTTCGTGATGGCCATCACCGTGGCCGCCAGCTGCGGCTTCGCCACGCCGATGGGCTACCAGACGAACCTCATGATCTACGGCCCGGGCGGCTACAAGTTCAGCGACTACGTGCGGTTCGGCGGACCGCTCAACCTGCTCGTCATGGCCCTCACCGTCGCCCTGGCACCGCTTCTCTGGCCCTTTCGGTGAGCGAGTTTGCAACGCCACGGCCAGGGCGTACCCTGTGTGAACGGGTGTTCGCCACCGTCCCCATGCCTGCCCGCCCATGAGCGACATCCTCTTCCATTACTACGGCGTGAATCCCACGTCGTGGTTCTATCTGGCGTCGCTGCTGTCGCTCGCGCTGTTCTTCAAGTTCAACCGCGTGTTGAGCGTGCGGAATCTCGACCTCGTGGCCCTCATCCTCCTGGCACCCGGCCTGCTGGCCGTGGAACACGGCCTGCGGCGTGGCAACGCCGACTCCCAGGAGATCGGCTTCATCTGGCTGTTCGCCGTGACCGGGCTGTTCCTGGCGCGGATGCTCTGCGACTCGATGATGGTCCGCCGGCCGCTCCTGGAGCCGAACCTCACGACCGGCGGGCTGGTGTTCCTCGGCGTCGCGCTGTTGGTGTTCCTGCTGGCCAACGTGATCACGAAGCGGCCGCAGGCCGACGACGTGGCCGTCGCGGCCGCCGCGGAGAAGCTCCAGGCGCGGGAGGGGGGCGTCGACGCCGACCAGCTCGCCCGCCAGGGCCCCGGCTACCCGCTCCTCTTCCTCTTGCCGCAGATCTCCACCCAGCGGCTGTTCACGCCCGATCCGACCGGCGGCGACGAATCGGGCGGCACGGGCCGTCGCCAGGTGCACGAGACGACCGCCCGCGTGATGGCGATCGTCTCGCAGCTGGCGATCGTCGCGGGCATGGTGCTGATCGGCTGGCGGCACTTCGAGAGCGTGCGGATGGGCATCGCGGCCGCGGTGCTGTACCTGCTCCTTCCTTACACCGCCACGATGACCGGCCGCGTCGATCACGCGTTGCCCGGCGCGCTGCTCGTGTGGGCCGTCGCGGCCTATCGGCGTCCATTCATGGCGGGAGCCCTGATCGGTTTGGCGATCGGGGCGATCTATTATCCCGTCTTCCTGCTGCCGCTGTGGTGCAGCTTCTACTGGGAACGCGGCGTGCGCCGCTTCGCGTTGGGCGTCGCGGCGGCGTTGGCCGCGCTGGTGGTCGGCCTGTGGTTCACCTCACCCGACGCGGCCGTGTTCGTGGGGCAGTTGCGGCAGATGTTCGGCTGGATTCTGCCCAACAAGGTTTCGCTGGAGGGCTTCTGGGCCCTGCCCGGTTATGACGCCGTCTTCCGGCTCCCGGTGCTGGCGGCCTTCGTCGCCCTGATCGCCACCCTGGCGATCTGGCCGGCCCCGAAGAACCTCGGCACGTTGATGAGCTGCTCGGCCGCCGTCCTGCTCGGCAGCCAGTTCTGGAAGGCCCACAACGGCGGCCTGTACATGGCCTGGTACCTGCCCGTGCTGCTGCTCGTGGTGTTCCGCCCCAACCTCGAGAACCGGGTGGCGATGCTCGTGCTCGACGCCCACTGGTTCCCGCAGCGCCGCCGCCCCGCTGCCGGCGCCGCCGCCGCTCGAGGCGGGTGATCCATTCCCTGCGGGCGAGGTTCGCCCGGTGGCCGGGCGATGCGTTGCGGAAGTGTCCTTGGCGGGGCTATGTTCCTGCGGATTGCAGCCGCGGAGAAACGATGATCCATCGCTCCTTTTTCCTTGCCACCGCTGTCTTCGCCCTCGGGGCGGGCGTTGCGGCCCGATCCCAGGAAATCGCCGTGCCTGCCGTCCCTGCCGTGCAGACCTTCGGAAAGCTCCCCGACGGCCGCGCGGCCCGGCTCTACACGCTCGCAGCGCCGGGCGGATGGCAGGCCACGCTGACCGACTACGGAGCGATCCTCACGACCTTTCTCGTGCCGCCGAAGCCGGGAACGCCGGGCAAGCCGACCGATGTCGTCCTCGGCTTCGACTCGCTCGCCGGCTACCTGAAGAACTCCCCGTATTTCGGAGCCATCTGCGGCCGGTGCGCCAACCGCATCGCCGGCGGCCGCTTCGAGCTCGACGGCAAGGCCTACACGCTCGCCACCAACAGCGGCCCCAACCACCTCCACGGCGGCGTTGCCGGCTTCGACCAGAAACTCTGGAAGGCCACGCCACGGGCGACCGACAAGGGTCCGGCCGTGGAGTTCGAGCTCGTCTCGCCCGCCGGCGAGGAGGGCTATCCAGGCCAACTCGTGGCCCGGGTCGTCTACACGCTCACGCCGGCGGGCGAACTGCACGTGGAGATGACGGCCACGACCGACGCCCCGACGATCGTCAACCTCGCCCACCATTCCTATTGGAACCTGGCCGGCCATGCGTCGGGCTCGATCGCCGATCACGAACTGGCGGTCTCCGCCGACCGCTACCTGGCGGTCGATGCGACGGGCACGCCCACGGGGACGATCGCTTCCGTGGCGGGCACGCCCTTCGACTTCCGCCCCGAGCGGCAGCCCCTGGGCCGCTGCGGACCGGCCATCGAGACGGTGCCGCCCGGCGGCGCCGCCGGCACGCCCCGCGGCATCGACCACACCTACCTCATCCGCGGCTGGCAGCCCGACGGCCGGCTGCGGACCGTCGCCATGCTGCGTGATCCCGCGAGCGGCCGCAGGCTCGAGCTGCTTTCGGACCAGCCCGGCGTGCAGGTCTACATGGGCAACTTCCTCGACGGCACGCTCGTCGGGAAAGGGGGGACGGCCTACAAGGCCAACGCCGCACTCTGCCTGGAAACGCAGAAATACCCCGACTCCATCCACCACGCCGACTGGCCGAGCGTGCGGCTCGATCCGGGCCAAACCTACCGGCACACAATGGTGCACCGGTTCAGCCCGTGAGCCGCTCCCTCGACCGTGGCCAGACCGGGCAACGCCGCCCGCTCGGTCACCAGCTCGTCGACGATCACGACCTGGTGCATTGAGTTCCTCGCGGCGTTGCGAATGCGACGAACGGACGAATCGTGGTATCGTGTCCGTGTCGGCCCGCATCAAGCGTCGCAGCGCTCCGGCGGATGGCGTTCGCACACGGGTGAAGGGAGTTCACCATGACCGCTGCACCGCTGCTCGCCAGTCGCGTCGTCATCATCACCGGAGCCGCGCGGGGTCTGGGCAGGGCGATCGCGCTGGGATGCGCCGCCAGCGGCGCGAAGGTGGTGCTCGCCGACCGCGACGCGGCGGAGGTGGAGGCGGCGGCGGCTGCGATCGCGGGTGCCGGCGGCGAGGCGGTGAGCGTGCCGACCGACGTCTCCCGCCTCGAGGATCTCGAGCGGCTGTGCACGGCCACGGTTTCCAGGTTTGGCCGCATCGACGGTCTCGTCAACAACGCGGGCGTCAATTTCGTGAAGCCGGTGCTGGAAGTGACCGAGGAGGAATGGGACCGCGTCATCGACGTCGACCTCAAGGCCGCCTTCTTCCTCACCCAGTTCGTGGCCCGGCGGATGGTGGCCCAGCGACCTGCCGGTGGCGCGATCGTGCAGATCGCGAGCGTGCACACCATCGCCGCGGTGGCCGGGGCCGCGCCCTACGATGCGGCGAAGCACGGCATGGTCGGCTTCACGAAGGCCGCTGCCGTGGAGCTCGCCCCGCACGGCGTGCGGATCAACCTGCTGTCGCCGGGACTGTGCCGGACGGCGATCTGGCAGCATGTCGTCGCGGCCGCGCCGAGCGAGCAGGCCTGCCTCGACTATTGGTGGTCGCAGATTCCCGGCCGCCGACTGATCGAGCCGGAAGAGATCGCCGACGCGGCGGTGTTTCTCCTCTCCGACGCCGCCCGGGCCTTCACCGGCGCGAACCTCCTCGCCGACCTGGGCATGACGAGCCTGCTCGTGGGCCGCGAGCCCTACGCGTCGCGGCCGATCACCGGGGCGTGAACGCATTCGCTCCTCGATGGCGCCCCTCACCCGCGGATCCGCCCGACCCGGTTGGCTGTCCGCCGTCAGCGGTCGGCAGGCTCTCGTGCATACCCCGCCGCGGCCAGCTGGCGGCCGATCTCCCGCCCGGCGGCCTCCAGCTGCTCCCGCTGCTCGGGCATGAGCGGCTGGCGTCCCTGGCCGAAGTCGAAACCGCGCAGTCCGGCCGCGAGCCGGAAGCCCTCGGGAAAGTCGCCGGCCGCGAAGATCGGGTCGAAGAGGTCGAGGAGACGGTACTGAAGCCGGAAGGCCTCGGCGACGTCGCCGGCCACGGTCAGGTCATAGATCTGCTTCGTCAATTCCGGCACGACTCCGCTGGAGGCATGGGTGCCGCCGTCGCAGCCCGCCAGGAGCATGGGCACGAGCACCAGCTCCCAGCCGGTGAGGAATGCGAAGTCGGGCCGGAGGGGACGGATCGCCTGGATCATCCGCATCATCTGCGGTAGGTCGCCGGAGGAGTCCTTGATGCCCACGATCCGCTCCAGCTCCGCCAGCCGGCGAATCGTGGGGAGGTCGATCGGGCTGGCGAACATCGGAATGTTGTAGAGCGTGACGTCGATCGGGCTGTGGAGTGCGATCTCGCGAAAGTAGGCGTAGACGCTCGCCGGAGACAGCCGGTAGTAGAACGGCGACACGATGGCGACGGCCCGGGCGCCGTAGTCGTGGTAGGCCTCGCAGGCCGCGATCGTCGCGCGGACGTCGGCCTCGGCGGCGCCGGCGAGGACGGGGACGCGGCCGGCGGCCTGTTCGCAGACGATCTTGATGATCCGCCGCCGCTCCTCGACGGAAAACCGGGTGAACTCGCCGGTCGAGCCGTTCGGATAGAGTCCGTGGACACCCTTGGCAATCAGCCACTCGACGTACCGCCGCAGCTCGGCCTCGTTGATCCTGCCGTGGCCATCGAGCGGCACCATGTGAGGCGTGAGGATGCCGCGGATCGGCGCGGGGCGTCTGGCGGCGGTGGGGGCGGCCATGGGTGACGGTGATCCTCGGAGCCAGGAGGGATTTGCTGGCGGGCAACATAGCCTCGGCCCGTGTGGCCAACAAGCCGTGTGGTTCATCGACTCGCCCACTCGACGGTGCTGGGCCATTGCCAGACGCAGCTGCACCTGTACCGGCTCGACCCCAACCCCAGACTCCTGACCGCCACGCGGCGGACGATGGATTTCCTCCTGGCCAAGGACGGCATGGCCATCACCGGCGGCGATGGGATCGCCTACGATCAAGCGGACTGGGCCGAGCCGCGAGTGTCCATGGCCGACGGCAGTGAGCCGTGGCTGGCCGACATGCCGGTCCGCGATTCGCGTTCCGGATCCACCTCGGCGCTGAACGACCTGAAGAGGCTGGTTCTGTTGCCGGCCACCGCCGCACTCGTGCCGGACGACACGAGTGTCCGCCCCGACGGCACCGCCTGCCGAATCCAGGCCGACCTCGACAAGGCGGATAGCTCGACAACGCGGACAGAGGGAGCCTTCACGCTGACGCTCACCGAGTTCCCCGACCCCGAAGGGCGGTGGACGTACTTCCAACTTGCCGATCCGCAGGTGGCGGTCGATGACGCGTTGCTGACGCCGGCCTCATGATCGCCATGCGTTGATGCCCGCCCGGACGACGGCCCCGCGCAGGCGGCCGCATCCCGCCCAGGCCCACGTCCCGCCCAGGCTGTCACGGGCCGCCGCGGCGCGGGTCGTAGCCAGGCGGGGGCGACTGCGTGGAAGCGAGCCACGTCCGCCAGGCCGCGGCGTCCCATTCGAAGTTCTTGCCCGTCAGCGCGATCAGCGCCTCGAGCACGCGGGCGTTGTTGGCGACCACGGTTCCCTTCTTCGGGCCGCCTCCCATGGAGAGCCCGCCGCCGTCCGGCGTGAAGCCGGCGGTCATCGCGCCCTCGCCGCTGCCGCCCCCCTGCACGACCACATGCTTCGTCTGCAGTGCATCGATGAGCGGCGCCGCCACCGTGGGCACGCCGAGCCGACCGAGCGCCGCGGCGGCCCGGTTGACGCGGGCGTTGTCGGGTCCATGCAGCGCCGCCACCAGCGGCGGCACCGCGGCGTGCGGCCCGATCAACACGAGCCGGTCGGTCGCCAGAATCCGCGTGTCATCATCCGGATGATCGACCGCGGCCGAAATGAGGGCCGCCACGGCGTCGGGCGAGCGGATCCGCGCCAGCGCCTCCACGTACCAGCCACGGACCCGCGGCACCGGCTCCTTGCCCAGCGCCGCCACGACCGCCGGCACCGCCGCCGCATCGGCGATGCCCCGGATCTCCTCCGCGGCGCGGTCGGCCGCCGCCGGCTGGTCGAGCTGACGCCGCAGCCGCTCGAGGCGGGTGACCCATTCCTTGCGGCCGAGGTTCGCCCGCTCGGCCCGCTCGATGAGCTCGATCTCCTGCACCGTCCGCCACGCGCCGCGGTGCCGGACGAATCCGCGCTCGCCCATCACCTCCTGCGGACTCCGCGGCCCGGCGGCCGGCTCGGCCGCCACCGCGGCCAGCGCCAGGCTGGCGATCACGCAACTCGCAACGACATGCCGCACGGCGGTTCCTTTCGGAGACGTGACGTCCACAGTCATGATCGTTCGTGACGAGCAGTTCGGAGGTGCAAAGATCCGGGAGGGGGCGTCCCTGCCATGGCACCGGGCTCTGGAAGCAAGCGGAGGCATGGATGCGGGCCGAAACCATTATCGTCCCCGCACGCCATGTCGTCTTGAGCCCGCGGCCGGGGATTCACAAAGTCCGCGCCTGGTTGAGGATGCCCGCGTAAAAGGAGCCGAACCGGAAGACGACCAGGGCGACGAGGCCCGCCACCGCCGCCCAGGCGATAAACCCGACCGCCCCCACGGCGGCGGTGAACCCCGCTCGCGCCTCCTCGTCGAGCCGGCCGGCGAGGCGGTCGAGCGACTCCGCCGTCGTGCCCGTCATCTCCCCGACCGCCACGGCCTCCAGCACCGTTCGCGGCAGCCGCCCCTCGGCGGCGAGCGCCTCGTCGAGCGTCGCACCGCCGCGGAGCCGCTCCTCGACCCGGCCGGCGGCGATCCGCAGGCCCGGTGCCGCGGACGACGCCAGGCCGACCAGCCGACCGGCATCGAGACCGGCATGGCTCGCCAGCCCAGCAGCCTTGCACCATGCCGCCGCCTCGGCGCTGCGCACCGCGGGTCCGAGGATGGGAATCCGCGCGGCGATCGTGCGCGCCAGCCCGTGGTCGGCCCAGCTCCGGGCCAGGAGCGGCCAGGCCAGCACGGCGAGCACCACGACCCCGGCGACGGCGGTCAGGAAGCGGATCGCCCCCGCCCGTCCGGTGAGGCCGAGCCCGAGGATGTCCACGGCCTTGCCGTCGAGATCGGTGATCGCGCCATTGACCAGGATCAGCACGCTGATCGCGGCGAGGGCCATCACCAGCCGCAGCGCGGGCCCGGCCAGCGCGGCCCGCAGTTCGCGCCGCCCGCGGATGCCCCTTTCGAGCGCCGCGGCCACGTCGCGGAGCGCCTCGGCGTCACGGCCGCCCGCGTCGCCGACCGCGACGAGCCCGCGGACCAGCGGCGGAAACGCGCCGCCCGCCCGCTGCATGGCCAGCGCCAGGCCGTCACCGGCGGCGATCCCACTGGCGACGGCCTCCATCGCCGGCCGCCAGCGGTGCGGCACTCGGGATGTCTCCGCAGCCCACGCCCGCCGCATGTCGATGCCCGCCGCCAAGGCAGTCGCGAGCCGGCCGAGGACGTCGGCTAGTTGTCGATCGGACATCCGCCCCGTGGCACCCATCTCCCGCTCTCTTCGGTGTCGCGTCGCTCCGCATCCGCGGGCCGGTCCGGTTTCCCCGCGGCTGGCCTCTCGACACTAACACACCCCTGCACCATCTGGTAAAAATCTCGGCTCCCGTCCGCCGCGTCATTGCTCGCCGCCCATGAAAGTCCACTGGCAGTCCGTCGCGATCGTGGGCGTGGGACTCATCGGCGGCTCGATCGGCAAGGCCCTCCAGGCACGACGGCTGGCGGAGCGCATCATCGGCGTCGGCCGGTCGGCCGCCTCGCTCGCCGAGGCCCGCCGGCACGGCGCCGTCACGGAGACCACGCGCGACCTGGCCGCGGGGGTCGCCGCGGCCGAACTCGTCGTCGTCACCGCCGGCGTGGCGGCCATCCCGGGCCTCCTCGAAGCGATCGACGCCGCGGTCGCGCCCGGCACGCTGATCACCGACGCCGGCAGCACGAAGGCCAGCATTGTGTCGGCATGGGAGCGCACGCGGCGCACCCGCCGCGGCCGGTTCGTGGGCGGGCACCCGCTCGCCGGCAGCCACCGCCGCGGCCCCGCCGCCGCCGACGCCGGGCTGTTCGCGGGCCGCGTCGCCATCGTCACGCCGGCGCCGCGCACCCCGGCGGCCGACGTCGAGGATGCGGGTGGCTTCTGGGCGGCACTCGGCGCCACCGTGTTCGTCATGCCGCCGAAGGAGCATGACCGGATCCTCGCCTTCACCAGCCACGCACCGCACCTGATCGCCGCCGCAGTGGCCGCCGCCACGCCCCCTGCCCTCGCGCGGTTCACGGCCGGCGGCTGGCGCGACACCACGCGGATCGCGGCCGGTGACCCCGAGCTCTGGGCCGACATCATCCTCGACAACGCCGGCCCCGTGGCCGACGCCCTGCGGCGGGTCGCCGGCGCCGCCGAGAAGATGCTCGCGGCCATCGAAGCCGGCGACCGCCGCCGGCTCGCCACGCTCCTCAACCGTGCCAAGGAAGTTCGCGATGCTGTGGGAAGTTGACGTCCATCCGCGGGACAAAGACGGCGACCATGCCGCCCGCGCCGTCGTGGCGGGAGCGGCCGAGCTCGGGATCGCCGGGTGCACGCAGGCGCGGACGGCGGCGGGCTGGCTCATCGAGGGCGACCTGTCGCGGGCCGACGTGGAAAAGCTCGCGGCGCAGGTGCTCGTCGATCCGGTGGTGGAGTCGTTTACCGCCGCGGAGGCGGGTGCCGCCGCGCTCATCGCCGGACCGGACGACCTGCCAACCGTCGTGCACGTCCTCCCCCGGCCCGGCGTCACCGATCCCAGCGCCCAGACCGCCCGCGAGGCCTTCGCGGTCTTGGGCCTGCGGCCCGCCGCGGTTCGCAGCGTGCGGAAGTATTGGCTGCCGCGACTGCCCGCCGCCGACGCCGAGCGGCTGGCCTGGAAGCTCCTGGCCAGCGAGGCGATCCACGACGTCGTCATCGGCCCGCTGCCGCTGCGGACGCTCGCCGGCGGCCGCCCCTGGACCTTCCAGCAGACGACGATCGACCTCGAGGGCCTCGACGACGCGGCCCTCGCGACCTTGAGCCGCGAGAAGTGCCTGGCGCTCACCGTGCGGGAGTTGCACGCGGTCCGCGATCACTTCCGCACGCTCGGTCGTCCGCCCCGCGAGATCGAGCTGGAGACGATCGCCCAAACCTGGAGCGAGCACTGCTGCCACAAGACGCTCGGCAGCGCGGTCGACCACGTCGGCCCGGCGGGCCCCGCGTCGTATGACAATCTGCTGAAGGAGACGGTGTTCGCGGCCACCCGCTCGATCCGCGCGGCGCTCGGCGCGGGCGACTGGTGCGTGAGCGTGTTCAAGGACAACTCGGGCGTGGTGCGGTTCGACGGCGATCACGACGTGTGCGTGAAAGTCGAGACCCACAACCATCCCTCCGCCATCGAGCCCTACGGCGGCGCCGCCACGGGGCTCGGCGGCGTGATCCGCGACGTGCTCGGCACGGGCCTCGGTGCCAAGCCGATCGCGAACCTCGACGTGTTCTGCGTGGCGCCCACCGACACTCCCGCCGCCGACCTGCCGCCGGGTGTGATCCATCCGCGGCGGCTCCTGGCGGGCGTGGTGGCCGGCGTCCGCGACTACGGCAACCGCATGGGCATCCCCACGATCGCCGGCGCCGTGGCCTACGATCCCGGCTACCTCGGCAACCCGCTGGTGTTCTGCGGCACCGTCGGCATCATGCCCCGCGGCCACGCCGAGGCGGCCGTGCAGCCCGGCGACCTGGTGGTGGTGGCCGGCGGCCGCACCGGCCGCGACGGCATCCACGGCGCCACCTTCTCCAGCATCGAACTGTCGAGCACCAGCGAGAGCCAGTCGGGAGGCGCGGTGCAGATCGGCCACGCGATCAACGAGAAGATGCTCACCGACTTCGTCCTCGAAGCGGCGCAGCGGCAGCTGTTTCACGCCATCACCGACTGCGGCGCCGGCGGCCTGTCGAGCGCCGTCGGCGAGATGGCCGCGGTGCTCGGTGCCGACGTCCGGCTCGACACGGTGCCGCTCAAGTACGACGGCCTGTCGGCGACGGAGGTGTGGATCTCGGAGGCGCAGGAGCGGATGGTGCTCGCGGTCGCGGCTGACGCCTGGCCGGAGCTCGCGGCCGTCGCCGCCGCCGAGGGCGTGGAGGTGACGGCGATCGGCACGTTCACCGGCACGGGCCGCCTCGTCCTCCGCTGGCACGAGCACCTGGCCGGCGAACTCGACTGCCACTTTCTGCACGAAGGCCGGCCGAAGCAACGGCTCACGTCGTCGTTCGCGCGGGCAGCCGACCCACCCGTCGCCTGGCGGACGACCGGCGGCGTCGCCGACTGCCTGCTCGACGTGCTGGCCCTCCCCGACGTGGCCAGCAAGGAATGGATCATCCGCCAGTACGACCACGAGGTGCAGGGCTGCTCGGTGGTCAAACCGTTGCTCGGTCCCGGCGCCGGCCCCGCCGATGGCACGGTGGTCCGCGGCGTGCTGGGCCGCGACCGCGGCCTGGTGCTCGGTGTCGGGCTGCGGCACCGGCTGGGCCGGGTGGATCCCTATCAGATGGCCGCCGGCGGCATCGTCGAGGCGATCTGCAACGTGGTGGCCGCGGGCGCCGATCCCAACCGCATCGCCCTGCTCGACAACTTCTGCTGGGGCGACACGCGGCGTGAGGAGTCGCTCGGCACGCTCGTCGAGGCCTGCCGCGGCTGCCACGACACGGCCGTCGCCTTCGCAGCCCCCTTCGTGAGCGGCAAGGACAGCCTCAATAACGTCTTCGCCTGGACCGACGCCGCCGGCGTCGCCCGCGAGATCTCGATCCCGCCGACGCTCCTCGCCACGGCCCTGGGACAGCTGGATGACGTCCGCCGGGCGGTGACGCCCGACCTCAAGGCCGCCGGCAACCGGCTGGCGATCGTCGGCCTCACGGCCGCCGACATGCAGGGCAGCCAGCTGGAGTTGGCCGGTCATGTCAGCGGCGGCCGCCTGCCCACCGTCGATGTCGAGGCCTGTCGGTCCGCCTGCCGCGCCGTGGCCGCCGCCGGCCGCGCGGGGCTCCTGCAATCCTGCCACGACTGCTCCGATGGCGGTCTGGCCGTGGCCGTGGCCGAGATGGCGATCGCCGGTCAGGCGGGCGCCCGGCTCGAACTCGCGGCGGTGCCATGCGTTACCGACACGGCCGGCCACGACCATGCCGTCGCCTTTGCCGAGACGCCGGGCCGCTTCATCTGCGAGGTGCGGCCCGAGCATGCCGAGGCGTTCGCGCGGACGCTCGGCGCGGTGCCCTGGGCCTGGATCGGCTCAGTCGTGGAGACGCCCGAACTGGAGATCGCCGGCGGCGGCGGCGGCGTGGAGCGGATCGCGATCGACCGCCTCGCCCGCGCCTGGCGGAGAGAGGAGACCTGACATGCTCGCGCCCCGCGCCCTCGTCCTCCGTGCCCCCGGCACCAACTGCGACCACGAGACGGCCTTCGCCTTCGAGCGGGCCGGCGGCCTGGCCCGTCGGATGCACGTCCGGGCGCTCGCCGAGAAACCGGCGGCGGCCGACGACTTCCAGATCCTCTGCATCCCCGGCGGCTTCTCCTACGGAGACGACATCGCCAGCGGCCGGATCTTCGCCCTCGAGATTCGCACCCGGCTGGCCGACGCGCTCGTGCGGTTCCGCGATCGCGGCGGCCTCGTGCTCGGCATCTGCAACGGCTTCCAGGTGCTCCTCCAGACCGGCCTGCTGCTCGCCGACGCCGCGACCGGTGCCCCGCTGGCATCGCTGGCGCATAACCGCTCGGGCCGATTTGTTGATCGCTGGGTGAGCCTGCGGGCGATTCCCGGCAACTGCGTCTTCCTCCAGGGCCTCGGCCGGTTCGAACTGCCCATCGCTCATGGGGAGGGCCGGTTCGTAGCCCGCTCGCCGGCCGACTTCACGGCCCTCGACGCGGCCGGCCAGCTCGTCCTCCGCTACGCGGTCGGCGCGGATGGCACTCCATCCAATCCCAACGGCGCCGAGGGCGACGTGGCCGGGGCCTGCGACTCGAGCGGCCGCGTGCTCGGGCTCATGCCGCACCCCGAGCGGTTCGTGGACGCGACGCAGCACCCCGCCTGGGCGGGCCGGCTCGATCCAGCGGCCGCCGGCGCGGGGCTGGCCATGTTCGTCAATGCCGTGAAAGCCGTGTCATAACCTCTGTTGACGCGCCGGCCTCGGGCCCCTTGAATCTCCGCCCCCTCCCGGCCCCGGCGGTTCGTCCCATGCGCGGCGCGGTCCATCCAAGACTTATCTGGGGGCGAGTATCTCCGCCCCACGGACGAACCGGACGGCCCGGTTCGATCCGCTCGCTGGCACCGTGGGCCTGCCTCTGCCTGCTGGCCTGCACGCCAGGCTGCCTGTCGCTGACCGCGCCGCGTGATGCCGGCCCGGCGCCGGTCGGCACCGACACCGCGGCGGCCAAGCCGGCGCCGCGGACGATCCCGGTCGAACTCATCTTCGCCCGGTTCGAGGAGCACGATGCCGCCTGCCGCGAGGAACTGTGGCAGGAGGTCGACGAGCAGGCCATCGACGACGCCCTGCGCCGGCGGCTGGCTGCCAACGGGCTCCGTGTCGGCATCGTGACCGGTGATCTTCCGCCGCACCTCGCGGAGCGGATCCTGCCCGGCCGAGCCGCACCGGCGACCACGTCCGACGTGGCGGCGGCCGAGTCGCCGCTCACCCACCGACTGCTGCGGCTCCTGCCCGGCCGCCGCAGCGAGATCCTCGCGGCCACCGGCATCGCGGACCTGGTCCTCCTGGAGACGGGAGACGGGCAGGTGCGTGGCGGCACGTTCCGCGATGCCACCGGCCTGTTCGAGTTGAAGGTGCGGCCTGCGGCGGACGGCCGCGTGCGGATCGAACTCGTGCCGGAGATCAAGCACGGCCCCCTGGAACGGTCGTGGGTCGGGGAGGACGGGATGTTCCGCATGGAGGCCGGTCAGCGCCGGCATCGCCGGGACGACTTGGCGCTGGGCGTCGAGCTGCGGGCGGGCGGGCTGCTCGTCGTGGGCTGCGCCGATGAGAAGGGAGCGACGCTCGGCGACGCGTTGCTCCGCGACCAGGGCGGCAACCGCTCGACGCTCCGCCTGCTGGCGATCCGGCCCCTCGGGCCGGCCGTCGATCCGATGTTCGACGCCACCACATCGACGGCCACCGGCGATGAGGCTGACGTGCTCGAGATTCGCTGATCCGGCACCGGGCGTCCGGGCAAACTGGTGAAAACCTGCCGGCCGGCGGATCGATGCGCCTGCGGCAATCTGCGGGGGCGCGGCAAGCGGTTCCCGGCGCCGCGACCGCGGCGGACATGGTCGGCCGGATGTGCCGATTCCTCTTCGTGGTGCCGTCGCTTCCGGGCGGACCACAAGCCGGCCAGGGATCGACCCATGCACCAAGCGTCCACCGCAGCACCGCAGTCCAAGCGGCACCGCCCCAAGGGTCTCACCGTGTTCCTGGCGGCGTTCGTCGCGGGTGCAGCGGCGGCCGTGGGCATCAACCAGGCGCTCGACGTCCATCTCGCGCAAAAGAAACCCCAGGTCGAGAGCGAGCCGATCTTCGTGGCGCTGCGATCGCTGCCGCAAGGATCGCCGATCACGATTTGGGACGTGGCCCTGCGCGACTGGCCGAAGGCGATGCTGCCGCTGACGGCGTTGCGGGCCGAGGATTCTTTCGAGGGCTGTGTGCTGCGGCATCCGCTCCGCGAAGGCCAGCCGCTGCTCACCGTGCAACTGATGCGGGCCGGCCAGATGGCCCACACCGACGCCCCGCTGACGGACACGACATTCACGCTTCCGACGCCAGCGGCGCCGGTCGCCAGGCCGGTGGAGGCGGACCTCTGGACACCTGCACCCGCGGCCATGCCAGGCTCGACTCCGCCCGCTGCGCCGGCCCCGGTCGCCATGGACCATCCGGCCATCGTCGCCCCGCCGCAGGCCACCTCGCCCGACGTGGCCCCGCCGCCGTCCCCTCCGGCCGACGTCGTCACGACACCGGCGACCGGCACGCCGGTCGACTCGACCGCGGCACGGGTGGCCGTCTCGGCCACGGCGGTGGACGCGGAGTCGGTGCCGGTCTCCGTGGAGCCGATCGCCGTGCCGGTTGAATCGCCCCCCGTTGCTGATGACCCGCCGTCGCTGCCCGTCGCCGCGAGCGGCGAGCCCACGGTCGCTGAGCCGCTGCCGGGCGAGCCGACGCCCGCCGACACGCCGCCGCCGGCAGACGCGGGCATCGAGTCGGTGGTGGCAGCCCAGTCCGTCACGACGCCGGCCAATGGCACGGCCGCGCCCGCCGTCGAACCCATGGCGGCCACTCCTGTCGCCGACGCGCCGGCCCGCAAGCCCCGCGACGGCATCACCCGCTACCTCGTCGTTCCCGAGCGGATCGCGTTGCAGGCCGATGCCGGCTTCGCCGAGCCGCCGGCCGCGCAGCCGCCGACCGCTCCCCAGCAGCCCGACGTGGCCAACCTGCCGCCCGTCCGCCAGAGTGCCACGGCCCAGTCCAAGCCGAAGCCGACGGCCCAGCAGCGCTCGGCCCAGCAGGCCCGCCCCACAACGCGACCGCAGCCGGCGCCGCAGAGTCGCCAGCAGCAGCCCGTCCAGCCGCGGCGGCAGCCCACACCGCCCAGCACCCGCCAGGCGACGACCACCGGCCCGCGCGGCCTCGGAGCGATGTTCCCGAAACTCGCGGCCGGCATCGACGCCATGACCGGCGGCGGTCGGCAGCCGCGCGACACCGCAGACCGCTTCGACGAGGCGGTCGCGACCGACGACCCTAGCTACCAGCCGTGACCGGCACGCCGGCGGTTCACGGCGCCGCAACCGCCTTGTAGGTTCCGCCGGTCGCCGCAGCGAGGCGGGCCAAGCGTGGTGAGCGGCGATCGTCGCCGCCAAACTGCACGACCATGATCCGCGTCGCCCCCGCGGCCCGCGTCAGCCATTCGAGCTCGTCCTCGGCCAGATCGTCTGCGGCCGTGGCGTCGGTGAGCACGAAGATCGTGTCCGGCGCGAGCCTGATCGCCGCGGCGAGGGCCTCGTAGTGTCGCGTGCCGCCGGCGGCGGCAATTCCCGCGACGAACCGCCGCGCCGCCTGTCGGTTCTCGTCGCTGGCGAAGATCGGTCGCCCCCGGCCCGCGGCCGGTGCGAACACCACGGGCCGCTCGTTGTAGAAGATGACATGAAACTGCTGGTTCTCCCCGAGGGCATCGAGGCTCGCCAGCAGTTCCTGCTTGGCGACCGCCAGGGGCCTGCCGTCCGGCTCGCCCATGCTGGCCGAACGGTCGAAGACGTAGACGAACCGATTGCCCTGCGCTTCGAGGCCGAAGATTCCCGTCCGCACGCCCGGCGACCGCGGAGCCGCCGCCCAGACCGCCGACCACGCGGCCAGCGTCAGCGTCGCGGCCATGAGGATGCAGGCCGTGGGCCGACTTGCAATCATGGCTCGACCACGATCTTGCCCGCCAACACCCCCGTGCGGGAAATGGTGTTGGCCTCCTGGAGAGCATGCCCCTCCGCCGTCGCGGCCAGCGGCAGCACGCGGTCGATCGGCACCCGCAATTTTCCGGCGGCCAGCCAGCGGTTGATGTCGGCGGCGGCCGCCGCCTGCTCGTGGCAGTCGGCCTTGAACATCGCGAAGCCGTGCAGGCTGCAGCCCTTCACGTAGAACGGCCCCACCGGAAACGGCGGGCGGGCGTCACGACCGGCCATGACCACCATCCGCCCGCGATCGCCGAGCATGGCCACCGCCTGGTCGAAGGCGGGCTCCCGCTGCGTCTCCCAGTAGACGTTCACGCCCTCCGGCGCCGCCGCCCGCACGGCTGCCACGAGATCGTCACGGCGGTAGTCGAAGACGGCCGCGGCACCGAGTCGCAGCAGCGCCGCCCGCTTCGCCTCGGTGCCCGCCGTCGCCAGCACGCGAGCGCCGAGGGCGCGGGCGATCTGCACGACGGCGGTGCCCACGCCCCCCGACCCGCCGTTGACGAACAGCGTCTCACCGGCACCGAGGGCCGCATGGCTCACCAGCCCCAGGTGGGCCGTGATCGAGACGAGCGCGGCCGCGGCCGCGTCGCGATCGGCAACGCCGTCGGGCGTGGGATAGAGCCACCGCTCATCGACGGCGGCCAGTTCGGCGAACGTGCCCTGGCGGCCGAGCAGGCCCTGATTGGAGCCCCAGACTCGCATGCCGGGCCGCAGCGCAGCGACGTCGGCCCCGACGGCCACGACGTCTCCGGCGAGGTCGCAGCCGACGATGAAGGGCGCCGGCAGCGACATGGCGACCACCCCCGAGCGAATGTAGGTGTCGATGGGGTTGATCGCGCAGGCCCGCACCCGCACGAGCACCTCCCGCGGTCCGGGCACCGGATCGGGCAGGTCGCCGTGGCGGATGACGCCGGGCGGACCGGTCTCGGTGATGAAGGCCGCCTTCATGACGCCGGCTTCCTCTCTCCGGCCATGGCGATCCCGCCGCCGATCGCCACGGCCGCACCGACCGCCGCCACCGTCCAGAGGACCGTGGCCACCGCCCGCGCGGAACGGGCCACCTGCTGAATCCGCTCCTCATCCGCCATGATCGGCCGCGACACTCCCGATCGGGCCAACGCCTGCCACGCCTTGTAGATGTCGCTTGTCGAGGCCGCGGCGACTCCGGCACGGATCATGGCATCGTCGACGACCGGCCGCGGAGCCATGCTGAGATAGGCAGCCGCACACACGGCCAGCAAGGCCACCAGGATTCCACCCAGGACGCAGCCGTGCGCCGCCGTCCAAGAAGCGGCGGGCACTCCCGCCGCGGGCGCCGCGGCCGGCAGACGAGCCAGTTCGCCGAGCCGCGGCACCGGCAGCGACGCGCCGCACCGCGGGCAGGTGACGACTCCACCGGCCTGCCCCGGGCCCACCGTCAGCGCCGCGGAGCACCCGCAGGTGAGCAGGTAACTCTTTGTTCCCCGCTTATCGTCGTGGTTTTTCATGACAATCGTGATCCGGGTCCGACACCACCGCCCCGGCACTCCGAGCTTCGGGTGCCGGACTGTGGCCGGCGGGGCCGCAGACATTCTCCGGCCGGATTCTTTTACCATTCGGGCGCCGACAACCGGTCAAAAACTGGTTTTCACCCAAAAAAAAGCTGGCCTCCCGCAGGGCACAGCGACATAATCTTGAGCCCTCCGGAACCACTCGCAATGCCGGCAACAAACCGCTATCCTTTGCCCGGTTTGCCCAGCCCCCCGCAGGCCTCGTCGCGCGACCGCCGGCTCGGTCTTGACAATCGTCGGCCGCAGCCCCGCGAGCCCCGACAAAAAACTGCCTCGAGCTGGGCGGCGCAGGCCGGAACTGCAGGCTGGACTTGCCCGCCCCTTGAATCACACTGTCGGCACTACGAATGATGCAACGGAGCATCCGGTGCCCCGCGGTCCGACACGACGTCGCCCGTTGATCCGTTCCTGGAAGGATTCATGAAGGAGCCATGCCTTGTACGACTCGCTGCTCGATGAAATCGAAGACGACGTTGTCTCCAATCCCCAGGAGGTCGAGGAACTGACCGAGAAGGTCGTCGACGCCGAGGAGGCGGACGCGGAACTTCTCGTCGACGATGCCGACGCCCCCGTCCTGGCCGAGGGAGACATCGAGGCGGAGGCGGAGATCGACGCGGCGGGCGATGCCGAAGAGGTCCTCACCGAGCAGGTCGAGAACTGGTCGGACGATCCCGTCCGCATGTACCTCACGCAGATGGGCGAGATCCCGCTGCTCACCCGGGCCCAAGAGATCCATCTCGCCCGGCAGATCGAGACCACCCGTGCGCAGTTCCGGGCCAAGTTGCTCGAGTGCGAGTACGTCTGTCAGCAGGCCTTCCGCGTGCTGTCGCGGGTGCATCGCGGCGAACTGCCCTTCGACCGCACGGTGCAGGTCTCGGTGACGGACCGGCTGGAGAAGGACCAAATCCTCGGCCGTCTGCCCCACAACCTGAAGACACTCGACGTCCTCATCAAGCAGAACAAGGCTGACTACCGGATCGCTTTGTCCAAGAAGCGGCGGATGGCCGAGCGGCGCGAGGCCTGGGCCCGGCTGGGCCGGCGGCGGCGGCGCTGTGTGCGACTGATCGAGGAACTCGGCCTGCGGACGCAGCGGATCGAGGCCATGATCCCGCAGCTCGAGAAGTTCGTCGCCCGCATCCGGGAGCTCAAGGCGAAGATCGACGCCCACAAGAAGTCGAAGCAGCCCCCGTCGGGCCGGCAGAAGCTGGTGGAGGAGTATCGCACGATCCTCAAGGCGTGCCAGGAGACTCCTCGCAGCCTGAAGCGCCGGGTCGACGAGATCCGGGGCATCTTCGCCAAGTATCAGCAGGCGAAGCGGGGTCTCTCCGAGGGCAACCTCCGGCTCGTGGTTTCGATCGCGAAGAAGTATCGCAATCGCGGCCTCTCCTTCCTCGACCTGATCCAGGAGGGCAACGCCGGTCTGATGCGGGCGGTGGACAAGTTCGAGTACCGGCGGGGCTTCAAGTTCTGCACCTATGCCACGTGGTGGATCCGGCAGGCGATCACGCGTGCCGTGGCCGACCAGAGCCGCACGATCCGCATCCCCGTCCACATGGTGGAGACCATGAGCCGGGTGCGAAACGTGGCCCGCCAGCTGCTGCAGGAATACGGCCGCGAACCGACGATCGAGGAGATTGCCGCCCGGGCCGGCACGCCGATCGACGAAACGCGGCGGGTGACGGCGATGAGCCGCTATCCGATCAGCCTCGATCGGCCGGTGGGCAACAGCGAGGACAGCCACTTCGGCGACCTGCTCCCCGACACCGGCGCCGAGAATCCCGCCGTGGGCGCCGCCCAGGAGATGCTCCGCAACCGCATCGCCAAGGTGCTCAAGAGCCTCTCCTACCGCGAACGCGAGATCATCAAGCTCCGTTACGGCCTCGGCGACGGCTATAGCTACACGCTCGAGGAGGTGGGACACATCTTCAAGGTGACCCGCGAGCGGATCCGCCAGATCGAGGCCAAGGCGGTCCGCAAACTGCAGGCCCCAGCCCGCAGCGAGGAACTGTCCGGCTTCCTGGACTAGTTTTACGCCTGCGGGGCCATCCATGGCCCCCGCAGGCTTGGCCCGGCGTGGTCGCAGCCAAGGTGCGACCAGCCGGGCAGGCGGTCGCACCTCCGGGCGACCGTGGCCGCCGCGGAGCGGCGGCATGGCTCCATGATGGCACTTCCTCGAACGGTGGCCGCCTGGAGGGCGGCCCATCAAGAGCCGGGCGATGGCTCCCCCTCCAGGCGAGCCTCGCCTAAGCCGAAGCAGGCCCGAAGGGATGCGCCGGCGCGACAAACAGCCCCCCGCAGGCTTGGCCCGGCGTGGTCGCAGCCAAGGTGCGACCAGCCGGGCAGGCGGTCGCACCTCCGGGCGACCGTGGCCGCAGCTCCGCTGCGGCTCGCGGCAGTTCGACGAAGCTTCGAACTGCCGCGTTGGGGCGCGGCACGCGGCGCGGCCTGCGGCCGCTGCGTGCACCCCTGGAGCGGCGCGCGAGGCGCGCACGTTGGTGACACCCACCACTGCTGGGAAGCCCGAACCGTAAGGTGAGGGAATCCGCGCCGCTGCTCCGACAGCCATCCGCATTCCCTCGGCTCACGCCTCGGGCTTCAAGGCCACGGAGCCCGATCCACCGCCACAGCGCGCTGCACTGCACACGGCCGCTGCGTGCCGTGGAACGTGACTCAGCTCGGGGTTGCCCCTGCCACAGGAGCCGGCGTAGGCGGCCAGCGCAGGCATGGATCCCGGAGCGCAGACGCCTCCGAGAGAGTGCAGGCCGGGCACCGATCCGCCACCGGCGGATTGGTCGTGGCCGTAGCGAACGTCCGGCGACGTGGCAGGGGCAACCCCGAGCCGGCCCCGCCAACCAGCGTCGATGCCAGTCCGCACATGGCATACGTCGGCCGCGCGGTTGACCGCCCCCCGCACCCACCCGTAGGATGATCCCCGTTCGGGGGATTCCAGGGGCATCTCCCGCGGTTTTACCAGCGACCCCTCGCGCAGAGATCATCCCATGCAGCGGCGGCGTTTTGTGCGGGCCCTGTCCATCGCTTCCCTGACCGTGCTCGCGGTCGGCTGCTGCGCCGGGGTCACCCTGGCGGCCGCCAAACTCTGGGAGTGCAACTTCTGCCACCAGCAATACCAGGGCGACAATCCCCCGCGGTTCGTCAAGTGTCCGGCGAAGGACATGAAGCAGAACCACTGGTGGATCCAGAAGCACTGACCCGCCGGCGGGTTCAGCCCGGTGGAATCTTGCCGGCCCGCTCCAGCCAGCCGATGACGTCCGCGGCGAGCGCGTCGGGTGACCGCGTCGTGGAGTCGATCACGATCTCCGGCTGGAGCGGCTCCTCGTAAGGATCGTCGATGCCCGTGAAGCCCTTGATCTCACCGGCCCGGGCCTTCTTGTAGAGCCCCTTCGGGTCGCGGCTTTCGCAGACCTCCAGCGGCGCCCGCACGGAGATCTCGACGAAGTCACCCGGCTGCAGCGTTGCCCGCACGGCATCGCGATCCCGGCGGTAGGGGCTGATGAAGGCCGTGAGGACGATGATGCCCGCCTGGGCGAACAGATCGGCGACCGCGCCGATGCGGCGGATGTTCTCGGCCCGGTCGGCGGGCCCGAAGCCGAGGCCGAAACGGGCGGCGGCCTCCGCACCATAGCGGTCGCGCAGGAGCGGCGGAGCGGCGTTGAGCCCGAGGCGGACGTTGTCGCCGTCGAGCACGAAGCTGCGCAGGCCGCGGGCATGGAGCCGCCGGTCCACGGCATTGGCCAGCGTGCTCTTGCCGCAGCCCGAGAGCCCCGTGAACCAGAGCACACAGCCCTTGTGACCGGCGGCCCGCTCCCGGTCCTCCCGACTCACCGCATGGGCGTGCCAGCGCACGTCCACGATCTCGTCGGCGGGATTGTCGGTCATGGGCAGGTCTCTCCGGGGCGGTCGCGAAGCGGCCACACGATACCCGTCACCCTACCAGGCATCCAGCCGGACGGTGCACACGAACTGCTCGGCCACGGCGTCACCGCCCTCCCGCCGCACCTCCAGGCGCACCGCCTCGCCCGGCCCGAAGGCAGCGAGCCGCTTCGTCAACGCCTCGAAGTTCGCTACCGGTTCACCGGCCGCCGCCACGATCACGTCGCCGACCCGCAGGCCCGCCTTGTCGGCGGCGGAGCCAGGCTGCACGGCCGACAGGTGGCACGGACCGGCCTGGACGATCGAACTGACGCCGAGTTTCCCCCCCTTGCGCACATCCACGAGCGTGTCGGGCAGACGGGCGATGAGCGCCGCCACGGCCGTGTCCGGCGCGGCGGTCCCGAAGAGATCGATCCGCAGCACGCCCGGCAGGCGGCCCAGCGTGCCGATGGCATCGGCGTCGAGCGGCACGCCGTGCACGCTCACGCACGCCACGCCCCGCAGCCGCGGCAGAAGCTGCCAGTCCTCAGGCCCGCCCCGCCATCCGGCGCCAAACTCGATCTCCACACCCGGCCCGCCGGCGGCGAAGAGCCGCTCCCGAAACACCGCTCCCAACGACTCCAGCCGCTCGCGTGCCGCGGCCGCCATGCCCGCCTGGTGAAACTCGAGCGTCGCCTCCGCGAGCCGGCCCACGGCGGAGGCGTCGGAAGTCGCGACCTGCTCCAAGAGCCGCTCGGCCGCGGCGGCGAGGGCCTCGTCCTCGGCCATCATCATGCCGCGCACGATCTCCACTCCCCGGCTGGCCACCTCGAGGTCACCAGCCGCGATGGCGTCGCCGAGGGCCGGGAGTGCCGGCCTGCCCACTGTCGCCAGATTCTTGGCGGCAGCCTCACGCTGGGCATACTGCGGCGAGCCGAGCTGCGCGATCCAGGCGGCGACCTCTGCAGGCGACGGGGCGGCGGCGACGCCCGAGGCTGCCGCGAACAGGCTGCCGACGAGCAGTCCGCTGCGAACCGCGGCCGTGCCGTGGACTGCTTCCCTGACTCGCATGGTGGTCGAACTCCCGTCCGTTAGCCTACTCATTGCCCGGGGAAAAAGCCTTCCCTGCCCTTGCCCCCGACGGCGTGGCCGAAGGGTGCCATGGTCAGCGGTCGCCGCAGCCAGGAACGGCCAACCCCCGGCCCGCGGAAGCGGGGTAGACTTCCCGAGTCTCCCCCGGCCTCGCCTCGCTTCCCGGCCCCATGTCCCTGCCCGTGCTGCCGATCCTCGATGCCGCCCCGACCGCGGGAGCGGGTGGGCCGCCCCTGGGCCTCGACCGCTCGCGCTGCGGCCTCCAGCCGCTGCCGACGTCACGGACGGAGATGGAGGCTCGGGGCTGGGACGCCGTCGATGTCGTCCTCGTCAGCGGCGACGCCTACGTCGATCACCCGAGTTTCGCCAACGGCCTGATCGCCCGGCTCCTGGAAGCGGCGGGCTTCCGCGTGGCCGTGCTCGCCCAGCCCGACTGGGCGAGCTGCGAGCCCTGGCGGCAGTTCGGCCGGCCGCGGCTCTGCTTCGCCGTCTCCGCCGGCAACATGGACTCGATGATCAACCACTACACGGCCAACCGCAAGGTCCGCAACGACGACGCCTACTCGCCCGACGGCGCGATCGGCCGCCGTCCCGACCGGGCCACGCTCGCCTACTGCCAGCGGTCGCGCGAGGCCTTTCCGGGCGTGCCGGTGGTCGCCGGTGGCGTGGAGGCGAGCCTCCGCCGCCTGGCCCACTACGACTACTGGAGCGACACCGTCCGGCGGTCGATCCTGCTCGATGCGAAGGCCGACCTCGTGGGCTTCGGCATGGGGGAGCGGACCGTGCTGGAGATCATCCGCGGTCTCGACGCGGGCCGCACCGTGAAGGATCTCCGTGGTCTCCGCGGCGTCGCCTTCCGCCTCGGTGCCAGCGAGCCAGCCCCGGCGGGCCCCGAGACCCTCGAACTGCCCGCCTACGAGGCTGTCGTCGCCGACACGCTCGCCTTCTGCGAGATGACGCGGATCGCGCACCTGGAGACGAATCCGCACAACGCCCGCCAGCTCGTCCAGCGGCACGGCCGCGAAGCCGTCGTCGTCAATCCACCGGCCCTGCCGCTGGAGCAGGCGGAGATGGACGCGGTCTATGGCCTGCCGTTCACACGGCGGCCGCACCCCACCTACGGCACCGCCCGGATCCCCGCCTTCGAGGTCGTGCAGCACAGCGTGCAGATCATGCGCGGCTGCTTCGGCGGCTGCACCTTCTGCTCGATCACGGCCCACGAGGGGCGGATCATCCAGAGCCGTTCGCAGGAGTCGGTGATCACCGAGATCAAGCTGCTCGCCGCCCAGCCCGGCTTCAAGGGCACGGTCTCCGACATCGGCGGGCCGACGGCCAACATGTACCAGATGCGGTGCTCGCGGCCGGAGGTGGAGGCCAAATGTCGCCGGCTTTCCTGCGTGCACCCCACCGTCTGCAAACTGCTCGGCACCGACCATGGCCCGCTCAAGAGTCTGATGCGGGAGGCGCGGAGCGTGGCCGGGGTGAAGCGGGTGCTCGTCGCCAGCGGAGTGCGGATGGACCTCGCCCGCCGCGACCCCGAATACCTCCAGGAGCTCGCCGCCCACCATGTCGGCGGGCACCTCAAGGTGGCGCCCGAGCACACCGACCCCGAGGTGCTGCGGCTGATGAAGAAGCCGTCGGCCGACGACTACGTCGAGTTCGACAAGGCCTTCCAGGCGGCCAGCCGCCGGGTCGGCAAGAAGCAATACACCGTCCCCTACTTCATCGCCAGCCATCCCGGCAGCGGCATCGAGGAGATGATCGATCTCGCCGTGTTCCTCAAGCAGAACGGCTACAAGCCCGATCAGGTGCAGGACTTCATTCCCAGCCCCTTCGACATCGCCGCCTGCATGTACCACACCGGGCTCGACCCGATGACGCGGGAGCCTGTGAAGATCACCAAGGGGCTGCGGGACCGGCGGATGCAGCGGGCCCTGCTGCAGTTCTTCAAGCCCGAAAACTACTTCGAGGTGCGGCGGGCGCTGGAGCAGGCGGGCCGGCACGAACTGATCGGCTCGGGCTGCGACTGCCTGATCCCGGAGCGGCCGCCCCGCGAGGCCCTCGACCGCAAGCGGAGCGAGGCGACGCGGGCGTTCACCGAGTCCACCTCGGGCGACCACATTCGCGGCGGCCCTGCCACGGGCCGGGCGGGGCGCGGCGGCCCCGCCACGGGCCGGGCGGGAGGTGGCTCTGCGTCCCGCAAGCAACGCCGCCCGCGAAAGACCGTTGGCTACCGGCCGAACCGGCCCGGCCAGTCCCGGCCGCCTCGACCGGCCGACTGAACCCCGCCGACCGCACGAACGTAGAGCATGCACCGGCCAGGCCGCCGGAATCCTTCCGCCCAGGCTTTGCCATGCGCCCGTTCCGTCACGCCCTGCTGTCCGCCGTCGCCTTCGCCCTGCTGGCCACGCCGGCCCAGGCCATCTCGCCGCAGAATCCCTACCGCACCTTCAACCTCTCGGGCATCAACTACGGCTCGATGCAGTGGGAGCGGGACCAGCGGGCGGGCCGCCGTGTGTGGCCCTACTACAACACGCCCACCCGCACGACGACCCGCGACTCCGGCCTCTGGGTCGGCGGCGTGGTGGTGGGCGGTGCGGGTGCCGGCACGATCATCCAGGCCGGCGGCTCCAACCCCGTGCCCCGCTCGAGCCAGCGGGCGTTCCGCCGCTGGCGGCGGTGAAGCCGCACCACCCGCAACTCCCGCTGGTGATGGTGCGTGTTCGAACCCGAACACCGCATCCAGTCATGCGGCATGAACGGCGGAGTGGCCTTCATGCCCGGTGTCCCCGGGTTTCCACCCGGGGCTTCTTGGAACGCGCGTCGCTTCCACAAAAAGCCCCCGGCGGGAGCCGGGGGACTCCGGGTCGAATGCGATCCCGCGTGCCATGCGCTGCCGATTTGCACCGGGGACTCACACCCAGTCATCCGGCATGGACGGCGGGGTGGTTTTCACACCCGGTGTCCCCGGGTTACCACCCGGGGCTTCTTGGAACGCGCGTCGCTTCCACAAAAAGCCCCCGGCGGGAGCTTGGGGACTCCGGGTCGAATGCGATCCCACGTGCCATGCGCTGCCGGTTTGCACCGGGACATTGCGTGCCGTCATCCGGCATGGACGGCGGGGTGGTTTTCACACCCGGAGTCCCCGGGTTACCACCCGGGGCTTCTTGGAACGCGCGTCGCTTCCACAAAAAGCCCCCGGCGGGAGCCGGGGGACTCCGGGTCGAATGCGATCCCGCGTGCCATGCGCTGCCGATTTGCACCGGGGACTCACACCCAGTCATCCGGCATGGACGGCGGGGTGGTTTTCACACCCGGTGTCCCCGGGCTCCCGTCCGGGGCTTCTTGGGCCACGCACGGCCCGCGGCTGGTTTGTCATGGGTGAGGGGGGTGCCCATGCCCCGGGAGCCGGGCTATGGGAGCAAGCGCAGCCAGGATGGCGAAGCGCAGCGGACATGCAGTGAGCGGATGCCACGATGGCATCCGCGAACGTCCGGCGATGGGGCGTGGGCACCCCCCGACGCTTCGCTCGCGCGGGTCGTCTTGCAAGCGGAGGCGCACGACCCGCGGCTCCCTCGCGCGGGTCGTCTTGCAAGCGGAGGCGCACGACCCGCGGCTACCGCAGCGGGTCGTCTTGCAAGCGGAGGCGCACGACCCGCGGCTACCGCAGCGGGTCGTCTTGGTAGATCCGATACTTCTTCGTCACGATCGCCCCGCCCCGCTCCAGCGTCCGCTTCGAGAGGTGGTTGCTCTCCAGCACCCAGGAGAACTCCGCCTCCTCCATGCCCCAGTCGAGCACCGGCTGCACGAGGGCTGCGGTGAGCACGAGCCCCACGCCCCAAGCCTGGTACTCGGGCACGACGTTGGTGCTGATGGCCCGCATCCGCTTGATGCCCTTCTTGTTCCACAACAGCTTCGCGAAGCCGAAGGGAAACAGCCGGCCGTTGATGGCTTTGATCCGCGGGTTGTAATCGAGCAGGCAGAACACGCTGCCGATCGGCTTGCCGTCCACCTCGGCCACGAGGGCAAGCTCCGGCACGATCAGGTGCTTGAGGCTCGCGGCCATGTGCTTGACCTCGGCCGCGGAGAGGGGCACGAAGCCCCAGGTGCCGCCGAGGCTGGAGTTGTAGATGTCGAGGAACATCCGCACCTCGTCGTCGAAGCGGCTGCGGTCGAGCGGCCGGACCTTGACCCCGAACCGTTCCTTCACGCCCTCCACCATCACGCCGAGCTTCGAGTCGAGCGCGGCGAGCATCGACGTCTTGCCCCAGAAGGCGTAGAGGTCCTCGATCTTGCGGAAGCCGTTCTCCTCGACGAGCCGGGCGTAGTACGGCCGGTTGTGCGTCATCATGAAAAACGGCGCGGTGTCGAAGCCCTCGATGAGGAGGCCGCACTCGTAGTTGAGCGACGGGTTCGTCGGCCCGCGGACGCAGGTCATGCCCTGGGCCCGCAGCCAGTCCCGGGCGGCGGCGAACAGGTCGCGGGCCGCCGTGGAATCGTCGTCGCACTCGAAGAAGCCGAAGAAGCCGCGCTGTTCGCCATACCGCTCGATGTGGCCGGCATTGACGATCGCCGTGATCCGCCCCACGTCGCGGCCGTCACGCGTGGCCAGAAACGAGCGGCACTTCGACTTTTCGTAGAACGGGTGCGGCCGGAAGTTGAGCAGCTCCTCCTGGGACATGATCAGCGGCGGCACCCAGCAGGGATCGTCCGCGTAGATCCGCCAGGGCAGGCGGATGAACCGCTTCTGCTCGGCCCGCGTCTCGACCGGTCGCACCGTCACTCCCGTCACGCCAGACTCCGATCTTTGCCCAAGGTGCCGTCGTTCCCGGGTGTCGGTCCGCCCGCCACGAGCGTCCCGAAACCGGTCAAATCCCGGTGTTTTTCGGCCGCAAACGCCTGCTGCCGCCGCATCTTCGGCGGCAGGCCGGATGTTCGTCAACGCCGGCGCGACCGCCGGGCCGCCAAAGTCGCCGGGGGGGTTTCTCCGATCTAGAATTGGTCCCGGGTGCGTGGCGACGGATCGATCGGCCCGGGTGTTCCTCCAGGGTCATGCGGACGTTTCGCTCATGCTCGCCCCCCGCCAGTTCGCGGCGACGGACGACTTTCTCGTCACCGGTGCCACCGGCCTCGTCGGCAACAATGTCGTCCGCCAGTTGGTCGCCCGGGGCCGGAGCGTCCGCGTCCTGCTCCGCGGCCGGGGCGCGACGGTCGACCGTGCCTTCGCGGGCCTGCCGGTCGACCGCCGCCCGGGCGAACTCGACGACGCCCACAGCGTCGAGGCCGCGGCGGATGGCACGGCGGTCGTGATCCATGCGGCGGCGATGGTTCACTGCGGCTGGCGGCATCTCGACGAGATGCGGGCCGTGAACGTGGAGGGCACCCGGCGAATCGCCCGCGCCGCCCGGCTGGCCGGTGCCCGGCTGGTGCACGTGTCGAGCGTCGATGCCATCGGCCTGCGGCCCGACGGTGGCCCGGCCGACGAGGAGACGCCGCCGGGGGGCATGCCCGAGTGCCCATACGTGGTCACCAAGCGGGAGGCCGAGGCCGCGGTGCTCGAGGAGGTGGAGCGGGGGCTCGACGCGGTGATCGTCAACCCCGTCTACATGATCGGCCCCTGGGACTGGAAGCCGTCGAGCGGCCGCATGCTCCTGGAGGTCGGTGCCGGCAAGGGGCTGTTCGCGCCTCCCGGTGGCAACGACTTCGTCGACGTGCGCGACGTCGCCGTCGGCATCCTCGCCGCGATCGAGCGGGGCCGCACCGGCCGCCGCTACATCCTCGGCGGCCATCCGCTCTCCTATCTCGATGCCTGGCGGATCTTCGCCCGCGTCGCCGGCCGCATGCAGCCGCTGGGCCTGGCGCCGCCAGTCGCCGTGCGGACGGCCGGCTGGATCGGCGACGTCGTCAGCCTCTTCACCCGGCGCGAGCGGCCGGTCAACTCGGCCGCCGTGCGGATGTCGATGCTGGCCCACAACTTCTCCTCTCGGCGGGCCGAGACCGAGCTCGGCTACACCTACCGGCCGTTCGAGTCCGCCGTGCAGGACGCCTGGGAGTGGTTCATCGACCGCGGCTACGCGCGACCCGCACGGGCCCGGACCGCCCTGGCGCGGTGAGCTCATGCCCCACATCCTCGTCGTCGAGGACGAGCAGCATCTCGCCTACGGGATCAAGTTCAACCTCGAGGCGGAGGGCTACACCGTCACGGCGGTGGGCGACGGCCAGGCGGCCCTGGCCCTCGTCGAGTCGGCGCGGCCGCCGATCGACCTGGTCGTGCTCGACATCATGCTGCCCGGCATGAGCGGCTACGACGTGTGCTCGGCGATCCGCGGCATGCGCGGCGAGCTGCCGGTGGTGATGCTCACCGCCCGGACGCTCGTCGAGGACCGGGTCCGCGGGTTCGACGCCGGCACCGACGTCTACCTGCAGAAGCCGTTCGAGCTCGACGAGCTGCTGTCGGTGGTCCGCAACCTGCTCGCCCGCCGGGGCCGCTCCGACAAGCCGCCCGACGCCGGCCGCGGCCCGACGGTGCGGTTCGGCGCGGCGGAGGTCAACTTCGAGACCTGGGAGGCGAGCTGCCGCGGCGCGCCGGTGAAGCTCACGAACCTGGAGATGAAGCTGCTCCGCTACCTCGTCGAGCACGAGGGGGTCGTGGTCTCGCGCGAGGAGCTGCTCAAGAACGTGTGGGGCCTGACCCGGGCGCCGGCCACGCGGACGATCGACACCTTCATGCTCAACCTGCGGAAGTCCTTCGAGGAAGACCCGTCGAAGCCGGCCCACTTCCTCTCCGTCCGCGGCACGGGCTACCGGTTCGTGCGGGAACCGCCGCCGGTCTCCCCTTCACCGCCCCAGTAAGGCGGCGGCGGCCCGGCCGGGATCGGGCTGCACCAGCAGCGACTCGCCCACGAGCATGGCGCCGATGCCGGCCGCCTCCAGCCGCGCCACGTCGGCCCGCGTCTTGATGCCGCTCTCGGCGACGAGCACGACGTCGTCGGGCACCTGCTCCCGGAGCCGGAGCACGTGGTCGAGGTCGGTGGTCATCGACTTCAGGTCGCGGTTGTTGATCCCGACGAGCGTGGCCCCGAGGTCGAGCACACGGGGCAGGTTCTCCGCGTCGTGCAGTTCCACCAGCGGCGTCATGCCGAGGTCGAGGATCGTGCGATAGAGGCTCCGCAGATGGCAGTCGTCGAGGCACTCCGCGATCAGCAGCACCGCGTCGGCCCCGTGGGCCCGGGCCTCGACGACCTGGTAGCGGTCGACGACGAACTCCTTCCGCAGCACCGGCAGGGGCACGGCGATCCGCGCACTCTCGAGGTCCACGAGGCTGCCGCCGAATCCCGGGCCGTCGGTGAGGATGGAGAGGCAGGCCGCCCCGGCGGCGGCGTAGCACCGCACCACGTCCTCGACGGTGGCCCCCGGCCGGATTTCGCCGGCCGACGGGCTCCTCCGCTTGAACTCCGCGATCAGCCGCACCTCCCCCGGCGTGGCGACGGCGGCGAAGAAGTCACGCGGCGGCGGCGCCACGGCCAGCCGGCCCTCGAGCGCCGCGGTGGGCACCCGCTCCCGGCAGGCCTCCACCTCCCTCCGCTTCCGCGCCACGATCTCGTCGAGAATCGACTCCATGGAGGGCCGTTATAGCAAGGCCGGAGGCCGTCTCGCATCTCTGCGATCAAGTCGCCCAATCCGGCTTGGGGCTGCCCGGCCCCTCTCGCTTGACGTTCGCCTCGGCCCTCCAGGCCTCGGCTCTCTGCATGTCCGCTTCGCTTCGCCCTCCTGGCTTCGCTCGCTCCCATAGCACGCTCGAGGGCACGGGCAGCCCCAAGCCTCCGCCGGAACAGGTACGCAAGCGCAGGCGAGGGGTTGCCCCGTGCCAGTGAGCCGGCGTATCTGACCAGCGGAGCCATGGATGGCGCAGCGCAGGCAGATCCGAGCGAACGGAAGCCAGGATGGCCGAAGTGAGCGTCCGGCGAGACGGCACGGGGCAACCCCGAAGCCGTGTTGGGCGAGTGGAGGGCTGGACGAGCCTCTAATGTCGGAAGTGCCGGCGCGCGGTGAACACCATGGGAATGCCGGCTGCGTCGGCCGCCGCGATCACCTCGGGATCCCGCTTCGAGCCCCCCGGCTGCACGACTGCCGCGATGCCGGCCTTCGCGATCAGGTCGATCGAGTCGGGGAACGGGAAGAACGCGTCGGAGGCGAGTACGCCGCCGCGGGCCTTGGCCCCCGCCTTCTCCAGCGCGATCCGCACCGAGTCGACGCGGCTCGTCTGGCCGATGCCGGCGCCGGCGAGGCTCGTGCCCTGGCAGACGGCGATCGCGTTGCTGGTCAGCCGGCGGACGATCGTGAAGGCGAAGTCGAGGGCCTGGGTGAGGTCGGCCGACGGCTTCGCCTGCGTCACCACCCGCCAGGTGGCCGGATCGTCGCAGGTGTCGTCGGGCCGCTGCGCCAGCAAGCCGCCGGCGATGCTGCGAAACTCGAGCCCTGCCGTCGCCTCCCAGGGATCGCCGGCCGGCACCTCCACCAGCCGCACGCTCGCCTTCCAGGTCGGCTTCGTGGTCAGCAAATCGACGGCCTCCCGCTCGAAGGCCGGCGCCGCGATCACCTCGACGAACAACCCCGGCGCGAGCAGCAATTCGGCGCAGGCCCGATCGAACGTGCGGTTGACCGCGACAATCGACCCGAAGGCGCTGGTGGGGTCGGCCGCCATCGCGGTGGCCAGCGCCGTGGCGACGGTGCCGGCGGAGGCCGCGCCACACGGATTGGTGTGCTTGATGACGACGGCCGCGGGATCCTGGAGCAGCCCGGCGAGCCGGGTGGCGGCGTCGAGGTCGAGGAGATTGTTGTAGGACAGCTCCTTGCCGCAGAGCTGCTTCGCGCCGGCGAGCCCGAGGTGGGTGCCGAGGGGCGCGAACAGAGCGGCCGATTGGTGTGGGTTCTCGCCGTACCGCAGCGGCAGCCGCCGCTCCAGCTCCAGCGTCACCCGGGCCGGCAGCGGCGGGTCTTCAGCCGCGGCCGCCTCCGCCCGCGGTGCGGCTCCGGCCACGAGCCCGGCGTGGCGGGCCATCCACCGGGCGATGACGGCGTCGTAGTTGGCGGTGTGTTCGAAGGCGCGGGCCGCGAACAGGCGGCGCTCGGCGAGCGTCGTGCCGCCGCGGGTGAGGGCGGCGAGGAAGTCGTCGTATTGTTCCGGGCTGGTGACGACCGCCGTGAAGGCGTGGTTCTTGGCGGCCGCGCGGACGAGGCTCGGGCCGCCAATGTCGATGAGTTCGATGGCGTCGGCCGGCCGGCAATCGGGCTTGGCGATCACGCGGTCGAAGGCGTAGAGGTTGACGACCACGGCGTCGAACCGGTCGATGCCATGGGCGGCGAGCACCTCGAGGTCGTCGGACCGGTCGCCGCGGGCGAGGATCCCGGCGAAGACGTGCGGATGGAGCGTCTTCACCCGGCCGTCGAGCACCTCCGGGAAGCCCGTGACGGCGGTCACGTCCTCGACCTCGACCCCCTGGCTGGCCAGCGCCGCGCTCGTGCCGCCGGTGCTGACCACGCGGACGCCGGCGGCCTTGAGGCCGGCCGCCAGCCGGTCGATGCCCGACTTGTCGAACAGGCTGACGAGGACGCGGCGGACGGGGACGACGTCGACGGCCGGCAGGTCGGCAACGCGGGCGGGATGGGCGTGCATGGCGCGGGGATTCCGGGGAGGTTCGAGGTTCGGCCATCAACGTAGCGGTGCCCATGGGCTTCAACCAGAAGCAGCCAAAAGGTCGGCCGCGCCGCGCGGCATCGCCATCCCAAAAGCCGCCGCCTGGCAGCCGGCCCTGCGGCGGCGGCGAGCGGCACGATGCCGCATCCTCTCTCACGCTCCCTCGGGGAGAAGGTTGGAGTGAGGGTGCTTCAGCCAAGGGCGCCTGACACCCAAAGCCCCGCTCGTACGACACACCACGGCTCGCGTGGGCGACACTGATGCCGCGGGTGGGGGAGGAGTTTCCCCTCGAGTGCCCGAACTGCGGCGGCGACATCCAGCTGATCGCGTTCATCACCCAGCCGGAGCCGATCCGGAAGATTCTCACGCATCTGGGCGCGCCACTCGAGCCTCCGCACCGACGCCAAAAACGCCACGCAACGGGCGAAGGCAGGCGTTCCGTGCGCCGCTTCGGGCTCAAAAACGGCGAAACACTGGCAACACCAGATTCACACCAAATTCCCGAGCCGCTCGTCAGCCCGGAGACCGTTGCCGAAGTGCGATTGGCCGGGCTATCCTTCAGATGAAGGACGGCTTTGCATCCAGCGCGGACTCGGCCGCGAATACCCCTGGCAGGACCGTCTTCCCTCCAAAAACCACGAACAAAGGAACAGGGGCCGCATGTTCAGACGTGTGATTTCGACGATGGTGCTCTGCAGCCTGCTGACCGTGGAGTTGGCGGGCCTGGCCGCTGAACCGCCGGCCGCGAAACGGATCGTCAATCTCGGCATGGCATCCAACGGCCAAGCCGAGGGTGTCACCGACGAGATGCTGGCGGCCTTCGTCGCGAAGCAGCCCGATGTCGAAAGGCTGTCCCTCTACAAGGGGAAGTTCACCCGGCAAGGGCTGGCCGCCCTGACGGGCTTGCCCAATCTCCGCCAGCTTGAAATCTCCGCATCGAATGTCGCGGCGAGCGAGTTTGCCCCGTTGGGGGTCATGAGCGGCCTCAAGTCGCTGAAGTTCAGCGAAACGGCAGTGAATGACGAGGTCTTGGAATATGCGAGCCGGATCCGGGGCCTGACCAAGCTCGAACTCATGGATTTTCGTGGCGCCAACCTGATCCGCGTCACACCCGCCGGAGTCGCAGCGTTTCTCGATGCAGTCGACGGGCTGGAGGAGTTCCTTCTGTTCGGCGATGTCGTCGACGACCGCTGCCTGGAGCGGATAGGCCAGATGGCGGACATGCGGCGGCTGTGGATCACCAGTCGCATCATCACGCCGCAGGCATGGCGACACCTGGCCGGCCTGCATCGCATGGAGAGCCTGTATGTCCGCGGCACCACGTTTGACGACGCCGCCATGAAGACGCTGGAGGGCATGCCGGAACTCCAGGAACTCATGCTCGACGACACCAAGATCACCGATGCGGGCATGGCCTCGCTCGCCGGCCTGACGAAGCTCGGTGATCTCGGCCTGCTGAACACCAAGATCACCGACAAGGGCATCGAGAACCTCCGCGGCATGACGGAACTGCACAACCTCTTCGTCGCGGGCACGCAGGTCACGGTCAAGGGTCTGGAGGTCGTGCCGCAAAAGCAGAAGATGTCGATGATGCGGGTGGGCAACCGACCGCTGTCGGCCGACGAGTTCGTGGAACTGCGATCGATGTTTGAGCGGTCGGAAATCTTCGACCCGGTCGGTTTCTGGTCGCCTGAACGGCAGAAAAAGGCCGTCGGGAACAAGGCCGAAGCCCGCTAAACCGCTGCCCACTCGCGGCTCACGCATGACGCCCCGACGCCACGGGGTCATCGGCTGCCGGCGTTCACCGGGCATGGGGGGCGGGAGTACACTTTGGGTCGGCATCTGGCCCGCACGCCCACCTTCCCCCGCCTCGCGCCGTCAGCCACGCCATGAAGTCCAGCCGGCTTTCACGGCTCGTCTTTGCCCTGCTCGTGTCTGGTGTCGCGGTCGGTCTCCCGCCCGCGCTGGCCGCCGAGTTGCCTGCGGACACCAACACGATCGAGAGCCTGACGCCGGAGCAGGCGACCACGCTCAACAGCGCCGCGCTGGTGACCAAGTTGACGCAGCGCAACGACGCCTTGCTGTGGATCAGCCGCCTGACCGCGGTTTCTCCCGAGGCGGCCGAGGTGCTCGCCGGCATCGACAAGTGGGACGGCCGGCTTCCGAGCCTCACCACCCTCGACTCCCCCGACTCCGTGGAGATCGCCAAGGCGCTCGCCACACGAAAACAACGCCTGTCGCTCCCCAACCTCGAGAAAATCTCACCCAAGACCCTCTCCGCCCTGCTCGAAAAGCGAGACGTCGAGATCCCCCTGGTCGAGACCCTGGAGTTGCTCCCGGAGCCGGACGGCAGCCTGACCGAGGACTTCATCATCCCGGAATGGCTGGAGGCGCGGGAGCGGCAGCAGCGGGCAGCCCAAGCGACCGAGTGACGCTGACCAGCCGCGCGGCGAATCCGTGGGCCGTGATCACGAAACCGGCGCCCGGGATCCGCGCTCCTGCCGACCCCAGCCGCCGTGCGTCCGAGACGAACCGAGACCACAGCCACAATCCGGCCGATGGGCACCCCAGTGACCGTCAGGGAGCCACGACGATGATGCCGTCTTTTCGTCCGGCCAATGCCTGGTGCACCGTCGGATCGATGTCGTAAGGGATCGACCTGACACTGCCATCCGCGAGCGACATGTTCACCCCGCCGGAATGCGGGCTGCCGTATGCCTGTGGTCGCGGCAGGCCGCGCGTGTCCTGAAGTGGGTATCGAAGGCCCAGCGCAGGTTGTCGTCGGAGTAGCCCACGAACAGCGGCGCGGTGTCACCCGCGTCGGTTCCCGCCCCGCCCAGGCCGGCAGCCACGTATTTTTCGCCGCGAAGATACGTCGAAGACATGCCGTCCCGAACGGCGGCCAGCCGCACCTCGCTCATGCGAAACACGAGACCTTCTTGCAGGTCCGGAAGACCGCCATCGGGCCGTCGAATCCGTTCCCGATACGCGAGGCACGACGGTCGGAGACCGCCGCTCCAGGTTGGGCCGCAGACCGCGACTGGGCTTCGAGGCCAATGAGCAGTTCCGCTCCAGCCTCGCGCGCCGGGACGGAGCCACATTCGTCGCGGATGAGTCACTCGATCTCCGCGCGGCCGATCAGCCGGCGGACGGCAGATCGACGACGAACACCGTGCCCGGAGGCGGCAGCCGGCCCTGCACCGTCACGCGGCCCCGCATCTGGCGCACGAGCGACCGCACGAGGAACAGTCCCAGGCCCGTGCCGGGCGTCGATCGCTCCAACTCGCTGCCCAGCCGCACGAACCGCCGAAACACGTCGTGCCGCCGCGACACGGGGATGCCGGGCCCGTGGTCGGACACCGTCACGGTCAGCCGGCCCTTCGCCGCGGCTTGCGCGGTCACCTCCACCCGCGGCGCGGGCAGCGAATACTTGACGGCGTTGTCGATGAGGTTGCGAAACACGATCTCGAGGTCGGCGTCACGGGCCACGGCCCGCAGCCCGGGCGGCGTGCAGGCCAGCGTGACCGCATCGGCAGGCACGCCGTACCGCTGGGCCACCGCGTCACGCACCTGCCGCAGCACCGGCTCGACCGCGGTGGCGTCGGCCGCCCGGGGCCGGCGCTGCAGCGTCTTGGCGGCGTCGAGGAGGTGGTCGATGAGGCCGTCGAGCCGCTCGACGTCGTGGAGCATGATGCGGTGGAAGTCGGCCTGCTGCTCCGGCGGCAGCGGCCGGCGGCCGAGCGTCTGCAGCGAGAGCTTGAGCGACGCCAGCGGGCTCTTCAGCTCGTGGGTCACGCTGTCGATGAAGTTGCTCTGCCGCTGCGAGAGGGCGATCGCCTTGATGGTCAGCGCCAGGTAGACGATCACGCCCGCCAGCACGACCACCAGCAGCGCCACGCCGACGCCGAGCACGGCCCAGTAGAAGGCGGCGCTTTCGTTGCGCTCGGTCGAGCCCAGGGCGGCCGCGATGCTGACGAGCACCCAGCCCACCCCGAGCGTGATGATCGAGCCGATCAGCACCACGCCGAGCAGGATCGGCCAGCCGAGCGAGCGACGCGGTTCCATGAGGAGTCAGTTCCCGGACAGGCGGCACCGAAGACCGACTCTATCGTAAACGCGGGCCCGCTGCGGAGCGGCGCCGCCTGCCAACGCCGGGGCGGCACGACTACACTGTCGCGGGATGGACGCCCTCCGCACCGCCCTCGTCGTCGTCGCGATCCTCGCCCCCGGCTGCCGGCGAGGCTACGTCATCGATGTGCCGCGGAACCGCGTCACCTACCAGACCTGGGACGAGGGCAACGGCACGCAACGCTTCCCCGTGATCGGGGCCGATGCGGCCACGTTCGAGGCCTTCGAGATTCCGGGCGCAGGCGGGGATTTCGGCCGTGATGCCCGCAAGGTGTTCGAGCGCCAGCACAAGATCGAATGGGCCGATCCCAAGTCGTTCCGCTTTCTCGGGTCGAACTTCCGCGCCGATCGGGCGGTGTTTCGCGACGACCGGGCGATCTTCATGCGGCATGGCATGAGCGGGAACATCGTCCGGGTGGAAGCCGCCGATCCCGACACCTTTACCCGGATCACGCCCGGCGTGTGGCGGGATCGGGAGCGGGTGTTCTACGGGCTGCAGGGCTTCGTGCCGCGGGACATCGCGTCGTTTCGGCTGCTCGATCGCGCCGGCTGGACGCGGGACGACAAGGCGTTTTATTGGTATGACCGCGAACTGCCGGGCGCCGCCGCAGACTCGTTCGTGATCTGCGCCGCAGACGACACGTTCGCCCGCGACGCGAAGACGGTGTATTGGAAGGGCTGGCCGGTGCCGGGGTGTGATCCGGTGACCTTCCAGCCGGTCCGCCCTCCGGGCCGGTCGCGGGCCTGGCAGGAAGACGGCCGTCTCTGGGACCACGGCGGCCGCACGGATCGCGAGGAATGGATCTTCCGCGTGGTCGATGAAACGAGTGGCGACGATCACCGCGGCCCGCCCCGGATGGCCTACCGCAGGCGTCCCCTTCCGGTGGCCATGCCATGAGTGAACCGGGAACGACGAAGCAGGCCGCGGTCCGGCTCCGCGCGGGTGCGACCGAAGTCGTTTTCCTCCGCGAGCACGATCGGTGGCGACACATCGTGACCGTGGCGGGGTGTGCACGGCTCGAGTCCGTCGAGGGGCCCGAGAACGCCGCCGCCGACCCGCGGTGGCCCGCGTCGCCGGTGCTCACGGAAGTCTCACTCGTAGGTGCGGCCGGGCGGCCCGCCATCGTCGGCCTCGGGCTGGCGGGACGGTCCCATTTCTCGGTGAGCGTCGCGGCCCACCCCGACCGTCCCGACACGCTCCTCTTCGAGGTCGCCTGCCGGATTCAGGAGCCGCCAGGCTGGCTCGGCTCGACCTACCGGGCGGCTGACGGCGGCTCCGTGCAGGCCGCGCCGCAGGCCGTCGGCACCGACCTGCCCCGGACGGTGCAGTGGTCGTACGCGGTGGGCCCGGGCGGAGTGGTTCCGCTCCCGACGGCGGCCGGACCGCGGCGGCCCTGACCGGACCTTGCGACGGCCCTGGCGATCGATCACATTCGGAGGGTTCCGCGACCGGCGATCGCCCGGTCCGACCCCGCCGGGAATCCAGGCATGTTCGACGTCATCGAGCGACTGAAGGCCGAGTGGACCGACAAGTACGTGGTCGTCGACTCTCCCGCCCCGGAACTGGCGCGGTTCGCCCAGGCCACGGGTTTTGTGAAGACGGTCAACATGAACGGCCGCTGCCTGGTCGAGTTCGACCAGTTCAACAACATCGGCTGGTACGACATCGATCCGGCTGCGCTGAAGATCGTCCCCAAGCCGCTGCCCAAACCGGCCGAGGCGAAGGAGAAGGCCGCCAAGCCGGCGGCCACGAAGGAGGCGGCCAAGCCCGCCGCCAAACCAGCCGCCGGTGCCGCCAAGAAGCCTTCGACGGCCGACATCCTGGCCGCCGCGCGGGCCAAGGGAGGCGCCGCTCCCGCCGCCAAGGAACCGACAGCCAAGCCGGCGGCCGGTGCCGAAAAACTCTCGACCGCCGAGATCCTCGCGCGGGCCCGCGGCGCGAAGGCCGCCGCAGCGCCTGCCGCCCCCGCCGAGGAGACTGCCGTCGAGGCTGCCCCGGAGCCGGAGGCCCCGCCCGCCGCGCCGGCGAAGAAGGCCGCCAAGGCCGCCGCTGGTGGCCTGCCCACGACCACGGCCGAGAAGATCGCCTGGTGCCGTCAACACGACGCCAAGGGCTGATGCGGCGGCGGCTCTCGGCCATGCCCTTCCCTTCCGGAGTCCCATCCGTGCCCTTCGCACTTCGCCTCTCCGTCTGTTTCGTCATGCTCGCGGCCGCGGGCTGCGGCCGCCTCGCCAGCCATCCGCTCGTGAAGGAGGCCAAGGAAGAAGTGCAGGCCAACGCCCGCGTCGCCGCGGCGCTCGGTGCGCCGGTGGCATGCGGCACGGCGGTCCGGGGCACGGCCAACGAGACCGACGGCATCGCGACACTGCAGTTCGACATCAAGGGCACGAAGGCCGCGGGCGTGGTCGTGGTCGAGGGCAAGAAGACGAAGAACGAGTGGGGCGTGACCATGCTGGAGCTGCGGCCGGCCGGCGCCGAGAAGCTCTCGCTGACCGCCGATCTCGAGGCCCGCACCGGCACCGACACGCCGAAGTTCGACCCGGCGGCGAAGCCGGGCACGTCGTCGTCGGCCGCGCCACCCGGCGACATCGAGATCGCCCTGCCCCCGGGCGTTCCCGGCCAGCCGTAAGGCGGAACCGGTGGAGTCACAGTTCCAAGAAGCCCCGGGTGGAAACCCGGGGACTCCGGGAACGAAAACCGCACCACTGTCCATGCCGCACGACGGCACGTGATTCCCCGGTTCGAACCTGCACCGCATGGCACGCGGGAAGCATGGCCACCCGGAGTCCCCCGGCTCCCGCCGGGGGCTTTTTGGGTGCGTGGCGTGTGCGGCCCAAGAAGCCCCGGGTGGAAACCCGGGGACTCCGGGAACGAAAACCGCCCCACTGTCCACGCCGCACGACGGCACGTGATTTCATGGCTCAAACTCCAATCGCATGGCATCTGGGAAGGCATGCCCCTGAAGCGCAGGTGTCTGACCGACGTTTCCCCCGGCTGCCGCCGGGGCTTTTTGCGTGAGCGCCAGGCCCGGAGGGCCGGGTCGAGCGCCGACAGGTGCGGCAGCCGGCCTTTCCAGGCCCTCGATGCCCAATCCATCGGCAACGGCAGACGGTCGCGGACGGACACTCACCCTTCCGGCGAGGCGGCGGGACGCACATCGTCGACCCGCTGGATGAGACTCACCTTCTGCCAGATCTTCTGGCACAGGCCGGTGGTCAGGTCCTCGATCTCTGCGACCGCCTCCAGAACGGCCGGGCCCTCGAACCATTGCACGTAGACCGCGGCCACCTTCCCGGTCAACGAGAGCAGTTCCGAACAGTAATCGAGATACCGGTTCAACTCGAAGGCGGTCATCGTCTCCCGAGGCGATGCCTTGGTGCTCGAGTAACGCTCCAGGAGGCGTTCCGGATCCTTGGTCAACTGATGCATGTCGATGACGTGCGCCACGCTCCTGAGCTCGTGGAGCGCCCGCAGGGCCCGCGACCGCTTCAGCCGCCGCTCCCACCCGATCAAAAACAGGAGTCCGGCGCCGATGAGCACCGCCTCACTGAGACCGGCTTCGGAGGTCTGGATGATCTCCGTGATCTCCACCCGGCCCCACCGCAGCCCAGTGGCAGCCACAACCAGGCAGATGGCCGTCACGAGCAGGGCAACGAGCAAGCCCAGGCCGTCCTGCAGCGCCAGTTCGTGGAAATAGTGGCCCACCTTCTTCTGGTTCTTGAGCAGCCAGTCGATCGAGGGCTCGTTGTTCATCGCCTTGGCGATGGCCTTCCGGGGCGCCTCGCGGTGCGTGCGAAACAACACCTCGTGGTCGATCTTCGTCTTCGTATCGCCCGCGGAGGGATCGAGCCACACGGCCACGATGATCCCGATGTCGTTGACCTTCGCCTTGGGGATGTGCCCGGCCCGCACGGCGTCGAGCACGGCTCGTGCAGATGCACGACGACCGGGCAATCTTTCAGCCGTCGCCCGACGAGCTGCCCGTGATCGACATCCACAGCCTCTGGGCGGTGCCGGACGCGACCCACGCATGTCGGGAAACTGCGAACTGGGACGCGGTCTGCTAGAGACGCGAGAAAAACGCCAACGAAGCGGGTGCGGGGCGGTTTCGAGAAACCCACTCCGTACGCCCGGGCCGCTCCTCCCAAGGCTCACGAGTCGTTCATCAGCCGGAAGACCGTTGCGGAAGTGCCATGGACCGGGCTATCCTTCGCCGGCTCCCGGCAGCACCGCCCGCAAGGAGAAAAACATGCAATCAGCCCCGGCAATCACATCAGTCCTCCTGCGGCTCGCCCGCGGTTTGGCCCTGGTGGCTTTCTTGGCCGCCCTGGTGGCCCCGTGCGGCGCGGCCGAGGACCAGACCATCATCCCGCCGCCGGGCGACTACAAGATGGTCGAGGTGGTGCTCGACGGAGGGAACCCTGACGGATCGAATGCCCCGCTGGTTCTGCGCGGCGGCATCCGCGACGGCATGCTGATGATCCCCAATTCGCTGAGCGTGCGCATCAAGGCCGGCGAACTGGTCTTCACCACCGATGCGGTGAAGGGCGAGTTCGGCTGGCGCAACCCCGCCAAGACCCAGAACCAGGTGCCGTCCGATGCGGTGATTCACCAGTACACGGTGGATGCCACGATCGCCGGGGGCGCGATCACGGGCACCTGGAAGACCGCCGACGGCAAGCGCACCGGCAAGGTGTCCGGCTCGGTCAAGACGGAGAAGGAGCTGCAGGCGGCCAATGCCTTCACCAAGGGCAAGGACTGGCCGCTCTACCATGGACCGTTGAGCTCGTTCGCCGCCGCGCCCTGCGGCCTGACGCTGGCGACCGACCCCAAGGACTTCCGCCTGGCCTGGAAAAGCGAGGACCTGATGCCCTGCGGGCAGGGCAACGGGTGCCACTACCTGCCGGGCATGCTGATGTGCCGCACGATCGGCGGCGGCGCCAGCCCCGTGGTGTCGGCCGACGGCAAGGTGTACGTCAACTACATCCAGCCGGCCGGCACGGTGTCGAACATCGAAAAGAGGTATGGGAAGTCAGCAAACGCCCTGGCGGACCTCGAGAAGCTGGCTGCGGAGTGGAACAGCGAGCTGGGCCCCGGGGTGCGGGAGAAGTTCCTGCTGCATGCCGACGACGTGATCGTCTGCATGGACGCCGTCACCGGCAAGACCTTGTGGAAGACGGTGTTCGCGGAGAAGGGCCGCTACCAGCAGGGACACAAGATCGGCCCCGTGAACAATACGCCCTGCCTGGGCGACGGCAAGGTGTTTGCGATGGGCAGTCTCGGGCGGGTCTATGCCCTGGACGCCCAGACCGGCAAGCCGCTGTGGGAAGTCCCCAACATCACGGGCGTCACGCTCAATTCGCCGGAAGGCTTGAATCGCTTTCACGGCAACGCGCCGGTGTATGTCGACGGCGTGGTGGTGATGGGCAACCAGGCCGACACGCTCCACGGCTTCGACGCCAACACGGGCAAGGAGCTTTGGAAACTGCCGGGGAAGAGCCGCTCGCTCGCCGTGCCTTCGCTGTGGAAGCATCAGGGCAAGGACTCCATCATTTCGATGGACGGCGGGCGAGATGCTTCGATGAAACTCTTCTGCATCGAGCCCAAGTCCGGCAAGGTGCTCTGGGAAACGGACTACAAGGGCGGCTCCAAAGGCGTCGCGGTGAGCGGCGACATCCTGGTGGGGCTGACGTTCAGCGTGAAGGGCGAGCCCCAAAAAGACCCGGAGTGCGTCGCCTGGCGGATGACACCGGAGAAGGCGGAGCGGATCTGGGCGACGCCCGTCAAGGCATACGTGGAACTCAGTGCCCCGGCGGTGAACGACAGGTACGTCGTCGTCGGCACTGCATTAGGTCCAGCATCGTCGACCCCGGGTCAAATGCAGTTGCTGGACCTGAATACCGGCAAGGTGCTGGCGACCGCCGAAGCCCCTACAGCGATGAACGAACCTCACATCTTCATGGCCGAGAACCTGGTGTTTGTCAGCCCGGATGGCTCACACGGCAACAACTTCCTGTCGGTCTATGGCGCGACACCGGAGACGTTCAAGCTCCTGGGCAGCTGGTCGCCGCCCCACCGCCACACGAACTCCTACCACTGCAAGTGCATGGTCTTTCCGGTGGTGGAGGGCCGGCTGTTCATGCGGGGATTCGACGGCGTCCACTGCTACGACCTGCGCAAGCAGCAGTGAACCGCCGCCCGATCCCCTTCTCAGTGCGTCTGCGTGCCGGCGTCGGCGTCCTGCGGCGGACGGTGCGCCCAGATCGAGGCCAGCACCGAGCCGGTGACGTTCATCACGGCGGAGAACAGGGCCGGGACGATCGCGGCGCCCGGGATCTTCAGCACCTCGGCGGCCAGGTTGGCGGCCAGTCCGCCGTTCTGCAGGCCGACCTCGATGGCGATGGTGCGGCTGTCCTGGCGGTTGATGCCCACGAGCCGGCTGGCGGCATACCCGAACAGATAGCCGCCGAGGTTGTGCACGGTGACGCCCAGCAGCAAGAGCCCGCCCACGTGCTCCACCTGCGAGCGGCTGCGGAAGGCGATCACCCCGCCGATCAGGCAGATCGCGACCATCGACGTGACGGCGAGCAGCCGCTCCGCGACCCGCCGATCGGCCCGGCAGCGGGTGAGCACCGCGTTGGCCACGAGCCCCACGACCACCGGCGCCACGACCGTCGCCAAAAGGATAGCCCGGTCAATGGCACTTCCTCAACCGTCTTCCGGCCGATGAGCGACTCGTGAGCCTCGGGAGGAGCGTCCCGGACGTCCGGAGCGGTTTTCTCGAAACGCCCCGCGCCCGCTTCGGTGGCGTTTTTCTGCCGTCTGCGCAGACCGGGTCCCAATTCGCAGTTTCCCGACATGCGCGGGTCGCGTCCGGCACCGCTCAGAGCCTGTTGTGGATGT
>Ga0315906_10000990_pt1 | contig 43177 bp, 30 predicted proteins | sample LakEriMetagenome_4_FD_203526 | JGI IMG/M metagenome (GOLD analysis project Ga0315906, IMG submission 203526) | Freshwater fungal communities from buoy surface, Lake Erie, Ohio, United States - Buoy 2 MA122 | ecosystem: Environmental > Aquatic > Freshwater > Lake > Lake biofilm | place: USA...
CTACCGTTGTGCAGTGACTTGTGCCAATTCATCGCTGACAAGCTACTCTACGTCTGTTCAGATTACCACTTTGGCCAACTTGGCAGGGGGTACCTACACCATTGGCTCAGGCGGAACCTACGCCAACTTTACCGCAGCATTCGCGGCAGCTTCATGTGGTGTTGCCGGACCAGTCGTGTTTCAGGTTCTTGCAAACTCGGGACCATACAATGAGCAATTGACGATCAATGAAATCCCCGGAATGTCTGCGACGAATACCATCACGGTGAAGGGAAATTTCAATACACTGACCAATTCCGTAACGACGGGTGGTTACCATACACTCTATCTCAATGGAGCAGATTATTTGAGGTTTGAAGATCTGACCATCGAAGCGGCAGGTACGACTAACGGTTGGGGTGTGCGCATGAGCAACAATGCGAACAACAACACCTTCAAGCGCTGCATTATTAAAACGTCAGAAACGTCAACATCTACACTTTTTAGCGCCTTCACGTTGACCTCTTCTGCTACATCTTCAGCAACGACAGGTGGGTCGTCTGCTTCTAATCTGCTCATTGATTCGTGCCAGATTATTGGTGGCTATTATGGATTGGCGCTTTTAGGCAACGGTCTTACTATGGGTACACGCCCAAGTAACAATACGGTCCGAAACTCTACGATTTCGAACTTCTACATCTATGGAATTTATGCCTACGGTCAAAATAACCTAAGCATTTTAAATAACGATATCAATCGAATTTCACGTGCTACAGTGAGCACCTGTTATGGCATGTACAACTATGGTCGGAACCCAGGATTTCGATTCACTGGTAACCGTGTGCATGACCTTGGTGGTGCCTCAGGTACGGCCAATTTTACTGGATATTTGATGTACGGAAGTAGCTTGACAGGTACTGCGTCAAATCGTGCATTGATTACGAATAATGCCATTTACAACGTAAACAATGGCACCGGAACATTATATGGCATGTATATGCTATCTACGGATACTACAGACTTTTACCACAACACGTTAGACTTTAATTCATCAACATCTACTGCTACAAGTACAGTTTATGGAGCGTACTTTTCAGGTAACCTGAACAGCGTAAACTTCAAGAACAACCTGATCAGTATCGCATCTGCGGGAACAGGTCAGAAGTACTGCCTCTACAATGCCTCGACGACTGCTCTAATTAGTTCAAATTACAACGGACTCCACCTCAACAATCCAGGTGGAACATTGAATTTTGTCGGAGCCCGTTCGGCGACGGCCCGCTATACCACGGTTGCAGACTGGTCAACTGCAACTGGAGCGGATGCTAACAGCCTTGGATCTAATCCTCTGTTTATTAATGTGGCCACAGGCGACGTGACTCCCGGTGCTTTTGGATACAACAACGCGGGAACTCCAGTGTTTGGCTTGGTTCCGACTGACATCAATGGTGCAGCGCGCAGTTCGACAACTCCAGACATTGGAGCGGTAGAGTTCACTCCTACAGGCTGCCCAGCACCATTTGCGGTGACCGTTTCAAATGTTCGCGCAAATTCTGCCCAAGTAACGTTTAGTAGCCTGTCAGCTGCCGTGGATCTCCAATGGGGCCCTAAAGGATTTACTCCAGGAACAGGACAAGGCACGACGATTACCACCACGACTTATACCATGACGGGACTCACGTCTTATACCTCTTATGACCTTTATCTTTCAGGTAACTGTGGTGCGGGTCAGACGTCTGTATGGGTTGGGCCCTACAGCTTTGTGACTCCTGTCCAGGTTGGATGGGTCGAGAACTTCACTGCGGGTTACGATCCGTTAGCGACAGTACCCAAGCCAATGCTTTGGTCTGAGCTGAATGGCCCAGCGGCTAACCCAACGGTCATTGCGTCGAACACATCTGCATGGATGCAAAGTGGTTGGCTAAACAATGGCACCACGGGTGCTATTGAAAATGGTGTGCCCGTTGCGTCCTCTACGACGCAAGGTTGGACCGTAACCCCGTCGATTGACCTTGGCGACGTGGCTCATACTACCTACTTTGAGTGGGATATGGGTGCAACCACATCAGGTGGTACCACTGCCGGAGTGATGGGACTCGACGACTCTGTGATGGTAGTGATTTCTACAACCAATGGAGCTACGTGGAACCGCACTTCCGCATTGAAAAAGTACCATCGTATGAGCGGAATGAGCCCCTTTGGCGGTCGCTACTCTCTGAATTTGAGTGCGTACACGGGCTTGGTTAAGATTGGTTTCTACGTTGAAAGTTTGACCTCAAGCGCAGCACATCCGTTTGCTACGGGCTACGATGTGCATGTGGACAACGTTGCCCTTACTGCAACACAGTCGCCATGTTTAGTTCCGGATGTGACTTTAGCTACCACACCCGCAACGGCTACGGTCTCTTGGACGCCAGCTGCAACGGGTGGTCAGATTGCTTGGGGTCCTGTGGGCTTTAGCATCGGTTCGGGTGCATCAGGTGCAAACCAGGCTGCGGCGTCAACGAACCCATACACCATTACTGGTTTAACTCCTGGAACTGGATATCAAGTGTACTACCAAACGGCATGTGGCGCAACTGCAGGTCAGTGGGTAGGGCCATTCACATTTAGTACCCCATGTTTAAGTGCGATGAGCGGTGCCTACACGGTGGACTCTAGCGGTACCGGTGCAAACAACTTCACCACCCTCGCGGCTGCGGTGAATGCACTCGGTGTGTGCGGTGTTTCAGGTCCGGTCACCATCACATTGGCGGGCTATGAGCACACCGGTGGATTGAGCCTTGCCCTCATTCCAGGTGCCAGTGCGACGAATACGGTAACTTTCCAAGGTGCAGCCGCAGGAGGTTCCTCAATCAAAGGAACCGTTGGCCAATTTGGCGCGGTGGTTTTCAACGGAACCCAGCACGTGAAAATTCAAAACCTCACGGTAAATGCACCCGCTATGTCAGGTGTCATTTTGACGGGAGGAGCCGAGTACATCACGATTCACAACAACACAATCCTTGCGGATACCACTGGAACCACGTCGACCATTGCGGGGATTGCGTCGACTGCCAGCTTGACATCGGTTTCAGCGTATGGAAACAATGCCAACCACATCACGGTGACCGACAACGTCATCAAGGGTGGCTACTACGGTGTGCGCTTTAACGGAACCAGTACTACGGTTCGATGCAACGACATCGTGTTCTCGGGTAACACGATTAAAAAGGCATACTACTACGGCTACTACGCCTACTACATGGATGATTTGGTGATCAACGACAACGTGATCAACAACTTCCGTAACTCGTTCAACTATGCGATGTACGGGTACTATGTGAACGAAGTTGAGGTTCAGCGCAACTTCTCTGAATCGTACTACTACGGAATCGTGTTGGGCTACTTAAATCGTGACTACAAGCCTGCAGTTAATTCGTTGATTGCAAACAATATGTTCATCGGTACGAGCAGCTACGGTGGCTACTTCCCCTATGCGCGCTACATGAACATGTACCACAACACGTTTAAGGGCTCGAGCTACGGTTGCTACATGTTGACGTCAACAGGGACTTCGCAATCTAAAGTGTTGAATATCCGCAACAACATCTTCCAGGGCGGAACCTACGCGTTCTACTTCAGTGGCACTTCTATGGACTCTGTGACGATGGACTACAACATTTACAACCATGGCGGAACTACGTTTGTATGGTACGGCTCAGCCCGTGCAAGCCTTGCGGCATGGCAGACGGCGAACCCGACCTTGAATGCGAACTCATCGACCAATGCGGTAATCTTTGCAGGCAACAATGACCTTCACGTGGTGAACGGTGGACCGAACAACATCGGAACTCCAATTGCGGGATTCACCACTGACATCGACGGTGATGTGCGCTCAACGACCACGCCAGATATTGGTGCGGACGAGTACACCCCGATCGACTACGACATGTCACTTGAAATGATTCAAGGCATCGCAGGTTGCGGTGATTCAAATGCCTATGCTACTGTAGTGGTGAAGAATCGTGGCAACCAGGTTGCTACGGGCTACACTGCGACGATTGAGCTGAATGGTCCAAACGGAGTCGCTACCCAGCAGGCTGCATTGACGGGAATCTCCATTCCGAGTTTTGGTTCTGACACAGTTCAAGTGGGTCCATTTAACACTTACGCGGGCGGAGCATTCGCGGTACAGGGTTGGGTGACCTACGCCAACGACCAAGTGTCCTCGAACGATAGCCTCAATGGGGGAGTTCGCAACACCACTTCAATCATTCCTGCGACCGTTGCACAAACTCCAGTGTGCTTCAATGCAGATTCGGTGACCTTCGTGGCCAATGCCATTCCTGGCGTTCGCTACGCATGGTACCCCACGGCGACCGATACCGTGGCGATTGTGGATGGCGACAGCTTGACCGTTGCTCTTGATCCAAATGCGACCTACTATTTGGGTTACCGCTCGTCAATTGATACCATTGTCCAGAACGTGGGCACATTGGCATCTACTAGTACCAACATCACTCCGTACAAGACATTCTACCACGATGGACGCGCACAGTACATCATCTATGCCGACGAGCTTCAGGCTGCGCTTGGCGGTGCAAACCCATCGCTGATCAGCGGAATCGCCTTTGACGTAGTGTCTTCAGCGGCTCAGGGATTGAATGACTTCACGGTGAAGGCGGGAAATATCCCGACGATTCCGACGACGGGCTACATTGACAATACGGGCTTCACCACGGTATTCAACACGGCAACGTACAATACGAATGCGGGATGGAACCTTCACAACTTCAGCACGCCAGTCCTTTGGGATGGAGTAAGTGATTTCTGTGTGGAGGTGTGCTTCAATAACACGTCATACACATCGAACTCAAGTGTTCGATACGAAACCTTGACGCGCAAGGGCACGATTGATGGCTTTGCCGATGCCGGTGCTGCCAGCGGATGTACTCCAGGTACGGTGAGCGCGACCCATTCGAACAACCGTCCGAACTTCAAGCTCGTGGCTGAAGCTCAAGCATGCTCGAACCTGCGCCTTCCCGTAACTGCACTCATCGATTCAACGACTGCTACTGCGGTTGCGACCTTCGCTGAGGTGAATCCTGTCACCGGAACCTTTGAGTTCTACGCCAACACCTCAACCGGTCAGACCTTTGATTGGACCTACGGCGACGGCAACTCGGGCAGCGGCGACACTGCTACCCACACCTACGGCGCAGCTGGCGTATTCACGGTAACCCTCGTGGTCACCGATTCCACCTGCGGCACGGCTGATACGACCACCTTCACGGTGACCTCGCACATCGGCCTCGACGAGAACGCCTTGGGTCAGACCTTGGCGGCCTTCCCGAACCCCAACACGGGTATGTTCACAGTGCGCATCGCGGGTAGCGAGGCCTTCGAAGGCCAACTCGAGGTGCTGAACGTGATGGGCCAAGTGGTGACAGCCACGTCGGTCGACAAGCGCAGCGCGAGCCTCGACGTCAACCTAGACCTACGCGACTACGCTAAGGGCATTTACATGGTCCGTCTCAGCGGATCAGAGGGCCAGGCGGTGCTCCGCGTTGTGGTGCGCTAAGCGTCCGTTTGACCTCTAAAAGAGTGAGGCCGCCTGGGTAACTGGGCGGTCTTCTTATTTGTTGTACCTTTGCGCCCGCATAACGTCCGCCTTGCCGCCTTAAGGGGCTTCGGTTCCGAAGGGAGGAAAGTCCGGACATCACAGAGCACCGCGCTACCTAACGGGTAGGCAGTTGAGGGGCAACCCAAGGCTGACAGCTAGTGCCACAGAGAGGGAAACCGCCAACGGAGCATCGTATGAGTAACGGGGGCAAGGGTGAAAAGGTGGGGTAAGAGCCCACCAGCGTCAGGAGCAATTCTGATGGCTTGGTAAACCTCGCGGGATGAAATGCCATGTAGGCTGGCGCTTGAAGACGGCTCGTCTGAGCCAGCGGGTAGGCAGATAGAGCAGTTGGGTGACCAACTGCCCAGATCAATGGCAAGGGCGCAACGCAAGGGGCGAACAGAATCCGGCTTACAGGACGATATGCTTTTCTACGACCGAAGGCTCCGCGGGTTGGGGCCATTTTATTAGGGCTTTTAATTCCATCCTCGCGATGTCTACATTTACTGAACTCGGCCTTCGCGCCGAACTCCTCCAAGCGATTGAAGCGCTTGGCTTTGAACAGGCTACACCTGTTCAATCCGAAACAATTCCCATTCTACTTGAGGCTAAAGGTCAGACCGATATGGTTGCCTTGGCCCAGACCGGAACGGGTAAAACGGCCGCTTTTGGCCTTCCACTTCTACACATGCTTCTTGAGGACGGCGAGCCGTCTGCCAAGAACCGTCCAAAGGCGCTAATTCTGGCTCCGACCCGCGAACTCTGCGTGCAGATTTCGACTGAGATGGAGAAGTACGCGACCGAAACCGGACTTCGCATGCTTGCCGTGTACGGCGGAGCCGCGATGCGCACCCAAATCACAGCCATGAAAAAGGGCGTGGATATTTTGATGGCAACCCCAGGTCGCCTTCTCGACTTGAACCGCCAAGGTCAGGTCCTGTTTGACGACCTCGAGTACATCATTCTCGATGAGGCCGACGAAATGCTCAACATGGGATTCTGGGACGACGTCCAAGAAGTCCTCAAGCAAGCCCCAGAGGGTCGCAACATTTGGTGCTTTAGCGCTACGCTGCCCAAGCCCATCGATTCGATGACCAAGACGCTCATGAACGACCCTGTTCGTGTGCAAATTGGCCAGCGCAACTCGGGCACCTCTACAGTGACGCACACGGTATTTGTCGTGCCCAAGGAGCACCGCTACAGCGGATTGCGTCGTCTACTTGACAGCGCGCCTGGGCTCTACGGTATGATTTTCTGCCGTACCAAAATCGAAACCCAGGAACTCGCCGAGCGCCTTGTGGCCGAAGGCTACACCGCTTCTGCACTTCACGGTGACTTGAGCCAGCAGCAGCGTGACTTGGTCATGCAGTCGTTCCGCCACAAGCGCGTAAAACTTCTCGTGTGTACTGACGTAGCGGCTCGCGGAATCGACGTTCAAGACCTGTCGCACGTGATTCACTTCGGATTCCCTAACGATACCGAGAGCTATAACCACCGCAGCGGACGTACTGGCCGTGCCGGTAAGTCAGGTTCAAGTTGGGCACTCATCAACCCTATGGAGCGCCGCAAAATCGCATTCATTCAGAAGATGATCCAGCGCGAAATGCTGCAAAGCCCGTTGCCTACCCGCGACGAGGTATTGGCGCGCCAGGTGAACCACTTTGCTGAAGAGTTCGCTGCCCACCCTGAGGCTCCTGAGGTAATCAAGCCATTGGTTGAGGCAGTAATGCCCCAATTCGAGCACATGACCTCGCGCGAACTTATCGAGCGCTTCTTTGCCGCAGAACTGCACGAGCTCGTGCAGCACTACGTGAACGAGCAAGCTGAGGTTCCGTCGGTGCGTCCCCAAAAGGACCGCAAAGAGCGCGGAGGCGATTTTGAAGAGCGCGGATCCAAGCGCCAGCGCGGAATGGATTCCCCACAGGAGCAACGCTTCTCGATCAACGTGGGCGAAACCCACGGCTTTACGTGGTTTGCCCTTAAAGATTTCTTGCGCGAATCTGCCCGCCTCGGCGAAGGCGAGGTCCAAGGTGTCAATTGTGGACCCGAGCAGAGCTACTTCAACGTGCCTCTGACCCGCATCGATGAAGTGCAAATGGCCCTGAATGGAGCTGAGATCAAAGGAATAACCGTAGAACTCGAGGCCGTAGAAGATCAAGTTGGTCGTTTTGAGCGCGAGCGCGGACCCCGCAACGACCGTTTTGGCGGCGGACGCCCTCAAGGCAAGTTCGGTGACCGTGGCGGATACCGTGGCGGAAGCGACCGTGGCGGCTACCAAGGCGGCGGCGGAGGCGGCTACCGCGGAAGCAGTGACCGTGGTGGCTACCAAGGTGGCGGCGGAGGCGGCTACCGTGGCGGAAGCAGTGACCGTGGCGGCTACCAAGGTGGTGGCGGAGGCTACCAAGGTGGTGGCGGCGGAGGCTACCGTGGCGGAAGCAGTGACCGCGGAGGCTACCAAGGTGGCGGAGACCGTGGCGGCTACCAAGGCGGCGGAGACCGTGGCGGCTACCAAGGAGGCAATTCAGGTGGCTACCAAGGTGATAAGAACCGCGGCGGCTCATGGACCCAGCGCCAAGAGACTCCCGATTGGGCACGCGGCGGAGACGACCGTGCCGACGCGTTCAACCGCGGTGCAAGCGACACGTCGTTCAGCGGGCCCGACCGCAAGCCACGTTTAGGCGGTAAGCCTGGATTTGGCGGCAAGCCCAGCTTCGGCGGTGGCGGCAAGCGATTCGGCGGAGGCCCGGGTGGTAAGCCAAGCTTCGGCGGCGGCAAGCCCGGCGGACGCAAGCGCATGTAATCCAAGCCTCACGGCATAAAAAAAGCCGGCCCCAAGGGGTCGGCTTTTCTTTTGCTCTAAACCTCGATGTCCTAGTGGAACTCGGCGAGATAGCGCTCTGCATCGAGGGCGGCCATGCAACCAGTTCCGGCCGCAGAAATCGCCTGACGGTAGACCTTGTCTGCCACGTCACCAGCAGCAAAAACGCCGGGCTTGCGGGTTTTGGTGCTTCCGGGTTGAATTTGAAGGTAGCCCACCTCGTCCATGTCGAGTTGGCCCTTGAAAATGTCGGTGTTGGGCTTGTGGCCGATGGCGACAAAGAATCCAGTGGCTTCAATCACGTCTTCGACACCGGTCTGAAGGTTGCGCACTTTGACGCCTTCGACGCCTTGATCACCGAGAAGTTCAACGGTCTCGGTATGCCAGCGAACTTCGATGTTCGCAGTGTTCATGATGCGGTTTTGCATCGCCTTGGACGCGCGAAGCTCGCCCTTGCGGACCAGCATCGTAACCTTGGGGCAGAGCTTGGCCAAGTACGATGCCTCTTCAGCGGCCGTGTCACCACCACCCACAATGACTACGTTTTGGCCCTTGTAGAAGAATCCGTCGCAGACTGCGCATGCGCTCACGCCGTGGCCCATGAATTGTTCTTCGCTCGGAAGCCCGAGGTACTTCGCCGTGGCACCGGTGGCAATAATCACTGACTGAGCTTGGATTTGGGTGCCCTCATCTACAGTCAGCGTGTGGAATCCGCCTGGAGTTTCAGAAAATTCCACAGAGCTGATCATGCCCCATCGAACGTCGGTTCCGAAGCGTTCGGCCTGGTTTTTAAGATCTTCCATCATGGAATTGCCGTCGACTCCCTGGGGGTAACCAGGGAAGTTGTCCACCTCGGTCGTGGTGGTGAGTTGGCCGCCAGGCTGCAGTCCGACGTACATAATGGGTTTGAGGTCAGCGCGTGCGGCATAAATGGCCGCAGTGTATCCGGCAGGTCCGGATCCGATAATCACGACATTGTGTTGTTCCATGTCCCAAATGTACGAGGCGACTTCGCACCGATGCGGATCCGATGTCCCATTTTACTGTATCAATTCGCGTATATTTGCCGCCCTATTCGGGATGTAGCTCAGGTGGTAGAGTACACGTCTGGGGGGCGTGTGGTCGCAGGTTCAAGTCCTGTCATCCCGACAAAATCCTCTTAACTGCGGTTAAGGGGATTTTTTGTTTCGCTAAACCATGGTGCAACATCATTTATTAAAATGTTGATTTGCAATGTTTTACGACCAAAATTGCACCCGTAGTTTTACTTATCAACCGGGCTTGTACGCTTCAATTAATTGTCTAACTTCATAAAGCGCAACAGGTAAAGCCATCGCTACAGATGGTCTGAGCTGGACGGCAAGACTTAGGTTAAGTTGTTCGCGTTGAGGTAGATGGGTAGCGCTCCTGCGCATCAGTTTGGGAAGGCCTTGCTTGGTACCCCATAAAGTCTACTTCACTAGGTTGCCACTGCCCGACGACGGTCGGAACCTCAGTGTGCAGTCCAAGAGGGGTAGAGCCCCTCGGCCAATCTGGAACGCCTTAGGGCGTGGAAGCTTGCTTCCGCTAGATTGCTCCACCAACGTGTCCGGCGTTTAGACCTCGGTGCACGTCGCAGAATGAGCTGCGAGCTGGCACGTACGGCTTGGATGGGGGAGAGCAACCGCTCACGGATCCTTGGGATAGAGGATCGGCAGCCTCTGGCGAGAGGAAGGTGCTTGGGCGAGTGGGTTCATTGCTTGGTGCGCCAGAGTCAGGCTTTTGGCGAGCACATCGAGCACAGACCGTCCTACGGGACGTGTGGGATTCACGCACTTCCACTAAGGTGCACCCGCTGAGCGCGGTACCGCAAGGTGCCGCGCTTGTCTTTTAAGGGTGGTTTATGTTACTATTGTGTAACCCGGTACACTTATTGCACCTCGCATTCTAATTTTGTCCCCATGAGCATGCGAATCGATTTTGACCCCTCGGATTTTAACGTGGCATTGGCCACCTCAGTCGTCGTATTTGGCTTTGATGGCCACCAGCTCGTCACGTTGTTAGCGACCAAAGTGGGTGAGCCCTATGAAGGTGCCCACATCTTGCCGAGTGCGGTAATCCAGCCTGCCGAGGCCCCTGAGAATGTGGCCAAGACAATCCTTCGGGTACTTACGGGTCGTGACGACTGGCCCCTGGAGCAACTCAATTCGTTTGCCAATCCGTACCGAAACCCTTCGGGTCGCGTGGTGAACATTGCCTACTATTGCCTCGTACGCTTGTCGGACGAGCTCAAGGCAGGGCTTGAGTCCAAGGGCTATGTATGGGTGCCGGTGCAAAAGGTGCCCTCGATGGCCTACGACCACGATGAAGTCTTGGCGTATGCCCGTGAACGCTTCAAGCGTCGCGTGAAGCGACGCCCGGTGGGGTTCACACTGCTTCCGCGTGAATTCACCCTCAATGAGATCCAGCGCCTGTACGAATGTGCGCTGGGCAAGAAGTTTGACAAGCGCAACTTTCGCCGCAAGGTTCTTAAGAGTCAGCTACTGATCGAAACGGGCAACAGCGTACGGTCAAGCGCCAAGGCCAAGCGCCCTTCGCGCCTCTACATGTTTGACGAAAAGAAGTACCAGACGCTGACGCTCAAGGGCTACGACATCGTGTACTTCTAACAGCACCTCCGTCCAAAAGAAAAGGCCCCAATTGGGGCCTTTTTTATGCGGGGTACGCTGCGGATTAGTGGATTCCGCGCATCAGCTTGCGAAGCAGGGGCGTCAGGGCAAAGAGCAGTGCGGCACCCACAGCGGCCGTGATGGTCAAGAACACGAACAAGTTCATGTCGGGTGCGATAGAGTGCAGAAGGCTCTCCATGATTCCGGCCAGGTAGTTGGCGAGGGCCATCGAGGCAAACCACAAGCCCATCATCACGCTTACAATTTTGGGCGGAGCCAGCTTGGTCACCATTGAGAGTCCAATCGGCGAAATGCACAGCTCGCCAAACGTGTGAAGCACGTACACTCCGATCAGCCACATGGGGCTGATCAGACCTTCTCCTTCAGCCGCAAAGCTCGCGAAGGACATCACCACAAAGCCAAGAGCCAGTAGCGTGAGGCCGAGACCAAACTTTGCAGGGGTTGAAGGGTTCATGTTGCGGGTGGCAAGGTTGACCCACAGAGAGGCAAACATGGGGGCGAAAATGAAGATGGCCAAGGCATTAATGCTCTGAAAAAGCGATGCGGCAATCTCGTATCCAAAGACCACGCGGTTGGTCTCTTCGGCGGCAAAAAGGTTAAAGGTTCCGCCGGCTTGCTCAAATCCGCTCCAAAAGAAAATGTTGGCGATTGAGAAGATCAGAATGGCTCCGACGCGGCTCCACTGCTCGCCACCAGAGGTCCCGTTGTAGATGATGTAGGCGATGCCCAGAACGGCGATGGCGCCTACCACTTTGAGGGCGAGCGACATGGCGTCCTCAGAAATGGCGTCCTGAAGGGCCAAAAATCCGTAGACGGTAGCTACGCCACCGGCGACAAATGCGGCGATGGTTCCGAAGTCGGCAGCTCCGAGGCGAACGCCTTCGCGGCCGGGAGGCATTCCGCGTCCTTCGAGCTTGGGCTCCTCAACATAGAGCCATACGGTGGCCAAGAGCATTCCGACACCGGCGCTTCCGAATCCCCACATCCAGCCCACTTGCTCACCGAGTGTTCCGCAAATAATTGGCGACAAGAAGGCGCCAAGGTTGATGCCCATGTAAAAGATGGTGAAGGCGGAATCTTTGCGCGGATCGTTGTCCGTGTAGAGCGCACCGACGATGGTCGAAATATTCGGCTTAAAGAATCCGTTGCCCACGATCAAGAGGCCAAGGCCCATGTGGAACATCCACTGGCGCAGGGCTTCGTCGGCGGCAAAGGCGTGCGAACCTGCCAACGCAAATTGGCCAAAGGCCATGAGGAATCCACCGATGTAGATGGCGCGGCGCTGTCCGAGGATGCGGTCGGCGAGGGCTCCGCCGATGATGGGGGTCAGGTACACCAATCCGGTGAAGATGCCGTAGATCTCGAGGGCCGAGGCACGGTCCATTCCGAATCCGCCACGTGCGTATTCAGTGGTGAGGTAGAGCACCAAGAGGGCGCGCATTCCGTAGTAGCTGAAGCGTTCCCACATCTCTGTAAAGAAGAGGGTGTAGAGCCCGCGGGGGTGCGACATTTTTTCGGTTGAAGCCATAGTAAGGGTGTTTATCGTTCGCGTTGGGGGTGAAAGTTAAGCGTCAGTTGCGATTAGCCAATAGCTGTTAGAGGTTTTCGATCAAGAAGTTGGTCATTTTGGTAAACAATTGGTAGCGCGTGGCGCCGCCAAAGATTCCGTGGTTCTTGTCGGGGTAGACCATGTAGTCAAACTGCTTGTTGGCCTGAATGAGCTCTTCGGCGAGGCGCATCGAATTCTGAACGTGGACGTTGTCGTCTCCGGTTCCGTGGACCAGCAAGAGGTTGCCCTTGAGTTTAGCGGCGTGGGCCAGGGGCGAATTGATGTCGTAGTTCGTCGAATTCTCGGCGGGAGTGCGCATGTAGCGCTCGGTGTAGATGTTGTCGTAGAAACGCCAGTTGGTCACCGGGGCGACGGCGATGGCGGCTTTAAATACTTCGGAACCTTGCATTAAGCAGTTCGATGCCATGAATCCACCGTAGGACCAGCCCCAGATTCCGATGCGGCCGGCGTCGACGTTGGGGTGCTTGGCCAGGGACTGCGCGGCGGCGATTTGGTCTTCGACCTCGTACTTGCCGAGCTGCAGGTAGGTGACTTTTTTGAAGTCGCGGCCTTGGGCGCCGGTTCCGCGGTTGTCCACGCACACGATCCAGTAGCCTTGTGCCGCCAAGTGCTGGTACCAGAAGTAGTCGCGGCCACCCCAGCGCTGGGTGACTTGCTGGCTTCCCGGACCGCCGTACACAAACATGAGCACGGGGTACTTTTTGCTGGCGTCAAAGTTTAACGGGCGAATCTCCCATGCCGGTAGCTTTTGGCCATTGGCCGCCTCGAGCGTGAAAAACGTCTTGGGCGATAAGGCGAATTCGCCCAGGTTTTTGCGCAATTCGGCGTTGTCTTCGAGCACGCGAACCTGCTTGCCGTTGCGGTCCATCAAGGCGTAGCTGGCTGGCCCGTTGCCGTCTTGTGTAGTTAGTACGTAGTAGTCGAACGACGAAGAAAAGTCGGCTTCATTGGTCGGTGCCTTAGTTGCGATACCTGTGGGCTTACCGCCCTTCAGCGTGGTGCGAAACACCTCCCTTTGGCTTGCACTACGCGAAGCTGCTTGGTAGTAGACTTCGCCGCGAGCCTCGTCCACCCCGTAAAAAGTGGTGATGTCATAGGCTCCGCTGGTGATGGGGGTGGATTTGCTTCCGTCGGCGCTGTAGAGGTAGTAGTGGGTGAATCCGCTGCGCTCGCTGGCCCACACGAGGCGTCCGTCGGCTAAAAAGCTGAATTCGCGCTCGGATTCCACGTAGGCAGCGTCGGTTTCGAGCAAAAAGCGGCGCGGAGCCTTGCCCTTCGTGTAGGTCATCACCTGCATCGAGTCCTGGTGGCGGTTCAGCGTGGCAAAAAACAGCTCGCCTTTGGGGCTCCAGGCCATGCGCGGAATGTATTCGTACTTCAAACCCTCACTTGCCGTCACGGTAGAAGAACCATTCCACACGTGCAAACTGACCACGGAATTTACCTCGCCGGCCTTCGGGTACTTAAATACGTAGGGCTTGGGGTAGGTATCGCTTCCGTACATGTCCATGCTGAACGTCGGAACCGCACGCTCGTCAAAGCGCAAGTAGGCGAGGGACTTGCTGTCGGGGCTCCAGGCCAGAGCGACGTGAAAGCCAAATTCCTCTTCGTAGACCCAATCCGGGGCACCGTTGAGGATGGCGTTGTCTTCGCCGTCGGTGGTCACCTGCTTCACTGCCGCCGTAGCCAAGTTTTGCACATAAATGTTGCGCTCAAACACAAAGGCGAGCTGCGTTCCGTCGGGCGAAAGCACTGGGTTTTGAATCGGCTTGCCGTAGACCTGCGCAAGCTTCTTGGCCTGTCGGTCCCAAACGTAAACCTTGGCCGTGTAGGAGTGGCGGTAAATGGGCTCGATGTCGGTCTCGAGAATCACATACCGCTCACCAGGGGCGAATTCGTAGCTGCTGAAGCTCAACGGGGCGCCATTCACGTTCAGTTCTGCCTTTGAAACCATCACGTCCACTGCGGCGCCCGTGGCAAAACTGAAGCGCTCAATTCCTTGGGTGGTTTGGCGGCTGAAGTGCTTGCCGTCTTCGAGCGAGCGAAATCCTTGGATTCCACGGGCATTGAATACACGGGACTCGTAGAGGTCAGACATCGCCACAGGGCGTTGGGCAATTAGGGCAGCGGAACTCAGCACGAGTGCGGCCACTAAGCGGATACTGCGGTACATTTGGTGCAAATCGTTAGGGATCAAGATGGCCGAAGTTACGCGAAAATCACTCGAAGAATTAACTGCCCTGCTCGGGGCCGAACACGTTTCAATTGACGCGGAACGCCGTTCCGATTTTTCGCACGACGAAACCGAAGACCTGCGCGTGCTCCCTGATGTAGTGCTGCGCCCCGGTACGCCCGATGAAGTGGCCGCGGTGCTGCGCTGGGCCAACGAGCACGAGGTTCCCGTCACTCCGGCCGCTGCGCGCACGGGCTTGAGCGGCGGCGCCATTCCCGCCCACGGCGGAATTTCGCTGAGTATGGAACGCTTCAACCGCATCCTTGAAATCGATTCCGCCAACTTTCAGGCGGTGGTCGAACCCGGCGTGGTCAACCAAGTCTTTCACGAGGCCTGCCGCGAGCAAGGGCTCTTTTATCCGCCCGACCCCTCGTCGTGGGGCAGCAGCACGATGGGCGGGAACGTCGCCTACAACGCGGGCGGCCCGAAGGCCGTGAAGTACGGCGTCACCTCGGCCTACATCCTCAACCTTGAGGTGGTGCTGCCCACCGGTGAGGTGATCTGGACCGGAGCCAATACCCTCAAAAACAGCACGGGCTACAACCTGACTCAGCTCATGGTGGGTTCTGAAGGCACATTGGGCGTGATCACCAAGATTGTGGTGCGCCTGATTCCGTACCCTCGCCACCATTTTACAATGCTGGCTCCGTTTGCCTCCGCCGAGGTTGCCTGTGCGGCCGTGGCGCGCATTTTTCAGGCCGGAATCACCCCGAGCGGACTCGAATTCATGGAACGCGATGCGATCGACTGGACGCTTCGGTTTGTGGACGGCGTGTCGATTCCGACCGGACCCGGCATCGAGGCCCACTTACTGATGGAAGTTGATGGAACCGACGAAGAGGCCGTTTTGCGCGAGGCTGAACAGCTTGCCGCGGTGGCCGAAGAGGCGGGCGCCCTCGAGGTACTGTTTGCCCAAACCCAAGCGGAGCGCGACGCACTCTGGAAGCTCCGCCGCCGCGTCGGAGAGGCCGTCAAAAAGCACAGCATTTATAAAGAGGAGGACACGGTGGTACCGCGGGCCAAGCTGCCCGACCTGCTGCGCGCAGTCAAGCGCATCGGTGGCGAGTACGGGTTTGAGTCCGTGTGCTACGGCCACGCAGGCGACGGAAACCTGCATGTCAATATCGTCAAAGGCGGCATGAGCGACGCGGACTGGCACGGCGACCGCCTGCAGCAGGGCATTCGCCAGCTCTTCACCGAGGTGCGCGCCATGGGCGGAACCATTTCGGGCGAGCACGGCATCGGTCTGGTGCAAAAGGGCTTCATGGACTTGGCCTTCGCGCCCGCGGCACTCGACCTTCAGCGCGGAATCAAATCCTTGCTCGACCCCAAGAATATTCTGAATCCGGGCAAGATTTTTGCTTAATTTAGTACAGAATTTTGTACGAAAATGATTTCAACCACCCTTACCGACCTTCGCCGAGAACTCAAGGCCTATGTAGACCAAGTGGTCGACGAGGGTGAAATCATTGTGGTCAACCGCGGACGCCGCAAAGGCGTAGTGGTCATGTCGCTTGACCAATTCAATATGCTTGACGCCACGCAGTGGCTCACCTCGAGTGCTGCAAATGCGTCGCGTCTTCGCGATGCAGTTCGCCAAGCAGACTCCCAAGAGTACCAAAGCCACGATTTAATCGAGCCGTGAAGCTGGTCTTTGTTCCGCGCGCCTGGGAAGATTACCAACACTGGGTCGCGTCGGACAAAGCCGTTTTAAAACGAGTGAATTATTTACTGAACGAAGTTCAGCGAACGCCATTTCACGGATCCGGAAAGCCGGAAGCGCTTAAGCATGATTTTAAGGGATGCTGGTCGCGACGTATTACGGCAGAACATCGTTTAGTGTACCGCGTTGACGGCGACCAAGTGGTCATCCTACAAGCTCGCTACCATTACTGAAGTCCTCGGAACCTCGGTTCCGCCATCCCTGGTCGTGCCTCGTTCAGCGCGTAGCGCATCCAGTGCACGTCGCACCACTGGCCAAACTTTTGACCTGCCGCGGTGTAGGTTGCAAAGGACTCGTATCCGCAGGCGGAGTGCAGCGCGACGCTCGAGTCGTTGGGAAGTGTGATGACTCCGTAGGCCCAGACGAACCCGCGCTCAGCAAGCGAAGGCAAGAGGGCAGCGTAGAGCGCGCGGCCGACTCCCTGGCGGTGGGCTTCGGGGGCTACGTACACGCTGGTTTCAACGGCCCACTGGTAGGCAATGCGCTCGCGGTGGGTGGTTCCGTAGGCATAGCCCAGAACCGAACCGTCAGGATCCACAGCCACCCAAAACGGGAAACGCCCGGCGATGTGCGCCAGGCGTTCCGATAAGTCGTGCAGCGACGGAACCTCGGTCTCGAAGGTCGCTGAGGACTGCGCCACCACGGGCCCGTAAATCGCCAAAATGGATTCGGCGTCAGAGGGACGGTAGGGGCGGAGCGTCATCTTAGTCGCGGCGGCCCATGTACAGCATGATGTAGTACAGCAGCTGGGTTACGGCAGCGGCGGCAGCCACGAGGTAGGTGCGGGCAGCCCACTTGAGGGCGTCTTCAGCTTGGTGATGGTTGCTGGCGTCGGTGATTCCGGCACCCTGAAGCCACACGAGCGCACGGCGCGAAGCGTCGTACTCGACGGGTAGGGTGACCACGGCAAACGTGGCCAGCACCGTTTGGGCCACGATGAGCACGATAAGGGCTTGATCCCAACCAAGGCCGAGAATGCTCATTCCGAAGATCGAGAACAAGAACACCATGTTCATTATTTGGCCGCTCATGTTTACGACGGGAACCATCTTGCTGCGCATCGTCAACCAGGTATAGGCGGTGGCGTGCTGCACGGCGTGTCCGCACTCGTGGGCGGCGACGGCGGCGGCTGAAACGTTGCGGCCTTCGTAGACCTCAGGTGACAAGTTGACCGTTTTGTTGGCCGGATTGTAGTGGTCAGACAGTTTGCCAGGTACGCTGACGATTTGGACACTGTGCAGCCCGTAAAAGTCGAGCATGCGGCGGGCCACTTCGGCTCCCGACAAGCCACTCGTGAGGTAGCTCTCTGAGTACTTTTTGAAGCGGTTCTTCAAGCGGGCCTGCACGGCGAAGCCCAAAACCATAAAGAGGAGGAGGATAATAATCATTGCGGTTTGGTCGATAAGTGGGTGGAAAAGTACAAATCTTGTGCCTCCCGGTGCAAGGCCTGACCGCTTAATTTGCACACATGGCAGCACCCCTCATTTTAGTGACCAACGACGACGGCATCACGGCGCCCGGAATTCGCACTTTGATCCACGCAATGAACCAGTTAGGTGACGTGGTGGTCGTGGCGCCCGACAGTCCGCAGAGCGGAATGGGCCACGCGATAACCCTTCACGAATCACTCCGACTGAAGCCGATGAGCATCGATGCGGGTCCGCAAACCGAGTACGCCTGCAGCGGAACCCCTGTGGACTGCGTCAAGTTGGCCGTGCACGAGGTGCTCAAGGACCGCAAGCCCGACCTTATCGTGAGCGGCGTCAACCACGGCAGCAATGCCAGCGTCAACGTGATTTACAGCGGAACCATGTCTGCCGCCGTCGAAGGCGCCATGCAGGGCGTGCCCAGCATTGGATTCAGCCTACTTGACTACAAATGGGACGCCGACTTTCGCCCCGTAGAGCCCTACCTCAAGCAGATTGCCCAGGATGCGCTGACCCACGGGCTGCCTGAGGGAGTCTGCCTCAATGTCAACTTTCCCAATGCTGATAAGGCGCCGTATGCTGGGGTGCGCGTGGCGCGCCAGGCACTCGGATTCTGGAAGGAGTCTTTTGAGGAGCGCAACGACCCCTACGGCAAGCCCTACTACTGGATGCGCGGCGACTACCACAACCCCGACGGGGCTGAGGATACCGACATCTGGGCGCTGGACCATGGCTTTGTGAGTGTGGTTCCGACCCAGTTTGACCTTACTGCCCACCACGCCCTGTCGAACCTGCACCGCCGCCTCGACCAGCGATGAGTCCGGGTCCGCGTCGCGAACGCCTCGAAGCCTACATGGGCCTGCTCGTGGCCGCGGGAACTCCGTGGTTTGCGTGGTCCTACCTACTGGCGACGTATCCCGGATTGCCGCCCGTGGCCGAGCTCGACAGCGACCTTTGGGCCTATCTGCTCAATCGAGTGCTGGCCATTTCGGTCATATTGGAGGGTATTTACCTCACCTTGGCCTTGAGTTTGAAGCGCTACCGCATGGCATTCAACATCGTGCTCATTAGCTTGATTTATATCATAACCGCCATCTACTGGCGTTGGGAATGGTTGTGAAGCGCATCTTTATTTTGGCGGGTGAGGCCTCGGGCGACGTACTCGGGGCGGAACTCGTTCGTGCCCTACGTCGCATTCAGCCCCAGCTGCACATTGACGCGTGGGGCGGAACCGAGCTCAGCCGCGCCCTGAACAAACCGGTACTTCGAAACCTCGACCAGCTTGCCTTTATGGGGTTTTGGGATGTGCTCCGCAACGCAGGGGCCGTTCGGGCCAACTTTGCGGCAGCGCGTGCGGTGCTTTCAGAGCCTTGGGACCTCGTAGTGCTGATTGACTACCCGGGATTCAACCTGCGTTTGGCCAAGTGGATGGCCACGCGGCCCTGGCGAAGCCAGCGGCGCGTGGTCCAGTTGGTTGCCCCCAGCGTGTGGGCATGGAAGGAGGGCCGCGTCCAAATACTCAAGCAGGCATACGATGCGGTGATTCCGCTGCTTCCCTTTGAGCCTGAATTCTTGGCGAAGCGCGGCGTGAATGCACCCTTCTTTGGGCACCCAGCCCTTGATCGCTTTGCCCCAGGGTCTGCGACGGAGTCGGGGGTTTTGGTGCTGGCTCCGGGGTCGCGCAAGGCCGAGCTTCAGCGGCTTGCGCCGGTATTTGCCGCCACAGCTGCCCGTTTGGGCATGAAGCCGCGGTGGATTCGCCCCTCATCGTGGACCGAAGGCGCCTACCGGGCGATGCTGCGCGAGGCCCTTCAGGCCGAGCCGCACGGCGAATTGGCCGAGGGAATGGCTAGTGCCCGAGGTGCGCGAGCCGCCTTGGTGGCGAGCGGCACTGCGACCTTGGAGCTTGCGCTGCTCAAGGTTCCGATGGTTGTGGCCTACAAGGTTGATGCACTCAGTTTTGCGCTGGCGAAGCGCTTAGTGAAGGTGAAGTACGTGTCGCTGGTGAACCTGGTGCTGGGGCGAGAAGCGGTCAACGAACGACTTCAAAATCAGTGCGCACCTGAAGTTTTGGCCCAAGACCTCAGTGAGTTGATGGCCGACGGCCCGTTGCGTAGCATGATGCTTGCAGACTTCGAGCAGTTTGCTGCGGCGTTGGGCGAAGGTGGAGCCATGGACCGCACCGCCTCATATTTGCTCCAGGAATGAAAAAGTTGATCCTCGCAATCGCGACGGTCGCGGGCCTCGGGGCCAGTGGCCAAAGGGCAATGGGGCCGAAACCACGGGCGTCTGAACTCGTTCGCGTGCGGGTTTTTGCGACCAAAGATGTGTACGACTTCAAGTTCGGTGGCGGAGCGCTGCGCAGTATTTGGTTCCGCGGGGATGAGGCACCTGATACACTGGTGTCGAGCAACGTGCACGTGCGGCGCAGCGAGGGCTTGCTGGTGGCGAATGCCGACGGAACGTGGCGGAGCGCCGATTCCGTGCGGATCGAGGGCGACCGTCCACTGTCGACCGAGGGTCCCTCGGGGGTTCGAAGGACGTATCCGGGTGGTTTTGTGGCGCTTCCGTTGGGTCGTACGGAGTTGCTGGTGGTCAATCGGGTACCGATTGACGACTATGTGGCAGGTGTCATCAATGCCGAACTCGGTAAGTATACGGGTAGCGAGCTGTGGCGTGCCCAAGCGACCGTGGCCCGCACGTGGTGGGCGGCCAATCAGCGCAAGTTTGCCAATGAAGGCTATCAGGTTACCGACGACGTTCGGTCACAGGTGTACTTCGGTTGGCCAAGTGATAGCACGCGCCGGTTTGATTTGGTTCAGGCGGCCTACAGTACGTCGGGATTGGTGCTGCTCGAGGCCGACACGAATGCGTTTGTAGAGACGTTGTTTCATGCGAATTCCGGCGGAGAGCTTATGGCCTCAGGTTGGTACTTCAAGCAGCGTCCCCACTTGGTGTACAAGGTGGATAGCTTCAGTTTGGATTGCCCGCAGACGAAATGGACAAAGCGGATTTCAGTTGCGGAGTGGGTCGGTTACTTTGCGAGCTACTGGGGTTCGTCCACGATGGATTCGAGTTTGCGCCATGCGGTGCTGCACATCGACCAGCCGCACCGGCGCGAGTTTCTGGAGTGGAACGGTAAGAAGCTCAGGTTTCGCACTGTGCGCGAGAAGTTTGGCCTCAGGTCGTCCTGGTTTTCGACCGAGGTCGACGGAAGCGAAGTGGTGATTCACGGCCGCGGTTACGGGCACGGAATCGGGCTTTCGCAAGAGGGTGCCTGGCGCATGGGGCAGTTGGGGTATGGGTTCCGGGCGATTCTGGATCACTACTACCCCGGGTCCAGGCTTGCAGAAATTTTGTAAAATCCGGTTATACCCGGATTTTCGAGTCGTGGCGCGGGTTTCCGGCGGAACGTAGTTTGGGTATAACCGGATGCGGCAGGGTTGCATTCGATCGAAGGTGTTCGGTTATAACCGGATTTCAAAAAATTAGCCGGTTTTAAATGTGGGCTACGGCTGGCGGAACCACCTTGCGCCATGGCGCCGTGGTTGATGCTGGGAATGTGGTTGGGAGTGCTTGGGGTTCCGGGCGCGCACAGGTTGTATTGGCTTCTGGCGGGTCTGGTGCTTTTGGGCCTTGGCGTGGTGTCCGAGGTCGTGCTCCGGCGCCGTGTGTGGGGTGTGAGGGTCTCTTGGGTTCGGTGGGCTGGGCTGGCCTTGATGCTGGGAGCGTTGCGAACGGTTCCAGAGATGCCAACCCTCGATGTGCCACGTCGGACCGAAGGCTGGTTTTGGACCGAGGGGGGCGGAATTTGGCAGGATTCCTCGGGGCTTCGGGTGCGGAGCAGCGATACGCTTTCTGAGGGCTTTGCCTACCAGATGCGGGTGGATTTGGTTCCACTGGATACCGCGCTGGCCCCTTGGGTGTTTGATGCAGCGCGCGCGGCAGCGCCGCGCCGCATCATCGCCCGGGCGCGCGCCTCCGCGCGCCTTGGCCGCGTGCCCCTTGAGCGTCCGTGGTGGCGGCGTGCCGCGGCCTGGGGCCGGGCACGCATCCAGGAACTGCCGTGGGGCCCCGCGGCCCGGGGCCTAACGCAGGCCCTGTGGCTGGGTGACCTTGAAGACTTGCCTGAATCGGTGCGCTACGGGTTCCAGAACTTGGGATTGTCGCACGTTCTGGCGGTTTCGGGGTTTCACTTGGGACTACTGTGGGGGCTGTTTGTGCTGGTTCAGCGAATCGTGCCGCCGGCGCTGCGCGCCGGCTGGCCCCTGCTCGCCCTCGGAGCCATCTGGGCCTTCGTAGCCGTGGTGGGATTCAGTGCGAGCTCGGTCCGGGCGGCGGCTATGCTGAGCGTGGTCACGGTGAGCCGGCTGTGGCCGGGCAGTCCGCGGGGGATCGACGTCTTTGCGGTGGCGCAGGTGCTGCTGCTCGCATGGGAACCCCGAATGGCCTACCAGCTGGGGTTTCAGCTGTCCTCGGCGGCGGTGCTGGGATTGATTTTGGCCAATCCGCCTGGACGCCAAGCCAATCCGCCCGAAGGCCGGGCCAAACCCAAGTATCCGCGGCTGAAGGCCGTGGTGGACGGAATCCGCGTGTCGCTCGCCGCCCAGTGGGCCACGACGGGCTTGTCGCTGGTGACATTTCATACGGTTCCGCTGCTGTTCTTGGCGAGCAACCTGCTGCTGGTGCCGGTGCTGCTCCTCATTTATCCCTACAGTGCGCTGGCGATGCTCGGTGTGGGGTTGCCTGATCCGGAACCCCTTCTGGTCGCCCTCACCACCTGGGCCGACGATCCGCGGTGGGTGTGGGTAGATCGGTTTCCGTCGCCGATGCAGGTCGTTCTTTTGACGGTTGGATCGGTGGGGGGCTTGCTGGCGCTGCGCGCACGGCGACCCTGGCGGGTCGCCGTGGCCCTCGTGTTTACGGTATGGGTGGTGGGCGAAAGCGGACCGCGCTCGCTGCGCGAGCAGCGCTGGATTTCAGTCGGCCGCGGGCTGGCCTGCGTCCAGGTCCGCGCCGACACCGCGCACATATTTGGCACCAAGTATCTAATTCAAAATGAATTTGTTTGGAACCAAAAACTAAACCAGTACTTTAAGTCGAGAGGGGTGCGCCACATCGAGCTCTATGTACGGCCCTACGGGCAACTTCAGGACGCACAAACTAGCCCATGAGGGCGCGCAGGTCGACGACCTGCCGCGCTTCGCGCGGGTCGTGGACTCTGAGGATTTGGGCTCCGCGCTCAAGGGCCCAAGCGTGCATGGCTGAGGTCGCGGGCAGGGCGTCGGTGGCCGAGATGCCGAGGGTGCGGGTGATCAGCGACTTGCGCGATAAGCCCACGAGCAGGGGGTGGGGGAACTCGCGAAGCAGGGCGAGGTCACGCACCAGTCTGAGGTTGCCTTCGGGGGTTTTTCCGAAGCCGATTCCGGGATCAAGAATGACGTCGTTGAGGCCCGCTTCGCGGGCGGCGATGAGGCGCTCGCTCAGTTCGCGCAACGTAACAAGCGAGGCTTGATCGGGCCCCAGAATCTCGCTGCCAGAGGCAGGGTAGTGGGTGAGAATGTAGGGCGCACGGGCTTCGGCGGCTACGGACCAGATGGTGGGGTCGAGGATTCCGCCCGAAATGTCGTTGACGAGGTTGGCGCCCTGGTCGAGGGCGCGGCGGGCGATCTCGCTGCGAAAGGTGTCGACCGACAGAGGGATGGCGGTTCCGAAGCGTGTTTGGAGGCGTTCGAAGGCGCCGTCCAGGCGGGCCCACTCTTCGTCGGGGCTGGGCCATTCAGCTCCGGGGCGGGTCGAGCATCCGCCCAGGTCGAGCCAGTCGGCACCCTCGGTAAGAAGGCGTTCGGCCTCAGATTCAAGTCGATCTAAGCCTTGAAGGCGGCTCGGAGCATAGTATGAATCGGGCGTCGCGTTGAGGATGCCCATGATCTGTGGGCGTTCCGCCACAAAAAGCTGTCCGCGAAGGTTCAGCGTGAACGCGCAAACGGCCGTACTTTTCACCCTGTAAAAGTATGGCCCACACTTCAACCCAATACGCTGCTGAAATCGCTCGCTGCCGCGAGCTCTACGGCAAGAAGCTCACCGACTACGGCGCCGCGTGGCGCATCCTTCGCCTGCCGTCGCTGACGGATCAGCTGTTCATTAAGGCCAACCGGCTCCGCACGATTCAGGATGCGGGCGTTCAAAAGGTGGCTGACAGCCAAGAGGGCGAATTCATCGGAATCGTGAACTACGCCATCATGGCCCTCATTCAGCTCGAGCGCGGAATCGCACACGAGCCCGACCTGAGCCCTGAGGAGGCGCTGGCCGCATTCGATGCCCAGGCCACCAAGATTTACGAGCTCATGGAGGCCAAGAACCACGACTACGGCGAGGCTTGGCGCGACATGCGCATCACCTCGCTAACCGACTTAATCCTTCAAAAGGTGCTGCGCGTCAAGCAGATCGAAGACAATTCAGGGGCAACCCTCGTGTCAGAGGGCGTCGACGCCAACTACATGGATATGGTGAACTACGCCGTGTTTGCGTTGATTTTGATGCACCAGGGCTGAACAAAGGTTTCGCCACGCGGTTTTAACGATGAAACCCCACATAAACCTATGGAACTGATTGCCCTCAGCATTGCCATTTTAACGACCCTCGCGACGACCTACATGCTGCTTTCGGCCAAGATGCAGCTGCTGAAAAAGGAGCTCGAGCGCCGCGCAGAATAATTCGCTTTGTACCTTGTACGCATGAATTTGCGTAGCCTTGCACAGTCCCTGATCCGCCTCATCTTGGGCGGACTCTTTATTTTTTCGGGCGTCATCAAGATGAACGACCCGCTCGGGTTTAGCTACAAGCTCGAAGAGTACTTCGGCGCCGACGTCTTCAACCTTGAGTTTTTGCAGCCGCTGGCGCTTCCGATGGCCGTGTTTTTGGTCACGTTTGAGGTGGTCCTCGGACTCTTGATGCTGATCGGCTACCTGCGCGCCTTCACGTTCTGGAGCATGGCCGGTCTCATGGCCTTCTTCACCTTTTTGACCTTTTACAGCGCCTACTTCAACAAGGTTACGGACTGCGGATGCTTTGGGGACGCGATTCCCCTCACCCCCTGGGAGAGCTTTACTAAAGACGTGATCCTGAGCGTGCTGATCGCGCTCTACTTCGCCCTGGGCCTTCGCAACGTGAAGCCCATCATGAGCCGCTTCTGGGCACGCGGAGTCATGGGGCTCTCGGTTTTTGCCATGGCCTTTTTCACGAACTGGGTTTACAACCACTTGCCCGTGTGGGACTTCCGCGCCTACAAGCCCGGAACCGACATCGCCAAAGCGATGGCTCCGGCCGAGGAATTGGGCCTGACTCCGCCCCAGTACGACGTGGTGTACACGCTGCGCAAGGGCGAAGAGGTTATGGAGGTGACCGGAACCGACTACGTCGCCCAAAAGTGGTGGGAAAAGCCTGAATGGGTCATGGACGCCGAGGCGACCCGCAACATCAAGGTAGCGGACGGCTACGAGCCCCCCGTGCACGACTTTGCCATCGCCCCTGGCGGCGAGGACCAGGCCGCCCAGTGGCTGGCCTACCCCGAGAGCTACTGGCTGGTGGCCTACGACTTTCGCCGCGCCGACATGGCCCAGCTCGAGCGCATGTGCCGTGAGTTTCAGAAGCTTCACGACGCGGGCATTCCCGTGGTCGGACTCACCTCAACCGACCTAAGCGAGGTGGCCGCCCTGCAGGCTCGCACGGGGACCAGTTTTCCGTGGTCCAACGGCGACGGAACCGCCCTCAAAACAATCGTCCGTTCGAATCCGGGCGCAACCCACCTGCGCAAAGGCGTGGTGGTGAAGCACTACCACTTCAACGACTTCCCCGCCGCCGAATGAGGCGCGCGGGCCGAGCCCTTCTCGTGCTCTGGGGTGTCGCGACCCTGGTGTTTTTTCTCTTTCACACCGTCGGAGGCGATCCCGCCCGCATGATGCTCGGCCAAGTCGAGGACGAGCAGGCGCTTGCCGCTGTGCGTGCCGCCTACGGCCTTGACCAGCCGCTTCTTGTGCAGTACGCCCGCTACCTTGGTGGGCTTTCGCCCGTTCGTCCCGTCGACGGCGCTTGGGGCCTTTACTGGCCCGACCTTCAGACCTCGTACCAGCAGCGCGGCGTCGCCGTGAGCGCCCTCATCGGCCAAACCCTGCCCAACACTGCGTTGCTCGCATTTATTTCGCTCGGAACCGCGGTCCTCCTCGGAGTTCCGCTCGGACTTTATTCGGCGCTGCGTGCCGGTTCCGCCGCCGACCGCGCCATTACTGTCCTCAGCACCGTCGGAATGGCCACGCCCTCGTTCTTTTCAGCCATCGTCGTCGCCTGGCTCTTTGCATATGTGCTGCACGACTGGACCGGGCTGCCGCTCACCGGAAGCCTTCGCGAGCTCGACGACTACGGCAACGCCGTGCGCTGGGAATGGTCCCACCTCATTCTGCCCGCCCTCACCTTGGCCGTGCGCCCCGTCGGAGTCATCGCCCAAATGATGCGCTCGTCTGCCCTCGAAATCCTCAACCTCGACTACGTCCGCACCGCCTACGCCAAAGGTCTCACCACCAGCCAAGTGCTTCGCCGCCACGTGCTTCGCAACGCACTCAACCCCCTGATCACCACCATCTCGGGCTGGTTCGCGAGCCTCTTGGCCGGAGCCGTCTTTGTCGAAACCGTCTTCGGCTGGCGCGGAGCCGGCAAACTCATGGTCGACGCCCTCGAAGGCCGCGACTTTCCCGTTGTCATGGGCAGCATCCTCGCCCTGTCCCTCATCTTTGTCCTCCTTCAGGCCCTCGTCGACTGGCTCTACGGGGTGGTGGATCCCCGCGTCAAGGCCTCATTGCGTTAGCAAGCGCAGAGAAAAGCATCCGCGCATCCGGTTATGACCGGATTTTACTTTTTCTCTACACGCTCAAACCAGAAACCAGTAGCTAGAAACAGCCCGACCGCCTTCGGCGCTTACGGCCAAAAGCCAACCTCGCCAACCTTGCCAACCTCGCTAAACAACTACCTTTGCCGCACTAATCCCCCTACCATGAAAATTCTCGCCGGAAACTGGAAAATGAACACCACCTTCGAAGAAGGATACAACCTCATCGAAGCCCTCAAGACTGAATTGAGCCCCGAGCGACTAGGGGATGTGGTGGTGGTCTTGGCTCCGCCCGTAGTGCAGTTGACGCAAGCCATTGACCTGCTCATTGACTACCCCGAGATGGCCGTCGCGGCCCAGAACGGACACGCCAAGGATTCCGGAGCCTACACCGGCGAAGTCAGTATGGCCCAACTCGCGGATGCGGGCGCGGACGCGGTGCTCATCGGCCACAGCGAGCGCCGTCAATATTTTGGCGAGACTGACCAAGATGTCAACGCCAAAGTGCACGCGGCACTGAACCATGAACTTCGTCCGATCGTGTGCATTGGTGAAGTACTTGAAGAGCGCAAGAGCGGCGACCATTTGGCGATTGTCGAGAAGCAACTTCGTGCAGCCGTAGCGGGTGTGACGCCCGACCTGGCTGAGAATTTGGTGCTGGCCTACGAGCCTGTGTGGGCCATCGGAACCGGTGAAACCGCCACCGCCGCCCAAGCGCAAGAAATGCACGCCCACCTTCGCGGGGTGCTCCGCGACCTCTACGGCGACCTCGCCGACCACCTGCCGATTTTGTACGGAGGCTCGTGCAAGCCCAGCAACGGAGCTGAGCTCTTTGCGCAACCCGACGTGAACGGTGGACTTATCGGTGGTGCCTCGCTCGTAGCCGCGGACTTCATCGCACTGGTGGATCAGCTTCAAAAGGCCTAATGGACTACGTCGAACTTCGGATTTCGGCGAGCGATCCGGCTGCCCTCGAGCTGCTGTACGTAGACCTTGAGGACATGCCGGTCGAGGCGGTTGAACAGGACGGCAACGACCTTTTGGCCTATATCCCCGCCGACCAGTGGACGGGCGAAGTGAACTTTTCGCTGGCCGCTTCGGTGGCAGACCTCAAATGGACGCACCGCCGCATCGCCCACCAAAATTGGAACGCGGTCTGGGAGTCGTCGTTCGACCCCTTGTCTGTTGGTAAAGAGCTACTTATCTACGCTCCATTTCACCAAGACGTTAACCCCCGCGACTACCGCTACGCGGTGCAGATGGTTCCAAAAATGGCCTTTGGAACGGGGCACCACCCGACGACCTACCTCATGCTTGAGCGCGTCCTCGAGGCCGAACTAACCGGGGCTGAAGTGCTCGATATGGGCTGCGGAACCGCCGTCCTTGCCATCGTTGCGCTCATGCACGGCGCAGCGCAGGGCGTCGGAATTGAAATTGAGCCCTACGCGGCCGATAACGCCCGCGAGCTGACTGAACGCCACGGAATGGCGGACCGCCTCGACATCCGCACCGGTGATGCCAGCCAACTCGCGGCCCACGAGCAGTTTGACGTGGTCTACGCCAACATCCACCGCAACGTGCTTTTGGCCGACATGCCGCGCTACGCACAGGTCCTTAAGTCGGGTGGTCGACTGCACCTCAGCGGATTTTACCGCGCCGATGCTGCCGCTATTCGCGCTGCTGCTGAGGCAGCCGGACTCAGCTTCTCGGCACAGCATGAGCGCGAAGCTTGGGTGGCTATGACTGTGGAAAAACCGGTGAATTAAGTCCGGAACGCTCGTGGAGCGGCGCGTCTTTTGCGCTGTAGCTTGCGTCCAACCTGTGAAACGTCTCACAACCCTTTTCGCCCTGCTGCTGTGCACGGTTCTGCCTGCGCAGACCGTGCGCAGCCTTGGCGTGTCCGACGAGGACTTTTGGAAGGATTTTAGCAAGCTATACACCGAATTCCACGGCAAAAAGGCAGCTGATGTGGTTCTGTTGGCCTTCAAACCCATCTACGACGACCCCAATTGGTCGAACCGCGGTGACTTTCAAGCGCTAGCCCGTGAAATGCTCCGCAAGCGCATGGTTGAAGCCCAGTCATGGTCCGAGGCCATTCAGCTCGCGCAGTACTGGTATTCATCAGCCAGCGAGCCCACCCAAGCCCGCTGGTGGCGCGAAACCAACGAACTCGTCACGCGCAGTAGCCGTCAAGCCCTCGAAGAGTACGTACACACCTCGGCAGGTGCGGCCACCGGATTTTCATCGGCCAATGGTCGCTTTCGGCTCTACGAAGAGGGTCCGCTGCGCTGGGAACTCGACTTTGGCGACGCCCTGCTCGACGAAGAGGGACCGTCAACGCGCTACCGAATTGAGGGTGCGGTGCTCAAGGGCTACTTCAAAAACGACTCCACTCAAATTGACAGTGTAAGTGGATGGTACGATCCACGTACCGCCACGCTCAGCGCAGAATCGGGCCGCGTGGACTGGGCACGGGCGGGCTACGGGTATGGCGAGGTCTACAACCAACTCGGCGACTTCAATCTGAGCCTCAAAAGCACGGGGTTTGTGGTCGATAGCGCGGTGCTGCATAGCCTGTACTACGTGAATGTTCCGCTCGAGGGACGATTTGAAGAGCGCATGGGCACGCGCACGACCCCTGAAAACGCCGTATACCCGAGGTTTGAGGCCTACGCCACCGACCTTGAAATTCCCAACTTCTTTGATGATGTCACGTACCGGGGCGGATTTTCGCTGGTCGGAGCTAACTTCTTTGCCTCGGGCGCCAACGGGAGCAAGGCGGTATTTGACTTCATTCGCGATTCCGCGGTGGCCGCCCAAATCAGGGCCGACCGATTTGTCATTCGCCCTGACGGCTTGGCGTCGAAGGTTACAGGATTTTCGCTCCGCTTGGGTGAGCAGGATTCGCTGTTCCACGCCAAAGTAGAGGTCAAGTACCGCCCCGACACGCGGGAGCTTCAGGTCTTTCGCCCCGATGAGGGCTTGGCGATTAAACCGTTTACGGACAGCTACCACAACGTGACGGTGGACCTCGACCAGCTGCGGTGGACCACGAGCGAACCCAATGTATTTGTGGGCGGAATCAACATGGGCAGCGGCGCCCCGATGACCCTAGAGAGCGACCAGTACTACCGCAACAACCGCTACGCGGCCCTTCAGGGATTTGAACGAGAGAATCCACTGGTGCTGCTCGACCAGATTGGCCAAATGGCTCCGGGATCGCGGATGACGATCAAAGACGTGGCGATCGGAATGAACATGCCGGTGGATCCCTGCGAACGCCTCATGATGGAGTACCACCTTCAGGGCTTCGTGCGCTACCACACTGACGACCGGACGCTCGAAATCCTTCCGAAAACCGGCGAGTACGTGCTGAACCACCGCAAAAAGCGCGACTACGACGTCATTCGCTTTGAATCGGTGGTTCCAGACGGAATGAACGCCCAGCTGAATCTGCTCAACTTTGACCTCGAGGTCGTGGGGGTGGACCGAATTTGGCTGAGCGACTCGCAAAAAGTGAGTTTACACCCCACGAGCGGCCGAATCCTCATTCACGAGGGCCTCGACTTTGACTTTGACGGACTCATTCGGGCGGGTCGCTTCGAGTTTTTCGGGCGCGAACATCAGTTTGACTACCAAGACTTTAGCTTTCAAATGCCGGCGGTGGACTCGATGCGCTTTTACGTTCCGGCATTTGAAATGAACGAACAGGGGCAGCGTCCTTTGGTTCGCGTCCGCAATACCCTAGAGAACATTTCGGGCGACCTCTACATCGACCGTCCCGACAACAAGTCCAGCACCATCTATAGCCCTGAATACCCAATTTTTAAGTCGGGCAAAGGAGCCAAAATCTACTACGACCGCATCGAGCGCGGAGTCTACCCGAGGTCGCGCTTTTTTGTGGACCTCGACGCCTTCACCATCGACTCGCTCGACAATGCCCGCACCGAGAGTTTGGGCTTTGAATCCACATTTGAGTCGGCCGGAATCTTTGCCGTGCGCCGCCAAAACATCAAGGTGCAGCGCGATTATTCGCTCGGATTTACCGAGGCCACGGGCGACGAGGGCTGGCTGGCATACCCGGGGGCGGGCAAGGACGCGGGCAACGCGCGCGGAACCGTACAGCTCTCGCTCGAAGGATTTCGCTTTGCGGGCGACCTGAAGTACGCTCGGGCCCATGGCGTATCTGAAAAGTTCAGTTTGTACCCCGACTCGACGAAGGGCGTCGGAACCTTTCACCTCGATGCCCTTGCGGGTGCCCCAAGGGGCGCAGGCCACCCCTCAGCCGATGGGGCGGATGTGCGCAGCAACTGGCTTCCGTACGCCCGAACCTGGTACGCTACCTCGCGCAGCACGCCCTTTCAGATCTACACCGACCGCCCCGCCACTGCTAGCGGGCGCCTGACCTACCAGCCCGACCGCCTGAGCCTCAAGGGCACGGCGGCATTCAATCTAGCTGAACTCACCGGCGAGGACCTCAAGATGCATGCCCAATGGATGCAGAGTGGACGGGCCAATTTCCGCGTCAAAGGCGAACCCGACGCCGAGTGGGGATTCAGCATACAAAATGCCACAGCCGACGTGGATTTTGTAGCCGAAAAGGGCAAGTTTGAGCTGCTGCAGGGTGACCGCACGGTGGACTTTCCGCGCAACCTCTACACAGCTGAGATGGACAAGGCCGACTGGGACATTCTCGAGAAGAGCATTTCACTCAAAAAAGGAATCGGTATCGAATCGCGAATGGCCAGCACACACCCCGGTCAAGACGGACTCAATTTCTTGGCGGCGCGCGCCAAGTTTTGGCTGGTTCCGAGCCGTTTGGATGCCTTTGGGGTTCCGAACATTGACATCGCCGACAGCCGGGTGTACCCGGATTCCGGCCGCGTGACCATTAAAGAGCAGGCCGACATGCAGCCGCTTCACAACGCTCGTATCCTGGCGAGTAGGGTGGGAGCATACCACAAATTAGATTCCGCCGAACTCAAGATTCAAGGCCGACTCGATCTCTACGGCAGCGCTATTTACCGCTACACCGACCAAAACAATAAGGTGTGGCGCATTCCGATGGGCCGCATTGACGTCGACAGCACCGACCAGATGTACGCCCAGGGCGAACTCAACCTCAAGGACGATTTTTACCTCAGTCCGTACTTCAGGTACTACGGAATCGTGCGCATGGAGGCTCAAGAGCCCCAGCTCGAAATGGACGGACGTGTGCGGATCACCGCCGAGTGCCCGGCGCTTGAGACGGACTGGATTATCACCCGCACCCGCATCGACCCGGTGGATATTTTGATCACGCTTCCGGATCCCGACACCGCCCGCCCCTCGCACAAGGTCTACAACGGAATCTACCTCATGCAGGATTCCACTACGCCCTACACCGCATTTGTGCGCCGCAACAACCCCAATGTGGCCGTCGAGCTCTTTAGCACCCGCGGAGTCCTGTACTACGACGAAGGCAGCAAGTCCTACATAGTCAGCACTTTACGCCGGGTGTCCGACCCTGAGGCGCCCGACAACTGGCTTGAGCTCAACACGCAGAATTGTACGGTTACGGGCTATGGCCAAATGTCGCTCGGAACCAAAATGGGCCGCGTCCAAATGGCCGCCTACGGTCAAATTGAGCACCGCTTGCGGAGCGGGCGCATGAGCGCCAAGGTGGCGCTAACGATGGACTTCCTCTTTCCTGAGGAGCTGACGAAACCGCTTAAAACGGCCCTTTCCACATCGGGTGGCGGACCCTCAGACCCCGCCAACGACGCGCTCGCCGAGGCCCTTCGCCGCCAACTCGAGGCAAAGGACCTCAAGCGGTACTACGAAACCGGCCTTAACGAACGCTTGCCCAAAGAATTCCGCCAAACCATTCTCATCGACGAGGTCGACCTTGAGTGGCGCGCCAACATTCGCGCCTTCCGCAGCAAAGATGGGGTGGGTATTGGGGCCCTCGCGGGCGATCCTGTGCACCGGTTTATTGACGGAACCCTCGAGTTGCGCAAGCGCCGTGGTGGGGATGAATTCAGTCTCCACCTCGCCCCAGCCAGCGAATTCTTCTTGACCTACAAAAAGGGCAACATGCGCTTTTATTCGAGCGATCGAGACCTCATGGATGCACTGCTCAAGGTTGATCCCAAAAAGCGATCGCTTCCGGCCAAAGACGGCCAGCCCTTCTACCAGCTCTCACCCACCACGGGCGGAGCCATGAAGCGCTTCCTCGACGGACTCGAGCCTGAAGAGGGCGGGAGAGACTAAAAAATGACAATTTGTGGAATTGATTCCATAAATTGACGTGAATTTGTGGAATTCAATCCATGAATTAGCACTTTAGCCTTTTGCCATGACCTCTACTCATTTTATCGATGCTGCTCGCTTTATTGCGGTAAGTGGTGCCGTCGCACTTAGTTTGGCCTGCAGCCAGCCCGCCAGTGAAGAAGTTCCAATGACTTCGCCCGAAGATGAATTGGTCATGAAGATGGAGGTTTGGACCGATGCCTATGTGAAGCGCGATACCGCCACCGTGGGCCAGGCTGTGGTGGATTCCATCCTCGTGCACGCCGCCGACGGCCGCCACGTGTGGGTCACGCGCCAGGGCCTCAATGAATTTTTGATCGAAACCCCCGAATTCAGCTGGGAAATCGAGGGCATCGACTACGTCGGACACGCTGACGGCAAGGACGTCGTCGTGGTTCGGGGTCACGAGCAGCGCAGCTACGCCGACGGTCGGGTGTTTGACGAGCACCTCGCCGAGTTTTTTGCCTGGAAGGGCGGACGCATCGTCGAAGTCACCCAGTACAGCCGTAAGCCGTGAGAAGGCTCGTTGGCTTCTGGTTACTGGTAACTAGTTACGTGGGCTTTGCCCAAGCGCTTTCGGTGGTTCCGCGGCCGCAGTCTGTGGAGGTTGAGGGCGAACCGATCGCGGTGGCCGGCAACCTCTACGTCGTGGCGACGCCGGCCCTTCAGGGTGAGGCGGACCTGATCCGCACATGGTGGAACGCGACCAAAACCACCGCCAAGGCTGGGGCGGTATCGGCGGAACTTCGCATTCAGCAAGGCGTTCCTACCGAGGCCTACGCACTGCGCGTCAGCGAGGGCAAGATTGTGGTCGCTGGAGGTTCCGCTGCCGCCGTCTTTTACGGAATCCAAACCCTGATCCAGGCCGAGAACGGCAGCAAGACGCTGCCCGCCATGACCGTGCGCGACCAACCCGCCTTTGCCTACCGCGGAATGCACCTCGACGTCTGCCGCCACTTTTTTGACGTCGAATTCGTCAAACGCTACCTCGACCTAATGGCGGAGCACAAAATGAACCGCTTTCACTGGCACCTCACCGAGGACCAGGGCTGGCGCATCGAAATCAAGCGCTACCCGCGCCTCACTGAGGTCGGGGCCTGGCGCGAAGCCTCTCAGGTCGGCCCCTACGGAGACCAGCGCTTCGACAGCACGCGCTACGGCGGATTCTACACCCAAGATGAGGTGCGCGAAATCGTGGCCTACGCGGCGGCCCGCCACATCACGGTGGTTCCAGAGATTGAGCTTCCTGGCCATGCCCGTGCGGCCCTCGCGGCCTATCCGCAGCTGAGCTGCACCGGTCAAGAACAGCCTGTCGCCACGGGGTGGGGCGTGTTCGACGACGTCTACTGCGCCGGCAACGACTCGGTGTTCACCTTTTTGGAAGGCGTGCTGGACGAGGTCTTGGCGCTCTTCCCAGGGGAGTACATCCACATCGGGGGCGACGAGTGCCCCAAAACGCGCTGGCACGACTGCGCTAAGTGCCAGGCGCGCATCAAATCTGAGGGCTTGGCCGACGAGCACGCCCTGCAGAGCTACTTCATTCGCCGCATCGAGGGCTACCTGAACGCCCGCGGACGCCAGATCATCGGCTGGGACGAAATCCTCGAGGGCGGGTTGGCCCCCAACGCCACCGTCATGAGCTGGCGCGGTGAGGCGGGCGGAATCGCTGCCGCCAAATCCGGGCACGACGCCATCATGACTCCGGGCACGCCCTGCTACTGGGACCACTACCAAAGCAAGGATCCGGGTGAGCCGCATGCCATTGGCGGATTCAATCCGGTTGAGTTGGTTTATTTGTACAATCCGGTTCCGGCGGAACTCAGCACCGACGAAGCCAAGCACATCCTCGGGGCGCAAGCGAACCTTTGGACCGAGTACGTGCTGGCTCCCGAGCATGCCGAATACATGATTTTGCCTCGTCAGCTGGCTCTGGCCGAGGTGCTGTGGACGGGGCCGCGCCGCAGCGAGGACCTTCCCGACTTTCGCATTCGCGCCACCCAGCGTTCCCGGGCCTTAAAGGCGCGCGGATTCAATGTGGCTCCGCATTTTTTGCTCCCGGAATCAAAACCCTTTCGCCGCCGTGAACCGAAGTGATTTTCTCAAAACCCTTGGTCTTGGGGCCTTGGGTAGCCTCATAGCGACGGAGGCCACGGGCGCCACGGGCGCCCGCAACCAGCAGCTAGTAACGAGTGGCGGCGCTGAAGGCGCCGAAGGCGCCCGCGACCAGCAGCTAGTTGCTAGAGGCGGCGCCACAGGCGCCCGGGCCTTTGGCCCGATGTCCATCGGAACCTGGCCCTTCGCCGAGCACACCACCCGCGCGGCCCTTGAAGCCATGCAAAAGGGCTCCAGCGCCCTGGATGCGGTTGAACTGGGAGTCAAAATCTGCGAGGCGGACCCCCGCGAGCGCAGCGTGGGCTTGGGCGGACGCCCCGACCGCGACGGCCGTGTGACCCTTGATGCCTGCATCATGGACCACCTTGGAAACATCGGTTCTGTGGCGGCCTGCGAGCAAGTCGTGCACGTTTCGAGCCTCGCTCGGGCGGTGATGGAGCGTACGCCGCACGTGATGCTCGTCGGCGACGGCGCGACGCAGTTTGCGCGCGAGCAGGGCTTCCCGCTGCAGAATTTACTCGTCCCTGATTCAGAGGCCGAATGGAAGAAGTGGCTCGAAAAAGCCGAATACAAGCCGATCCCCAACATCGAAAACCACGACACCATTGGCCAGCTGACGCTCGACGCCGAGGGGCGGCTCGCCGGATGCTGCACCACCAGCGGAATGGCGTTTAAAATGCACGGCCGCGTGGGCGATTCGCCCATCATCGGTGCGGGGCTGTACGTCGACGGTGAGGTCGGAGCCGCCACGGCCACCGGCCACGGCGAAGAAGTCATTCGCACGGTGGGTTCCTTTCGGGTGGTGGCGGCGATGAAGGCCGGCAAAAGCCCCCAGCAGGCCTGCGAAGACGCGGTGCGCGAAATTCACCAGTTGTTCGTGCGCCGCGGCAAGCCTTGGGCTGACACCCAAATTGGCTTTATCGCCATGGACCTGAACGGGCACGTGGGCGGATTTGCTCTGAGGCCCGGATTCAGCTACGCTGTGGCGACTAAGGATGGAGTTGAGGTGCTTCCCGCCCCGTTTATGATCGCTTAGAAAAAGTAAAATCCGGTTATACCCGAATTGCGGACGTCAATTGGTTCCGTTGGATTGGATAAAGTTCAATGAGATGTATAGAGTTCGTGGTATTTCTGTGCGGTCACATCCGAATTGAGGTTCCGAGCTAACCAACTACGCGCTGAATCACCGAGCCTTTTTGCTTTAGTGGGCTGGCGAAGTAGATCGTCAATGGCGGCGGCAAGTGCCGTGCTACTTCGTGTTGGAACCAGTATGCCCGATTCTTCGTGCAGAATCAACTCCTCGGCTCCGCCGCTCCGCGTGCTCACGACGGGAAGCCCGTACGCCATGGCTTCAATGATTGACTTGGCTAAACCTTCTGAAAGGGATGGTTGGACATAAATGCTCGCAGCTGCGAGGTAGGGTCGCACGTCATCAACGTGTCCTAAAAAGTGGATTCGGTCAGCGTTTCGCAACTGTTTGGCGGATCGTTGCAATGAATTGAGCTCTGTTCCCGCTCCTAAAAACACAAAATGGACGTCGTGATGGCTGCTCAAGGTGCCGGCGGCCTCTACCAGATAACGGTTGCCTTTGACCGGGTCGAAGCGCCCAATGGTGAGTACGATTTTAGATTCGTCCGTTGTGGCAAAAGGCCAAATTGCCGCAGAAATTGCGGGGAACCATTCAAGCCGAATTCCTTTGTGAATGGTGTGGAGTTTGTGCGCCGGAACAACCCGCTGGGCAAGAATTCCCCTTCGAACATATTCGCTCACACAGACGATGCCCGTTACCCGCGGATGGAAGTACCCCCAATACTGCGGCAGCTCATGCCAATATGGACCTTTTGCTCCGCGGTAGGTAAAGATTTTAATCTTCAGCCCTTTAGTAGCCCGCAATCCTGCAAAAAGTGCCGTCGAATTAAAAAGCTGAACTAGCTCAAAACCATGAGAAATTATGAGTTCGCGCAGTCGTGCTACCTCTTTAGGGTCATTCTTTTGGGTAGGATGCCCGTCCAAAACTAAAATGCCGTGTTTTTGAAATTCTGATGCTAATGGAGAATTGGCTACGGTAAGCACGGTAATGTTGTGCCCATGGTGTGCAAGTCCAATGAGGATTTCAGCCTCAGAGCGGTGCCTCACCGCATTTTCGTATCGGCTGACTACAAGAATTTTCATGACTAGAATTTACGAAACTCGCGTAAAGTCGCAGACCACGCCCGTTTGGGTACGTCATCCCGATCAATCAGGCTCCAGGTGATCGCGTCGTCGAGGTCGTTGAGTTGCCAGATCAGGGTTCCGCTGCAAAAGGGGCGGGCACGGCGCTGGGAGCGAAGGGTGCGACGAATTACCTTGGATTGCCAGCGCTGCGAGGCTTCGGCGAGTGCGTCGGTGGAACCTCCGCGCCAGTTTTGTTCGCAGCCCAGGTAGCGTTCGAGCAGCTCGAGGCCCTTGTAGCTGAGCATATAGGTGGCGGGCTCGGCCGTCCAGCGGGCGCGGACCGACGGACCGGGAAGCGACGGCACGCCCCACTCGCTCACCAACGGAGCTACGCGATCGGCGAGGACCGAGGTGGGCTGCTCTCCGTGCCAGACGCGCCAGTCGTGGTTGTCTCCGCGCGTGAAGTCCTCGGGGCGGCCCCAATTGCTCACGGGCGAAGAGGCCAGGTAGGCCCGGCCGGGGGCGTGCGCGGTGACGACCGACGGAAGCAGTTCGTCAAAAATCCAATGATTGTTGGCCCAAAGCTGGGTAGAGTCGGCGGGCGACATTCCGTAGGTTTTTTGCCAGCCCCAGGCGCGCCAGGCCACGTCGATTTCGTTGTTTCCGCAAAAAAGCACCACACTGGGGTGCTCGGCCATACGCTTCACTTGGTACTCGGCTTCGGCGCGGACCCAGGCGCGAAACGTCGAATCGCCCGGGTAGGCGGTCCCCGTAAAGGCGAAGTCCTGCCACACCATCAGCCCGAGGCTGTCGCAGGTGCGCAGGAGGCGCTCTGACGGATAGGTTCCGCCCGCCCAAAACCGCACGGTGTTGCCGCCGGCCCGCCACATTTCGATGAGGCGCAGGCGCAGGCGATCCTCGAGCGCGGGGTCTGACGGAACCACCGCGTTGACGCCCAGCACAAACTGCGGACGCCCGTTGATCTCGAGGTAAAACGGCCGAGCGGGATCGTCGGTCACCAACCGCGAGTGGGTCAGGGCCCAACGGTGCTGGGGCGCGAACTTGGTGCGGCCTCCGGCGGGGCGCGGAACCCATTCCACATAAATCAACGGACGCGCCATGGGGCCCTGAGGGTGGCCAAGGCTGGGAGCTGGGGCTCCGGTGCGCACTGAGCGACGCGCAAAATCCCATCCGAACTCGACGGCGGGCTTGCGAAGGTGCTGGCTCAGCCGCTGCGGGTCGTTGTCGGTCGGGTAGGGTAAGGGTTCCGCTCGCTGCCGCTGGGCGGCGAATTCAACGGGGTCGGGGAAGGCATAACTCACGCTGTCGCCCGCCTGAGCGCCCGAAGGAAGTTCAAATTCCATGCGCACGAACGGACCCGGAACCAGTCCAAGGGTATCCCAGCTTGCGCCCCCATCGGGCTTGTAGCGCACCCAAGCCGGACCGTCCACGGCGTCGGCGACCAAAAGGGGTTGGCCGCTAAACCCGAGCTGGCAGAGTGCCCAGGTCAGAATCAGGATTGGCGGCATAGGTCGAGCAGGGCTAGGGTTTCAGTGCGGTCGGGCAGAGGAGGGTTCGCGTGGTAGTCGTGCAGTGCCGCCGAATGGATTTGGTCAAATCCCGCCTCGAGGTAGCGGGCGGCATTGTGGGCGCGGATTCCGCCTCCGGGAAGCAGTTCGAGCGTGGCCTCGCCCTTTAGCGCGAGCAAGGTTTCGAGCGACGTGGCGCCCAGTCCGGTCAAAATGCGGCTGCAGCCCATGGTTTGGGCCGTGTGAAGCGCTTCAAACGGATCGCGCGCGGAGTCAAATGCCCGGTGCAGCACCCACGGGAGCTGGTGCTGCGCTGCCAGCTCGGCCAGATCAGCCATTCGGGGATCGAGTTCGCCTTCGGGGGTCAGCGCACCCCACACGGCAAAGTCGACGCCCTGCGCAGCCAAGCGCGGAATTTCATCCCTCATTTGAGCGAATTCGGCGTCCGAATACTCGAAGCTTCCCCCGCGCGGACGAAGCATCACGCCCAAAACACCCCGGAATTCACGGCGCACGCGGTCCACTTCGTGGGCTTCGGGCGAGGTTCCGCCGGCCAACGCGTTGGCGCAGTATTCAATTCTCGACACCCCCCACTGCTGCGCAAGTGCCGCAGCGTCAGGGTGAAAGCAGGCTAGTTCAAGGGTGGCGGGCATACCCGTGCAAATTCCGACACATAAAACGGCGGAACAATTATGCCGTTTTTGATTTTCTCTGTATATTTGCAGCCTCTTTACGAGATGGCCCTGTAGCTCAACTGAATAGAGCACTTGACTACGGATCAAGAGGTTTCAGGTTTGAATCCTGACAGGGTCACTAAGAGACCGAAACCCGCTGCACTGCAGCGGGTTTTTTGTTTTTAGGCCGTGGCGCGCTCGCGCACCAAAGGCCTCAAAACAAAAAGACGGGCCGCCCACGGCGGCCTGGTTTCGGGTCTCGGAATTCGGAGCCCCCAGGAACGCGTAGCAATCCTGACAGGGTCACTTAGAGACCGAAACCCGCTGCACTGCAGCGGGTTTTTTGTTGGATTCAACTTTTTTAGGCCGTTAGCAAAGCCTCCCCGGAGCATCCGAAACGCCAAGGCACGAGCTAAATTTAACCCAACAAATCCAACCCAAACCAATGAAGCCACGCATCGTTCGCATCATCGCCGGATTCTTGATTTGGCTCGGCATAGCCAACCTCATTAACTACGCCACTGGCGACACCTTCAACGGAATCCAAACCGTCGTATTCGCCCTCGCTAACTCGCTGGCCTTGGAATTTCTGATTCCAGCCGTGGTCAAATGGGCCCAAAAAATGGGCTGGGCATCAAAAAATTGAACGAACGCACCAACGAGCCAACCTCGCCAACGAGCCAACTTCACCAACCTTGCTAACCTCGCCGCAGGGCCTGCTTACTCCCACTCAAGCCTGAGCCCCAGCTTCAGCCAGCGGCCGGGTAATGGGATGGTTCCGCGGTCCATGGCCTTGGAATTTAGCAGATTCATTCCGTCGGCGTAAAGTTGCAAATCACCCAAGCGGTAGCTCGCGCGCAGGTCGACCGTGGCAAAAGGGGTGTATTCGGTGGTGCTTCCGTCGGGCAGCACGTACGAGCCGGCGCGGTCTTGGCCAATCGCGACGAGACCAAACTGCAGTGGGGCGGGAGCGTCAGAGCGGCGCAGCGCGGAATTCCACGTGAGCTGAACCCGGCGCGCCAGGTAGTCGAGGGCATAAATCGACTGTCCGTTCACGTCAGATGCGGTGTGGCTGGCGAACTGGGCGCGGGCGAACCAGGTTCCGGCGAGGTGACCGCCGACTTCGAATTCAAGGCCGCGAATGGTGACCGCCGTAACGTTGTCGGCCTGAAGCACTTGGTTGCCGTCCACGCTGCGGTAGATCCAGTCGATGAGGTTGGTTCCGCGGCGCTCGTAGGCGGTGGCTCCGACGCGCTGAATGAGGTGTGAGCCGCTGATGGTCAGGGCGCTACCGAATTCGGTGTTCCACGCGTACTCGGGGCGCAGGGTGGCGGAACCTTGGGCTCCGCCCACACTGTAGTAGAGGTCGGTAAAGGTGGGCAGGCGAAAGCTGCGGTTGGTGCTGGCAAAGGCCTTGAGGTCGCGGCCGTCCCCGAGCTTAAAGTTGCGGTCAAGTCCGAGGTGCGGAAGCCAATCCACCCCGTAGCGGTCGTTGAGGTTGGCGCGCAGGTCGGCTTGGATGCGGGTCTTCCACAGGGAGGTTTGGGCTGAGGCAAAGGCTCCGGCGTTGCGGCGGGCGTCAGAGCGGGTGTAGCTGCCCCAGGTTCCGTCCAACGGTCTGTCGAGCAGCAGGCCAAGGGCATTCGAATGGATTTCTTCGAATCGGGCGTCGGTTCCGCCCGTGAGGATCCAGCGCTTGACCTCGGTGCGGTAGGTGATTTCGCCGCCCAGGCTGCGGTTGCGGTGTACGTTGGCCCCGGTGTACCAGGCGGGCGTCACCGTCGAGTCGATGGCGTGAATCCAGCGGCCGGGCCCAAACGGAACGTAGTAGTTCGCGTTCTCGCGAAAGAGTTCAAATCGGTCGTGGTGCTGGCGCGCAAACACGCGGGCGGTCAGGCCGTGAAGGCGGTAGGTGGCGGCGGCGGTGATTCCGCGCACGTGCTCAAACTGCTCGGGGTAGTGGAAGCTGTAAAAGCCCTGCGCCCCAAACATTTTAGCCGAATAACCCAGTTTGACGTCGAGTACGCCCACTTCGAGTTCGCGGCGCACCTGCAGGTAGGCGATCCAGGTGGCGAAGTCGGTGTTTTCAAAGGCTCCGTCGGCGGCGGTGTAGCCCACGTCGAGCCGGCTGGCGAGTTTCTCTTTGCGCACGAGCGGAACCCCCGCGGCCGCCCGCTGGTAGCCAAATTCGCCCGCCGAAGCGCTGGCGTAGCCACGGCTGCTTCGCGGGTCGATGGTTTGAAGTTCGACGACTCCGGCAAAGGCAAAGGGTCCGAATCGGTACGAGCCGCCGCTCGGAAGCACCACCGCGCTCGCCACCGCCTCAATCGGAACCGGCAAGTTCATCGAATGGTGCCCGGTCTGCGGGTCGGTGTACGGCACTCCGTCGACCATGACGTGTACCTGGTCAAAGGTGGATCCGCGCATCGAGAGGTCCGACTGCACGTCGTTGATTCCGCGGCTGCGCACGTCAAGGCTGGCAAAAAAGGCTTCGAATGCTTCGGGTCCGTGCTGCACGGGGTTGGCCGAACTTGGTTTATGGACCTGCACCGCGTGCCCCACTTGGCTGTTGATGGGCGGAACCACCTCAACTACGGTAAGTTGTACGTTTTTAGTCGTGGTGTCAGGGCCAGTCGTCTGTGCGGCCAATGCGGCTGGAACCAGCGCCAGTGCGGCAATTGTGCGGATCATGGGATAAAGGTAGGGCGCTTCGCTTTGGTGGCGCTTCGCGCTGGGGCGCTTCGTGCCTTTGGCACTCCGCGCTAAGGCCCCTGCGGGGCTAGGGCTGCTTCGCAGCTAGGGTTTTCAAACGGGTAATTTGCCTAATGTGTTGATATACAGTTTAATGTAAGTTTCGGGCGCGAAGAAAAAAAGTAAAATCCGGTTAGAACCGAATAAGGTTTGGCCTTCAGCGACTTTGGTGCCTGGGGAGGGGAAGAAGTTTTGCCACGGGAAGTTCGGAAACGCAGCGGCGAGCCTAGTTTTTGAGGCAAGCCAGGGGAACTACCCAAATTCCATCGGGGCGTTGGTAGGCGTATTCGCCTCCAGTCAAGACCATTAGAAAGGAAGCTTCTCCCATCCGCTCACTGTCGATACGTGCTTTGACGGCCAAAAGATTTTTGGCGGCCTCTTCGATTTGGCGCTGGCCTAGTTTAACCTCAATTGCGCCCCAACGTCCGTCGCGAAGCCGCACGATAAGGTCAGCCTCGAGGCCCGTTTTGTCTCTGAAGTGAAACACATCGCCGTCAATGGATTGGGCGTAGACTCTGATGTCGCGCGTACAAAGCGATTCAAACAGGAGTCCAAACGTTTCGAAATCCTTGAGTAGCGCAGATGGTTGCATTCGAAGCGCGGCGGTGGCGATTGAAGGGTCCACAAAATGCCTTTTTTCAGAGGTGCGAATGGCTGTTTTGGAGCGAATTGAGGGCATCCAAGCGGGTAGGTTTTCGACCACAAAAATTCGCCGAAGCGCGTTGAAGTAGCTACTCACCGTGGTTGAGGATAGACTTTGA
>Ga0315906_10000992_pt1 | contig 43143 bp, 48 predicted proteins | sample LakEriMetagenome_4_FD_203526 | JGI IMG/M metagenome (GOLD analysis project Ga0315906, IMG submission 203526) | Freshwater fungal communities from buoy surface, Lake Erie, Ohio, United States - Buoy 2 MA122 | ecosystem: Environmental > Aquatic > Freshwater > Lake > Lake biofilm | place: USA...
GCAGGCGATCGTCGTCGCCCGGGCAGTCATCGACTTTGTATTCCATGACTGCCACCTTTACGCCTTGCGAGCGGTTACTTTTACGCTAACCACGGCACTGGTTTTTTCAACTTGAGAAATCAAGTCACCTAGCAGCTCTTCGACCTTGCGTGGGTCGTAGCTGGTGCGGTCTTGCTTAACCACAACAGCGCGGAACACCTCGCCGTCGTAGCTATCCAAGCCACCTTCTTTCAAACGCGATTTGATCGCGTCTGCTTCCTTGGTCAAGCGGCTGATGTCAGCCAGCAAGATACCCAAGTTGTCGATGTCGTCGGCGGTGATCGCCTGAATGATTGCTTTTGCCATGATGATCTCCAAAGGCACACCAGCAGCCGGCTGGATCGGAGTGTTAATCACACTGCACTGCACCCTGTCACGGTGCAGCACGCTGGGATTAAGAGTTGAGCCACTCTTCAAAAGATTTGATTGGCAGGCCGAGCGACTCGGCACAGGCCACGTAGATTTGATAACGCGATTGCAAACTTTCCATATTTACCTTTCAGAGTTAAGCGGGAGCAAACATTTTTCGACCTTCTCTCATAAACACGCGGAAGGCAACAGCTTCGCGGTTGTCGAGTTCGTCGCTGCTAAGCATCTCTTCCATTACGAGAAGCATGTCGAAAAAAGACATGCCGTAAATCTCGCGCTTGTCGTCGATGATTTTGATTGCGGTTGTGATGTCCATGATGATCTCCAAAATATCAGGCTGTTGTCGGCCGCCTGAATACGCCGCCAATGCCGAGCACGCCGGGCATTGGAAAGGGCCGAAGCCCTAGGGGTTAGACCAGATCAAGGTCCTTGATGTCTTGGCCTGAAGCCAAGCGACCGTTTGCAGCAATGCTGTACTCGATCTGAGCAAGCGTTGGCTTGTAGCAGTCACCGTAGTCTGACCACTGACCACTTATGCGGGTGCCACCGAACCAGACGAGGTAAATGTTTAAACCTCGTATTGCAGCCACGGTGTAGACCTGAGCGTCAGCGTGTTCGCCACGCACAATCAATTGACCAAGGTAAAGTTGCTTGAGAGTTAATCTTTTTGCCATGTAAAACTCCTAAAAATATCAGGCTGTCACGGCCGCCTGAATACGCCGCCAAAGAACAGCACGCTGCCCTTTGGTTTCCTTCGCACTCGTCAGTCTGGGGGACTGGTTCTTAGCGGTCTGGCTTTTGATTTCCCGTTAGGTACTTTGTAATCGGCTGGTTCCCTTCTTGTATCCCGCTGGTCCTTTGCGGTGGGTCGTTAATGACCACAACTGAACTTTAGCACAGTGACAGGCACTGTCAACTACTTTCGTCAATGTTGCGCAAATACAACCAAAATAATTTAAAAGCGTTGTTTTTATGCAACTAAAAATAATTGAGTTTTGCCACTTGACCCGGAAATCTGGTTGGTTTATTCTCTGCGTGCGCAGGTGCGCCCGCTTAAAGGCGAACAAAACCCAAGAAGAGCCGTCACTTTGCACGGCTCTTTGCACATTTGGAGCCCTCATGGCCAAGACAATTACTATCGAAATGGCTGACGACGGCACGGTCATGGTTTCAACCAGTGAGGGCGGCGAGCCTTACATGTGCGAAAGCATCGCTGAATGTCGTCAGTACGTGGACAATATGCTGGCTGAAGAAGCCGGCGAAGGTTCACAGGAACAGTCCATGGAAGGCCCCGAGGAGTACGGCCAGATGTGGAATGAAGAAGCGGCCAGCCGCAAACCCCAACCGGGCCTGATGGCCTAATCTCAAGGAGCTACACATGCAAGACTACTCAAACCCAGAATCACGTAACAAGATCCGCGCAGCCGGCGGCATGACAGGCAACGCGGCCAAGATGCCCGGCGCTGCTATTGGCGGTGGCGGCAACCAAACGCAAGGCGCTGGCGAGATCCCCGGCAAAGTGTCTGTACCAATGCCCGGCACCAACACCACACAGCCCGAGTTCAAGAAAGAAGGCGGCGCGGTCAAGGCACCCGTTGGCTTCAACAACGGCATCATCAACGGAATGATCTAATGGCCAAGCCCGGCTTGTACGCCAACATCCAAGCCAAGAGGGCACGCATAGCCTCTGGCTCGGGTGAACGTATGCGCCAGCCCGGCGAAAAGGGCGCACCTACCAAGGCTGACTTTGTCGAGTCGGCCAAGACGGCCAAGCCGGCCAAGGCCGGCATTATCCGAGGGGCGATGAAGTGAAGAGCCCCGCTTGGCAACGCAAAGAAGGCAAGGCGCCATCAGGCGGCCTCAATGCCAAAGGCCGCGCCAGCGCGAAGGCTGAGGGGATGAACCTCAAGGCCCCAGTCAAAGCCGGCGACAACCCTCGCCGCGCTTCCTTTTTGGCGCGCATGGGCAACATGCCCGGCCCTGAACGCAAGGACGGTGAGCCCACGCGATTGCTGCTGAGTCTCAATGCTTGGGGCGCCAGCAGCAAAGCTGACGCCAAGGCAAAGGCCAAAGCGATCAGCGCGCGCAATGAAGGCCTTGTGCGGGGAGCAATGAAGAATGGCAAGTAAACGAAATCCAAGTCGCAACGCCGACTTAGCCGGGGCGCCACCAAAGCTGGCGACCATGGACGATCTGGCGATTCCGACAGCGGCCAAGACAGGCCGTGCGCACCCAGTGAGCAAGAGCGCCAGCACGAGCCGCGCGCCGCACCGGATCAACCTTCGAGCTGTTGCAGAAGCCTGCATCGAAGAGGGGCTCGATCCAGCCGTCGAGATCGCCAAGGCCCTGAAGGCCACGATCCCGATGATGCGCAGTGGCCAGCCAGTGCTTGACGACAAAGGCAAGAACATCATGGTTCCTCTGCTTGACGTTGACACGCGCATGCGGACGCTCAATGAGTTTCTGCAATACACGCAACCAAAGCTGAAAAGCGTTGAGCTCAAGATGTCCGGCACGTTGGACCTGACCAGCGAACAGCTGGACAATCGGCTAAACATGTTGCTTGCAAAGGCTGCTAGATGATCCAGCTTGACCGTATCAACACTGCGCTGCTAGACGACGACGAGAAGCGAGAGTTGTACGAGCTGCTGCGCATGAAAGACATTCGGGCCAAGCGCAATCGACTGGCGACCTATGCGCCGTACAAAAAGCAGATCGAGTTTCACAATGCCGGCCTTGACTTTCGTGAGCGCTTGTTCATGGCAGGCAACCAGCTTGGCAAGACGTGGGCCGGGGCCTTTGAGGTCGCGATGCACGCAACAGGCCGCTACCCATCGTGGTGGACGGGCAAGCGATACAACTACGCTATCCGCTGCATGGTTGGATCCGAATCGGCCGAGCTGACCCGCAAGGGTATTCAGCGCTTGCTGCTTGGGCCGCCAGAGATGCGCGAGGAGTGGGGCACAGGCGCCATTCCGTTTGCCTGTGTGCGCGACACCAGCATGAAGCAGGGCGTGCCCGATGCGGTCTCAAGCATTGTCGTGCGGCACGAATGCGGTGAAGACAGCGTGATCCAGTTCAACAGCTACGACCAAGGCCGCACCAAGTGGCAGGCCGACACCGTGGATCTGGTGTGGTTCGACGAGGAGCCACCGCTGCCAATTTATTCTGAGGGCTTGACCCGTACGCAGGCAACAGCCGGTCAGGTCTTCGTGACCTTTACGCCGTTGCTTGGCATGTCCGAAGTGGTCAAGCGATTCCTGCTGGAGAAGCCGGCGTCATCGACCGTCACCAACATGACGATCAGCGACGCCGAGCACTACACACCCGAGCAGGCTGCGGCGATCATTGCCAGCTACCCGGAGCACGAGCGTGAAGCCCGTGCCAAAGGCATTCCCATTTTGGGATCTGGCCGTGTGTTTCCTGTGGTCGAGGAGGCGATCAAGATCCGGGCCTTCCCGATCCCGCCACACTGGGCGCGCATTGCGGCGATTGACTTCGGTGTCGACCACCCTACCGCCGTCGTGTGGATGGCTTGGGACAAGGACAGCGACACGCTCTACGTGACCGACTGCTACAGACGCAGTGAGCCCGGCATTGCTGGCCACTCGATGGCTGTGCGTGCACGGGGCGAATGGGTGCCAATGGCTTGGCCGCATGACGGCTTGCAGCGCGACAAGGGCGGCAGCGGTGAGCAGCTGGCCAAGCAGTACAAGGACCAAGGCTTGAACATGATGGCCAACCGGGCTACGTTCGAGGACGGCAGCAACGGCGTCGAGGCCGGCCTGTCCGAGATGCTGACACGCATGCAGACCATGCGCTTGCGCGTGTTCTCACATCTGGAAGACTGGTTTGAAGAATTCAGGCTGTACCACCGCAAAGACGGTATGGTCGTTAAAATCAGCGATGACTTGATGTCGGCAACGCGATACGCCATGATGATGAGGCGCTTTGCCAAGACACAAGAAGAAGCCGAGGGCCGCATGCGTTCTAGCCGCATGGCCCCGACGCTTGAGTTCAACGTATTCGACCCGGTCACCGGGTATTGATTAACCTTAACAGAGGAAACTTTTATGGCTACTATCACACCAACAATCGATCGCGACTCAATCCCCGGCGTGGTCCTTGCCTCATGGGCTGCCATGGCTACCAACGACGTGGGCGCCGGCGTGCCCATTGCCTATGCAGCTGACCTAACTACCCAAGCGACCGGCACCTTTGGCGGCGGCACGATTACGTGGCAAGGATCCAACGACAACACCAATTGGAGCTCGCTAACCCAGAGAAGCGGCACCACGGCCATGGCTTTTACGGCGGCTGGAATGGGTACCGCCAATGAGAACCCGGCGTGGATTCGTCCCGCAGTTACCAGCGGCACCAGCGTTGTAATCAAAGGCGTTGTAGCCATCCACGCACGCTACGCCAAAGCACCTTACTGAGCTGAGGACTGAACCCCATGCAAATCCAACCACAACAAATCGACGTCGAGGTCGAGTACGAAGATCCAGAAGAGCGGATGCGCAAGAAGGCGGAGAAGCTGCAATCTTTCGGCTCTTCGCTCAGTGGCCAACGTGACGAATGGATTCGTTCGCGCGGCTCCTACGGCGTCGACAAGCGTTGGATTGAGGACGAGGACCAGTACAACGGCAAGGACAACATCAACAAGGCAGCCAGCCAGATGATGACCAGCGTGGAGCAGGGCTACCCTGTGACCACGCAGGGCGCCAAGCCCCACCGCTCGACGGTGTTTATCGGCATGACGCGTCAAAAGACCAATGCTGCCGAGGCCCGCCTTGCAGACATTCTGCTGCCGACCGACGACCGCAACTGGGGCATACAGCCCACGCCAAGCCCCGAGTTGATGGGCATGAGCAAAGACAACAAGATGGCCATGGACCCACAAGGCCAGCCAGTCATGGGTGAGGACGGGCAACCAGTCCGCGTTCGTGACGTTGTCAAGGCTGTGCTTGAGATGGCCAACAAGAAGGCCTTGGCCATGCAGACCGAGATCGAAGATCAGCTGGTCGAATGCAACTACAACGGCGAGTTGCGCAAAATGATTCACGACGCCGCCGTGCTTGGCACAGGCGTGGTCAAGGGTCCGATCGTCACCAACCGCACACGCAAGGCGTGGCAGCCCATGACAGACAGCATGGGCCAAACGGTCCACCAGATCGAGATCGTGCAAGAGATCAGCCCTGCTTCGTTCCGCGTTGACCCGCGCAACGTCTGGCCAGATCCCGGCTGCGGCGAAAACATTCACAACGGCAAAGGCATCTACGAGCGCGAACAGGTCACGGCCAAACAGATCCGCGACCTTGCCAAGCAGCCCGGCTTCATGAAAGACCAGCTGCGCAAAGTATTGGAAGAGGGGCCTAAGCAGTCCGCCACATTGCGCGAGATGACCGACGAAGACCAGCGCGACATGGCCCGTTTGACCTACGAGATGTGGACCTATTGGGGCGAAGTGGACCACGACGACCTTGAGTCTGCGGGAGTATCCATGGGCGAGAAAGACGAGCTGCGCAGCATCAGCGCGTGCGTCGTCATGATCAACAACACCGTGGTCAAGGCGTTCCTGAACCCACTGGAAGGCGGCGACATACCCTACGACTTCTATGTCTGGGAAAAGGTTGCGGGCTCAATGTGGGGCTACGGCATCCCGTACCTCATGCGTTCACAGCAGAAGGTCTTGAACGCTGCATGGCGCCAGATGATGGACAACGCCGGCGTGTCCAGCGGTCCACAGATCGTCATCAAGCCGGGTGCGATCCAGCCAGCCGACAAGCAGTGGCAGCTGTCTGCCCGCAAGATCTGGTACGCAACCGACGACATCGACGACGTGCGCAAGGCGTTCTCGACCTTTGAATTCAATTCACACCAAGCCGAGCTGGCAGGCATCATCAAGATGGCCACCGAGCTGGCAGACGCTGAGACCGGCGTGCCTACTATCATGCAAGGCGAGAAGGGAGCAGCGCCAGACACTGTCGGTGGCATGCAAATGTTGATGAACAGCGCCAACGTGGTTTTGCGCAGGCTCGTCAAACAGTTCGACGACATGGTCACCAAGTCGCACATCCGTCGTTACTACGACTACAACATGATGTACAACGACGACGAAGAGATCAAGGGCGACTTCACAATCGACGCCCGTGGCTCAAGCGCGTTGGTGGTCCGTGACATCCAGAACCAATCGTTCTTGAACCTGCTTGCCGCTGGGGCCAACCCGGTTTACGGCATGTACCTTGACACACAGAAGTTATTTGAGAAGGCCTTGCAGGCCCAGCACATCGACCCGGCCGAGGTGTTCAAGCCAGAGGAAGAGATTGAGCAAATCAAGGAAATGCAGAAGCAGGCGGCAGCCGCAGGGCCACCGCCCGACCCAGCCATGGCCGTGGCCCAAGTTCGCGCGCAGGCCGAGATGCAGAAAGTCCAATTGCAGAATCAAGGCGACTTGCAAGAACTGCAAGTGCGTCAGGCAATCTCTGCGCAAGAGGCCGACCTGCACATCATGCAGCTGGAGATGACGCGTGAGATCGAGATGCTGAAGTTGTCCAACTCGCAGAACATTAGCCTTGAGAAGATCAAGGCCCAATTGGCCGACACCGCTATGAAAGAGCGCAGCCGTAAAGAGCTGTTTGCTGCTGAGCGCGACTTGGCTTTACAGACTGGCTCAGGAATTTAAGGAAGAACAATTATGGCTACAAGCGGTTACTCGGGCTTAGATAAGGCAACGCCTAAAAGCGGCGTGGATCTGCGAACGTTGGTGGAGGCAACTACGGGCCGCCCTCTCGACTACAGCCAACCCGGAGAGCAAGAATTGGTTCAAAGGGTTTCAAACGCAATGTACGGTAACGTCGGCGCCAACCTAGACGCCCGCGACTGGAAAACCATTATGGCTTCCAGCAACCCGCTTGAGGCTGCTGAAAAAGCGCTTAAAGACATGTACAGCGACAAGGCTTATTTGGTTGCCAACGCCAGCCACGTAATGGGGCAAGGCTATTTGCCTGAACAAGCGGACTACACGTATCAACAAATGCAGGGTCGGGTTGGTTCAACGTACGACTCAAACTGGTCGTCAGGTTCGCAATTTGCAGGCAAGATTGACACGCCGGGTTATTTAGCCGGTGTTACTAAAGCAGCCAACGACCCCGTTGCTACAGACACGTTTACCGCTTCCTATTGGAAAAAGTACGGCGGCAACCCAACACTTACCAGCGGTGGCACAACCGTAAACACGGGCAGCACAAACATCAACACTGGCGCCAGCACCCCTACTACCGGCGCAGTCTATGGTCCAGATGGCAGATCATATGTCTCCCCAGCAGCAGCTATTGCTGCTGGCGTTACCAATTACACCCTTACAAAACCCGCAGGTTTGATTGCCAATGCGGACTTGATGGGTTCTGGCGGCGGCGGCACAGAGGCTAGGGGCTTCATGGCTGACGCTATCAGCACCGGCAATGTCAATCCCGGGGGTTTGATTGCCAGCCAAAACTCGCAATTGTTTAATCCGGTTACCCAAATCAATTTGCCCACCGGCGTCCCCAACCCTTTTAGGACTTAAATCATGGCGACACTAACCCCAGCACAAGCGCAAGAGATGATCTACCGGTCAATGCTGACCGGCGTCCCAACCTCAGAATTTAATGCGGCCGGCGGCTACGACGCCGTGTACAGTTTGGCCAAATCGGCCGGCGGTAATATGGGCGCCCCAAGCGACGAAGCCATTAAAAAATATGGGCCAACTATTGCAGCTCAGGGCTACGGCAACATGTCGTACGCACCGGGCAACACAGTCAATGACTCTGCCTTGGCAGCTGCTGGGTACGATAACTACTACGACCAAGCGCTTAAGAAGCCGTCTACAAGCTACTTGCAAAAACAAATACTTGAGCTGCAAAACAGTTACAAAGACTTGTTGGCAAAAAGTAAAACTCCCGGCACCACTACGAGCACCGGCACCACTACCGGCGGCGCAACAGTAGATGCCGGCGGTACAAGCATTGATACAAGCAACTCGGGCGCCGGCACTTCTGGCGTGGTCTATGGCCCTGATGGCAAAATGTACAGCTCGGCTGCGTCTGCCATTGCTGCCGGCGTGACCAACTACACCCGCACAAAACCTGTGGGCGCAATTGCTGGCGCTGACACTTTGGGCGCAGGGGGCGGTGGCACAACGGCTAGGGGCTTTATGGCCAACGACTCTCAAGTTGGTAACGTCAACACCGGCGGTTTAATTGCCAATCAGAGCCAGCAGCTGTTTAACACCAACCCCAACGTCAAACTACCTCCCGGCGTGGCCAACCCTTTTAACGTCTAACCTATGTCAGTACTCGCCCGAGACATTGACGCTTACAACCGCGCCCTAGCCGCCTACCAGCGCAGAGCGGGCAGCTACAACAGCGGCGTGGGTAAGTACAACGAGAGCTTTGTAAGGGACCCTAGTGGAAACCCCTACGTCTATAGCGGCGAGTACGACCCTGCGGGGTTTAACACCGGACAGTTTTACACGGCTGATAAAGCGTCGGGCCAATTAACTGACACTTCAGCGCCAGCGCAATATGCTGGGATGACGGCTAACACTGATAGCCCCGGGTACTCAATGCTTAGGCAAAACCCGACTGGCAAAGAAACAAAAACTTTTACCGGTGCTACCAAGGGCGGCGGTGGGACTGACGGGTGGGGTAGGCCACGCCCTGAGTATTTCTACCTACCCGGAGAACGGAACCCGGGAAACCCGATGGGTACGCCAACCTCAAGGCAGCTTGACGCCAGCAAAGTTCGCGTGGTTGCTGTAACGGAGGGCGCAAGAAGCGGGATGGGCGCCAGCATTCCAACGTACACGATTGAGTACGACGTAAACAGTTTTATAGACAAGCCGGGTGAGTTTACCGAAACCTTTGACAAGAAGGCGCCAGATCCAACCAAGGCCCAGTTGGACCGAGCCGGGCAACCATCACTGGCCCAACAAGAAATGGGCCTCATAGGCGAGGTGCTTCAAAGTAGAGGGTTGAAAACCGGGCTCAAAGGAATTGTTCGCAAAAAACTGGACGAAAAGCCGGTTCCGGCCACAGAAGAACCAACTTAAAAATGACCAAAGATAACTGTTGCATAAGCGCCACGATCTGTTATAAAATTTCTTCGGGCGAGTTGCGCCCAAAATTTACCGAAGCCAGCCACCGAGCTGGCTTTTTCTATGACTGATTACTCATCAAGCACATGGCATGTTTTGCGCAAGTGGGCGGAAGCCCAGCTTGAGCAAGCCAGAATCAAGAACGACGCTGTTGCCCTCTCCGATGTTGAGACAGCGGCGATGCGGGGTGAGATACGCATGCTAAAAAGATTTCTCGACTTGCCAAATGCGGCAACTCGGGGTGTGGTGGTCGAGCCGGATTAACGTCCCGCTTGGCCTTTTTAGTGGGCCGTTGAAAGACGGCCTTTATTTGGAGAGCAAAAAGTGGAAGAAAACCAACTGTCTTCGGAAGAAGTGCAAAACTTGTGGGATGAAGAGGCGTCAAAATTAAATGCCGACGGTGATACGTTCGCATCTGATTCTTTAGCCGCTGCGCCGGAAACGCCGCAGGACCTTGATCTTGAGCAAGCGCAAACCGAACCCGAACAGCCGGAAGATCCCTTAGCTGGGCTATCCCTGACGGTCCGTGCCAAGCTGGCACAGATTGATGATTTAGCACAGGCAAATGCTCAACTGCTGCACCATGTCAAAACGACTGAGGGTCGCGTGGCAGCGATGCAAAGAGAAGCTCAGCAGGCACGTCAAGCAGCAATGCAAGAAGCGCCTACGCAGACAGCTATCAGCAGCGCAGCCAAGAACCCGGAGAAGTGGGAGCAGCTCAAGCAAGATTTCCCGGAGTGGGCCGGGGCGATGGAGGAATACGTCACATCCAAAATTGGAGTGCCTTCTCAGCAACAAAGTTTGTCACCGGAAGCGGTGGCTCAGTTTGTACAGCAGGAAGTTGCTAACACCAAGGCTGAGATGGGTCGCCTCATGGAAGAAGCACGAATCGAAGGTAAGTACGAAAACTGGCGCGAGACGATCAACACGACCGAATTCGCGCAATGGTTTACTGTACAAAACCCGCAGACCAGAGCTTTGGCCGACAGCCCTATTGCCAGAGACGCGATCAAGATGTTGGATTTATTTTCAACAGCTCAAACGCGATCAGCCGGTGACATCAAGCAAGAGCGCGGAGCACGTCTCGCTGCCGCCGCGACAACTCGAACTGGCCAGACACCGCCGCCTAAAACACTTGGCGACATGTCACCAGCGGAACTGTGGAACTATGAAGCCAAGAAACGCGAGCGAGAGCTCAAAGAACGCGGCTATTAAATCAATTTTCAGAAAAGGAAACTAGACCATGTCTATTCAAAATTACGGCACCGTAGCATCGCGAAATCTAATCCGCGCCGCCCAAGGTATGCTTGAACACGCACAGCCCATCACTGTTTTGGGCGACTTCGGTACTCAACGTGAGATGCCACAGAACTCGACAGACACCTTGGTGTTCCGTCGTACTCTGCCTTTCGGCGCATCTACCGCAGGTACAACAATCGAGAACTCTTCTCGCTACGTTGGCACTCCTGACATCACCGCTTCCAACTTCGTGTTGGCTGAAGGTGTGACACCCAACGCAAACACGATCTCTTTCCAAGACGTGTCTGTTCAGTTGCAACAATATGGCGTGCTGTTCAAGTACTCCAGCAAAGTTGAGCAGCTGTACGAAGATGACATCCCCGGCGAAATGGTCAAGCTCACAGGCGAGACTTTGGCTGAGGTGATGGAGATGGTTCGTTACGGTGTGCTGAAAGCCGGTTCTACTGTGATCTATGCAAACGGTTCTAGCCGCTCTGCAATCAACACAGCAATCAGCTTGAACGCAATTCGTAAAGCAGCTCGTACGCTTGAGTCCAACCGTTCACGCCGTGTGACCAGCCGTCTGGCTCCCGGTGTCAACTTCGGCACTCGCGCTGTGCAGCCCGCATACGTTATCTTCTGCCACACTGACGCTGTCAGCGACATCCGTAACTTGCCCGGCTTCACCCGTGTGGAAGAGTACGGTTCATTCAAGCCAATCCATGACCGCGAAATCGGCGCTTGCGAAGACTTCCGTTTCATCAGCTCACCGCTGTTGAAATCCTTTGCTGCTGCTGGTTCTGCAACCTTGAACGGCATGTTGTCTGTTGGCGCTGCTAACGTTGACGTGTATCCCTTCATCATCATCGGTGAAGACTGCTGGGGCCAAGTCGCTCTTAAGGGCATGTCTGCCATCAAGCCTGTGGTCCTCAAAGCCTCACAGACCAACCACGCCAACCCATTGGGCCAATTCGGCTACGTGGGTGCTTCTACATGGTTCGCGACTGTGCGTCTCAACGACGCCTTCATGGCCCGTATCGAAGCCGGTGTGACCGCTCTGTAATGGACTAGCTGGGACGCAAGTCCCAGCGTCTTAACTTAAAGGACACTACCATGCAATCAAACTACTGGAAACTTCTAAACGAAGACCGTTTGAACGATGTATCCGCGCTGTCTGTTACGGCTCCCATCTTGGGTCCCGTTGCAAACGCTACGCTTGCTGCTGCGTCATCACTGACGGCGGCGGACAGCGGTGAGACATATTTCTTGTCTTCGGCTACTGAATTCGCAACTACTCTGCCCTTGCCTGCTGCGGGTTTGACATACACCTTCATTGTGGCTGCGGCACCTTCTGGCGCCAGCTACACGATCGTGACCAACGGCAGTGCCAACATCATTAAGGGCCAAGCGTATCCCGCTTCTGGCGCCGCTGGTGATACAGGCACAGCCGATGACACCATCTCTTTTGTAGATGGCTCGTCAGTTGCAGGCGATCGCGTAACTGTCATCAGTGACGGTACAAGCTGGTTTGCTTATGCGCATTGCGCCGTGGCTGCTGGCGTGACTTTCACAACAGCTTCTTAATAATCTTTTTCCTAAAGGAATAAATCATGTCATACAACATCGAACAAGCCAATAGTGGCTATCTCTCGCTGACCGCTGCCGGCCTAGCCGAAGGCACAAACGCCAACACTTTTAAGACTACAAACACCTTGACTTACACAAGCAATGGTATTTTTAAGTCTAAGGCTGCTACTGACAACTTGACCTTTACGGCCGGCACAGCTCTGGGTAATTCTCAGGCTTGCTTGTTTGCGGTGTGGATCACATCTGGCGGCACGGTATCGACCACACAAGGTCCTATCGTTGCTGCTGACGATCCATGTCCAGTGCCCGGCCAAGTTACAGCCGGTACAACTTTGGTCGGTTTGATCAAAGTAGTTACCAGCTCTTCTGCTACCTTTACTCCCGGCTCGACTGACCTCAGCGCTACCGGTATCACTGATACCTTTAGCGACTGCATGGACATGCCCGGTAGCGCCCAGTAAGTTGCCATCTCTCCTAACGGAGGGTTTTGCAGGTTGCCTTCGGGCAACCTGCTTTTTGGCAAACCGATTTTTTTAAACCTAACGGAGAATAGAAGATGGCAAAAAAAGAAGTAGTCGCAGGCATCGAGATCCTAGACGACACACCAACAATCGATCCAGTTTCCCAAGTTGCGGATCTTCGTGAGCTTGCAGCAAGCGAAGCATTCATGAACGAGATGGTTGAAGTTATGGTGCATTCCAGCACCGACGAAAACCAAGCTCCTCACGTAATCCTCAATTGCAACGGAACCAACCAGCCTATCCTGCGCGGCGTGCCAACACGCGTTCGCCGCAAGTACGTTGAGATCTTGGCACGTATGAAGGAAACTAAATACAGCCAAGTAACTCGCAACCCAGCAGCGCCTGATCAGATCGACATGATCGCGCGCCATGGCTTGGCCTATCCTTTTGAAATGCTGAGCGACGAGAATCCTCGTGGCCGCGCATGGCTTCAAAACGTATTGGCTGAACCCGCTTAAACACAGGGCGACCCAGTGAACTATCTCCAGCTTATCAACCGATTGCGTGTGGAGTGCGGCGTCTCTGGCGCCAGCACGCCGCTGATCACCGTCACTGGTTTGACCGGCGAGTCCTACCGGATGGCAAGTTGGATCAATAGTGCTTGGGTCGATGTGCAAACGGCCAAGGAAGATTGGCAGTGGATGCGTAATCCAGTGGAATTTAACACGGTTACGCAACAGCAAATTTACACCCCCACCCAAGCCGGTGTGGGGTCTACTTTTGGAAACTGGAAACGTGATAGCTGGCGCGCTTCGTCTGTAGGACAAAACTACAAAGACGAGCAGCTGATGAACTACATGGACTACACGACGTTCCGCAACCTGTACATGTACGGGAATATGCGCACAACGTACGCGCGCCCTGTGGTTGTCACGGTTGACCCAGATAAGAACTTGGGTTTTGGCTCAATACCGGACCAGCCTTACGTCATTGTGGGTGAGTACTATGTTCAGCCAACAGAGTTTGCATTGGCCACTGATGCGCCGCCTACTGTGTTTCCTGACCGCTTTCAGATGATGATTGTTTACAGGGCCATGATGTTCTATGGCGGCTATGAATCAGCGCCGGAAGTCTATCAACGTGGTGAATTTGAATTTAAGAGGTTGATGAACCGATTGGACATCGACCAACTGCCAACAGTTGTCAGCGGCCCGCCGCTTGCATAAGGCGCACAAATGCAGCTGACCACGCCCAAAGTTAACTACGATCTAATTCGCCTTGGTGGCGGTTTGGATCAGGTAACTCCTACGCTTTCTTTGCCTCCGGGTGTTGCCCGTCGAGCTGCTAATTTTGAGTGTTCAATTACAGGCGGCTACACCCGTATTGCTGGCTATGAGCGTTTTGACGGCAGGCCCAGCCCGTCCGCTGCCAACTACAACATTTTAGTTTTGACGTTTACGGCCACGGTTACTGTTGGTCAAACAGTTACCGGCAGTGTGTCGGGGGCAACCGGTCGCGTCATTGTGGTGAATACGGCCTCTTTGGTTATTACCCGAGAGACCGGAACCTTTGCTGCCGGAGATGTTTTAAACAATGGCTCTGGTTTTGTGGGCACTATTACATCGGTAGAAGGTGTGGCGGCCGATGGTCTGCTTGACGCCCAATACCAAAACCTTGCGGCCGACAACTACCGCGCTGACATTACTGTTGTGCCCGGATCAGGGTCTGTTCTTGGCGTAGCCTATTACAACGGCACGGTTTACGCATGGCGCAATAACGCAGGCGGCACTGCTGCCGTGATGCACAAATCAACCAGCGCAGGCTGGGTTGCTATTACGCTTGGCAAAGAGTTGAGCTTTGGCACGGGTACAGCTGCAATCGTAGATGGGAACACGGTCACGGGAGCCACCAGCGGCGCAACCGGCGTAGTGGCTAGGGTTGTATTGCAGTCGGGCACTTTTGCTTCGGGCAATGCGGCTGGCCGGCTTATTCTTTCATCTTCTACTGGCGTTTTTACAAATGGTGAAAATCTTACAGTTGCGGCAGCGGTAAAAGCCATAGCGGGTGGTGCGGCCACACAAATCACGCTTACAACGGGCGGCCGTTATGAGACCGTGGTTGCCAACTTTGGCGGCGGTACGGCCAACTACAAGCTCTACGGATGTGACGGTGTTAACCGAGCATTTGAGTTTGATGGCACGACCTTTGTTCCTATTGTCACCGGCATGACCGTGGACACGCCTTCACATATTTGCTTTCACAAACAACATTTGTTTTTGAGCTTTAACGCTTCTGTGCAATTTTCAGCCCTTGGTTTTCCTTACCAGTGGACCCCCTTGCTGGGCGCCGGCGAGATTGCGATGAACGCGGAAGTTACCAACTTGCTGGTGTTGCCGGGCGACCAGTCAAGTGGCGCTCTAGGCGTTTACACCCGCAGCGATACATCGGTGCTGTACGGCACAAGTTCAGCTAACTTCAGCTTATCGACATTTAACTCCGGCACCGGGGCTTTCCCTTACACCGCGCAAAACATGGACCAAGCCTATGTGCTTGACGATCGCGGCATCATGAGCTTGGGAACGTCTTTGAACTTTGGTAACTTCGTGCCAGCGGCGTTGACCATGAACATCCCTAAATTTATCGAGCAACACCGTGGGCTGTCTGTTGGCAGTACGGTCAACCGAGACAAGGGCCAGTACCGTGTGTTCTTTTCAGATGGATCAGCCCTTTACCTGACAATCCTAAACGGCCGGGTCTTGGGCAGCATGCCGATGCAGTTTCAGCACAACATCAACTGTGCAATCGACAGCGAAGCGCCTACCGGTGGCACGGTCCAATTCTTCGGTTCAACCAACGGCTACGTGTATCAAATGGATTTGGGCACGAGCTTTGACGGGGAGCAGATTCCGGCCAACATGAACTTGGTCTATAACTCTATAAAATCGCCACGAATTTTGAAACGGTATCGCAAAGCTGCCGTAGAATTGTCAGGGGATTCCTACGCCGAAATTCAGTTTGGCTATGACCTTGGCTACCGTACAACAGCATTGACTCAGGCCGAAGACGCTTCATACCAAAACGATTTGCGTTCTAGCTACTGGGATGAAATGGTTTGGGACAATTTTGTGTGGGACGGGTCTGACATATCTCCGTCTGAGATTGAAGTTTCGGGAACTGCTGAAAACATAGCTATCCGCATTTCTTCAAACTCTGACCTTTTTTCGTCTTTCACGGTGAATAACATCATCGTGCACTACACCTTACGTCGAGGACTCCGATGAGCAATCCGTACTATACCCACACCACCTACCCGACGCCCAACTCGCCCGGCTCATCGGCGACGATGCGCAATGAGTTGGAGAATGTCACCCTTGGTTTTGATCTGTTGCCGACTTTGTCCGGCAATGGGTACAAGGTGGCTATGGTTAATTCTGCGGGTACAGCTTTAATTGCTTCAGCTGCTTTGCAAGCCTTGGCCATCACAGCTTCGACAATCAACAGCACAACGATCGGCGCAACTACGGCATCATCTGGTGCGTTTACTACGGTCTCAGCAAGCAGCGGTTTTACCGGCAACATCACCGGCAACATCACCGGCAACGTGACCGGTAACGTGACCGGCAACTTAGTCGGCAACGTGACTTCGTCCGGCTCCAACAGCTTTGCCAGCGTGACCATTTCTGGCGGCACAATTAACGGTACAACGATTGGCGCAACAACAGCTACCACGATTCAAGGTACAACGGTTACAGCAACGGTTGGTTTTGTTGGCGGGTTAACGGGCGCCGTGGTTGGTAATGTGACCGGCAATTTGACGGGTAACGTTACCGCAGCAAGCGGTACGTCAACTTTTAACAACGTGACGGTTTCCGGCACTTTAGCCGGCACTTTGACCGGCAACGTAACCGCGTCTTCGGGCACGTCCACATTTAACGACGTAACCATCAACGGTTCGTTAGACATGAACTCGGCTACGGGCAGCACGATCTCGGGATTGAGCACGCCAACAAACGCGACAGACGCAGCCAATAAAGGCTATGTCGACACAGCAGACGCGCTTAAGCTAAACCTAGCTGGCGGCACAATGTCTGGCGCCATTGCAATGGGCACCGCCAAGATCACAGGCTTGGGCGATCCAACAGCTGCGCAAGACGCGGCGACTAAAAACTACGTTGACAACACGGTCCAAGGTTTAGACGCTAAAGCATCTTGCCGCGCCGGAACAACAGCCAACATTACCCTAAGCGGCACTCAAACAATTGACGGCGTGGCCGTGATTGCGGGCGACCGGGTGTTGGTTAAGGACCAAACCACTACGGCCAACAACGGTATTTACGTTGCGGCTGCAAGTACGTGGGCTCGGTCTACCGACGCCGATACTTGGGATGAATTGGTTCACGCTTACGTGTTTGTGGAGTCCGGCACGGTCAATGCCAACAACGGCTTTGTTTGCACGATAGCTGCGGGCGGCACGCTTGGCAGCACGTCGGTAACTTGGGTCCAGTTCTCCGGAGCTGGCCAGATCACAGCTGGCGCGGGTTTGACAAAGACCGGCAACACGCTGGATGTCGGCACCGCATCAAGCTCACGTATTGTTGTCAACTCCGACAACATTGACTTGGCCACAACGGCAGTAACTGCCGGCACGTATCAATCAATGACAGTCGACGCCTACGGGCGCGTGACTGCCGGGACAAACCCAACGACTATTGCCGGGTACAACATCACCAACGCCTACACCAAAACTGAGGTAGACACCACGGTGTCTGGCTTGTTGGCTAAGACCGGCGGCACAATGTCCGGCGCGATTGCGATGGGCACAAACAAGATCACCGGTGTCGGCGATCCAACAAGCGCACAAGACGCCGCGACCAAGAACTACATTGACGTGTTGTTTGGCACCACAGCGTCTGCGGCAGCCTCAGCGGCTGCGGCGTCTACAAGTGCGGCCAATGCCTTAACCAGCGAGAACAACGCGTCTAGCAGCGCTTCTGCTGCGTCTGGCAGTGCTTCTGCTGCGGCAGGTAGCGCGGCAGCTGCGGCTGCCAGCTACGACAGCTTTGATGACCGCTACCTAGGCCCCAAGGCTACGCCGCCTACGCTTGACAACGACGGCAACGCTTTGCTGACCGGGGCGTTGTACTTTGACACAACCGGCAACCTGATGAAGGTGTACACCGGCACGGCTTGGGTCAACGCAGGCTCCTCGGTCAACGGCACGTCTCAGCGGGTGGTCTACACGGCTACCGCAGCCCAAACAACCTTTGCCGCTATTTACGACGTTGGCTATGTTGACGTTTACTTGAACGGTGTAAAGCAGCAAGTCAGCGTCGACTTCGTGGCTACCAACGGCACAAGCGTGGTGTTTGGCACGGGCTTGACGTCCGGTGACATCGTTGACATCGTGGCCTACGGCGCGTTCGATATTGCCAACGTGTTGCTGCTGTCCGGCGGCACGATGACGGGCGCAATCACTTTTGCTGGTGGCCAGACTTTCCCGGGCGCGGTAACCAGTGTTGCGGCAACAGTGCCCTCGTTTTTGTCTGTTGCGGGTTCACCAATTACAAGTAGTGGTACTTTAGCAATTACCTTGTCTGGTACGGCGCTGCCTGTTGCAAATGGTGGCACAAGCCTGACCACTCTTACAGCCGACAATGTCATCTTGGGCAACGGCACATCGGCACCAACATTTGTTGCGCCAAGCACAGCTGGAAATGTGTTAACAAGTAACGGCACAACTTGGCAATCAACCGCACCTGCGGCCCCTTTTACAACCGGCAAAGCCATTGCAATGGCAATTGTCTTTGGAGGATAAATCATGACAGCACCCAATATCGTTAACGTCACGACCATTACTGGTAAGACCTCTGTTCAAGCTATTGGAACTTCTGCCACGGCAATTGTTTCAAATGCTGGCAGCAGCAATCAAGTCTTTAAAATTAACGCCTTGTACATAGCCTCATTAGTCGGAACTAACGTAACGGTAACGGTTGATTTGTTTCGATCAAGCACTGCTTATGAAATTGCTTTTGGACTACTTGTTCCTCCGGGGGCCACGGTGGATGTGCTGACCAAATCGATATATCTGGAAGAGGGAGATTCGTTGCGCTTAACGGCTAGCGCTGGTGCGTCATTAGATGGCGTTTGCTCTTATGAGGTGCTCAGCTAATGGCTACTACTTCTGCAATTTATAGTCTTAAAGACATCCGCAATTTTAAGGCAGAAACCGCTTACTTGACTGCAATGACGGCTGAGTACCTTGTCATTGGTGGCGGCGGCGGGACGGCCAGCATGTCTCCGGGTACTGGCGGTTCTGGTGGTGGCGGTGCTGGAGGATACAGAACAAACGTGGTAGGTCAAACCTCGGGCCGAAACTCAACAGCGGAAGCTACGCTTACCCTGTACGTAGGTAACTCCTATTCGGTGGTTGTCGGCGCCGGCGGCGGCTTAAATGCTGAAGGGTCAAGTTCAGTTTTTGCAAGCATTACATCGCTTGGTGGCGGACGCGGTAGCGGCAGCAGAACCGGCGGCGGCGGCGGAGCTGGCGCAAATTCACAAACTGGCACCACAGCTCAGGGCTTTGACGGCGGCAACGGTAGTAGCGGCGGTGGAGGTGGTGGCGGTGCTGGAGCCAACGGTGTTGCTTCTGGCGGCGCTAACGGCGGCAACGGTGGTGCCGGTATTTCAAACAATATAACCGGCAGCGGAGTAACGCGAGGCGGTGCTGGAGGTGGCGGTGGTTGGTCTGGCTCTGCTGGCGGATCAGGTGGATCAGGCGGCGGCGGTACTGGCGGCAATGGCCCCGGTAACGGTGTGGCAGGCACAGCAAACACTGGCGGCGGCGGCGGCGCCGCTGGCACTGATGGTAGTACTTCTGGTACTGGCGCTGCTGGCGGGTCTGGTCTAGTAATTATTCGCGTCCCAGACACCTTAACCGCAACATTTTCTGCTGGCGTTACTTCTTCGCTTAGCACCTCAGTTTCTGGTTTTAAGGTATACACCGTTACTGCAACATCAACTACATCCGAAACGGTTCTATTCTCTTAAGGACAAAACATGGCGCACTTTGCAAAACTCGACGCAAACAACATTGTTGTCTTTGTGACTGTTGGACGGCAAGAGGACGACGGCAAGGAAACAGAACTTACTGAAAGAACCGGCGACGTCTATAAACAAACAAGCTACAACACTCTTGGTGGCGTTCATCTTCTTGGCGGCACGCCGTTTCGTAAAAACTTTGCAGGCATTGGTTTTACCTATGACGGTCAGCGTGACGCGTTTATCTCGCCTAAGCCATACGCAAGCTGGTTGTTAAACGAGAACACCTGCTGTTGGGAAGCACCAATTGCGGCTCCTAACGACGGTAAAAGTTACGCATGGGACGAAGCAACAACTTCATGGATCGAGGTGACACCAAATGTCTAAAGCAAAAACACTAGCAACGACGGTCTCGACCGGTGGGGTCCTTGACAACCCATCGGCCATCCCGGCGGCAAACATTAGCGGAGCCGTGGGTAGCGCAACCAACATTGCTGGTGGTTCCAACGGCACGATTCCTTATCAGTCAGCAAGCGGCACAACGCAGATGTTGGCTGTTGGTACAGCTGGCCAAGTGTTGCAAACAAACGGGGTTGGTGCACCTTCGTGGGCTACTCCTGCTTCAGCCACTACAGCAACTAATTTGGCCGGCGGTTCTGCTGGCACGATCCCTTACCAATCAGCCGCAGGCACAACACAGATGCTGGCTGCGGGTACGTCGGGCCAAGTGCTTACTTCTGCGGGCGCGGCTGCGCCAACTTGGGCTGACGCGGCCGTTAGTTTTTCTAACGCAAAAGGTTATTTCTTTTCTGGCTTTTAATAGGAGCTCTTACCATGGCATCAGGAACACTAGGTCAATCAGCTTTGGCCGCAACGACAAACACCACGGTTTACACCGTGCCTGTTGCGAAGATTGGAACATTCAATGTGAGTGTGTGCAATCGCAGTTCAACACAAGCCACAATTAGATTGGCTGTGGCCGCTTCTGGAACACCAACTAACGCTGAGTACATTGAGTACGACACCGTGCTTGAAGGCAATGGTGTGATTGAGCGAACAGGCGTTGTTGCTTCTGCAACAAAGAATTTGGTGGCATTTGCTAGTACAGCAGATGTTTCTGTCAATGTTTACGGATACGAGGACTAATCATGGGACGCATAGCATCAACACAAACGGACGATTTAGGTGTCGTCACAATGACTGCCGGAGCAACGATTGCGGCCGGGGATCTTGTCATCAATACTGATGGTGGCCGGGCGGTAAAAGCAAACGTAGATCTTGCTTTTAGTACAAACAATTCAACCACTGCGGGCGCAACGACTATTTCTGCTTCTTCAAATTTTGAGTCTAGCGGAAGTTACGGACCCAATACCGGCTATCGATATAGGTCCTCTTGTGAGTTAAGTAATGGAAATATTGTTCACACTTATGCCGGCGACGGAACTACTCAAAGCAGTGATGTAAATTTTGTAGTTCGCAATATTGGTAACGGCACAGTTATTTCCAGAGTTAAAGTTTCTACGGATGCAAGCGTAGCTTGCACAAGAGTTTCTTCACTGCCCGGACAAAACAAATTTGTTGTCGCTTGGGCTTTTAGCACTACAGTCAAAGCTAGAATTTACAACAATGATGGCACACCAGTAGCTGCGGAATTTGAGGTTTTTACAGACTCTCAAAGCAGCACCCCTGAGTACTGGACGCTTTCACATTTAAGCAATGGCGAATTTGTCATTTTGAGAAACGGGTCTGTTAATCCTTACCCTTTGAGTTTTCGGCGATACAACTCATCAGGCACGCTGCAAGGATCTACAACAGCTGTCGAAGCCAGTAGCAATGCCTTTTACTTTTCTGTTTGTCCTTTGGCGGCTGGCGGTTTTGTGGTGGGTTGGTACAGCGCTCAAAACAACAGAAGTTCAATATCTAAATACGACTCTAGTGGTGTCAGAGTTGGTTCACAAGTCAACATAGCCAGCTCCGGAACTAACCTTGCTAGAGGAAATTTTGATGACAATAATGTCATAGAGTTGTCTGGCGGAAAAATAGTAAAAATCTACGCGAACAACAGCACATCATATCTTCACGCTTATTTGTGCAATTCTGATTTGTCTCTGATTAGTAACATCAATTTGACTTCAAACGCTCCAAATTCGTCAACAACTTGGCCCGGTTTGTGTCGCTTTGGTTCTGGTTTTGCCACTGTAATTTGGAGTAGCGGCAGCATTAGGCTTTTGACTTTTTCAGACGCGGGTGGAAATATTTCAAACAACGCCGTTTCAGGGGGGAATTCAGCAGGCAGTAACTCAGTAGCTATGTGCGGACCAGATGCAACTTATTTTGGTGGTGGTTTTTTTGGTGTCTTTAATGTGGGCAACAATGATGACAGCACATCTTATGATCAAAAATATTTGGTTTGCGACATGTCAGGCGCAACATCCGGCAGTGTAATCGTAGTACAAACGTCTAATAGTCAAACCAGTATTTATAGCTTTTTTACAAGCGGAAATATACATGTCTCGCGCAAGGTTATGTCGTCCCAACCTAGTTCGTACACGATCAACAATTTGCGCAAGTCTGTTGTGGGTGTGGCCTTGAATTCTGTAAGTGCTGATGGATCTGTGCGGCTTACTACAAAGGGCACTTATCAATTAACTTCTAACTACTCATCGGGCGGCAACTTTGACAATCGCGCAACAGTGGTGCCCGGGACAAAAGGCAATGTGATTGGTTCGACGGCAAATCTTTTTGGGATGACTTGAAATGTCTAACTATCAACTCTTAACGCCTGAAGGCGATGTGATTGAAGAGTCGCTGACGGAGATTGTTTACAACGAGTCTCAACGTTGTTGGGTTGGCACAGGCTGGGTTGTTGCTGATGTTGACAAAGAATTTACAGCCAAGGCCTCTCAGCAATTCCAAAGCAACTTAATGCGCTTTGAGCGCAACAAATTGCTTGCTGATACTGACTGGCGTTTTCGCAGTGACCTGACACCCTCACAAGAGTGGAAGGATTACTGTCAAGCGCTGCGCGACGTGCCAACACAAGTGGGCTTCCCTTGGACAATCACTTGGCCAACTAAACCGGAATGATAAATGGAAGCCGACATCGATAAGAGGGTAGCCGTGCACGAAGCCATTTGCGCAGAACGATACAACGCTATATCAATGTCCCTGAAAAAAGGGGACCAGCGTATGACCAAGATTGAGTACCTTTTGTACGCAGTGATCTTGGCCGTCTTGCTTGGACCCGGTGTTGCAGCCGAGTTTGTGAAAAAACTTTTAGGGCTGTAACGATGTGGATCCGCTCAGCATCCTTCTGGCAGCCAATACCTGTGTTGCCGCAATTAAGCAGGGATGCAAGCTGTATAAAGACGCCAAAACGTCTTTCATGGAAATTAAGAAAACGGTTGATGAAGTTGCTTCAGATGTCAAAGCAGTCAGAGGGTTCTGGTCAAAGCTCTTCGGAACAACGCCCACCGCAAGCCCCAAGTCTGTGGCGAAAAAGAAAGAGGCTTACGTTGCCGTCGACGAAACGCAAGTCCTATCAGACATCGTCACCCAACTTTCCCATTTCTTCAAATTGCAAGAACAGCTTGCTGAGCACATAAGGGCCGAAGAAGAACGATCAAAAAACGTTTACGATCCTGACGCAAATTTAATGGAGGCCGCCTTAAAGCGGCTCATGGTTCAAGATCAGTTTACGGCGCTGGAAGTGGAAATACGAGAGGCGATGGTATACGGCGCTCCTAAAGAGATGGGGGCCCTGTACAGCCGAACGTTCGAGATGCGTGACATTATTAAGGCCGAGCAAGACAAGGCAAGAAAGAAGCGAGATGCTGAATCATGGCAACGCAAAGAAAAGGAGCGGCTCCTAAACGAACGGCAGGTATATCTACTGGTGACTATCCTAGGCCTCCTGTATATGTGGATACTCCTCGGCCTCTTGAGCAAGACTGGTGGACAGTGATGGGTTGGATAGCGGCGTTGGTTTTGGCGGGTCTGTTGCTCCCGCTTCTCGGGCTGTTGTACATGGACGTGCTGCAAACAAAGCACGAGGCCAAGCAGCAGATTGAGAAGATGGAAAAACTACGTAAAGAAATCCAACAACAGAACCGTAAAGAAGACAAGGCCGTTGAGCCGTGAGATGTTTAATCCTCACGGCTTTTCTTTTTCTACCGATAGCTGTTAGCAAAGACAAGGCTGAATACCGTTGTGTCCGATGGTCGTGGACCGGTGATGTTTATAACCGCAAAGTAATTTGCCTTGAATGGAAAAAGGTTGAAAGAAAATGATTGATCCGATCACCGCGCTTGCGGGCATACAGTCGGCTATCTCGTTGGTCAAGAAGGCGGCGAAGGTCGCCAACGATTTATCAAGTTTGGCGCCCATGATTGGGAAGCTGTTTGACGCAAAAAGTGTGGCCACAAAATCCATGCTTGAGGCCAAGCGTTCCAAAAATAAATCGAACATGGGGACGGCTCTCCAGATCGAGATGGCTTTGGAGCAAGCCCGTGCTTTTGAGGAAGAGCTAAAAATGCTTTTCATGCAGACCGGCAAGATAGACGTGTGGAACAAGATCAAAGCGCGCGAAGCTGAAATGAACTTAGCTGATGCCAAAGAGATTAGTGCGCTGAAAGCCGAGGAAAAGAAAGCCAAACAAAAAGAGGAAGAGGTGACCGAGATTGCTTTGGCAATAGGTTTTCTTTTCTTTGTGGCGTTCTTTGCTTTTGTTGGCGTAAGCGAACTCATAGACTTCTGCGAAAAAACAAGAAGATGCGGCTGATGTGTTTGAGATATTTAAATGGTTTGATGTTGGCGCTGACTGGCGACTTGGGATTGATCGTTTCATCAAGTGCTGCGCTGTTGTTCTTGCAATCGATTGGTTGCTAGGCTTGTTGTATATTTTGCCCGCCGATGATTCCAAACAAATCATCAATTTTCTGATCTCTAAAAAGGAAGGTAAATGATAATTTATATTCCCGTCCTATACATTTGCATCGGAATGGAGTGTGCCTTTTTTCAATCAGAGAGTTACACGTTAAACGAGAAAAAATGTGAGCAAGAAATTGCACAACAGAAAAATGAACTTATCAAGCAAAACAAAACGGTTGAAGCAATTTGTGTAGATGTAAAAATTAACTTGGAGAAAAATAATGCTTTCACTATTCTCAACTCTTGGCGGTCTGTTGATTTCAGGCTTGCCCAAACTGCTGGAGTATTTCCAGAATAAAGCTGACCAAAAGCACGAGCTGGCTTTGGCTGCTGTCCAAACCGAGCGAGAGCTTCAGCTGGCCGCTGCGGGGTTTGCCGCTCAAGCCCGAGTGGAAGAGATCCGCACCGAGCAGGTGGCTTTGCAGACCCAAGCACAGATGGCCGAGGCTGAGGCTGAGATGGTGCAAGGCGCCCAAGAGCACGACAAGGCAGTGTTGGCAAAAGCGTCAACATGGGTGGCCAGCTACGTGGGCACGGTTCGCCCCACAATAACCTACATTTTTGTGCTTGAGCTGGTGTGCATCAATACCTTCTTGTGCTACTACCTGTACTCAAACCCAAACCTTATCCAGAACATGGACGACGTTCTGCGATACACCGACATCATCTTTAGCCCCGATGAGATGGCCATGCTTGGCGGCATCATTGGATTCTGGTTTGGCTCACGCGGATGGAGCAAGAAATGAAATTGAGCAAAGCCGGTGCTGATTTGATGCACCGCTTTGAAGGGTGTAGGAGTAAACCCTACCTATGCCCGGCCAACATTTGGACAATTGGTTTTGGGCATGTGTTGTACCAAGACCAGATCAAGCTGCCCATGGTGCGCAAGGAGGGTTACGCTGGCGTGATCCGCAGTGAGCACCCTTTGCAATCGGAGGACAACCGTGTTTGGACAAAAGAAGAAATCAACAAACTATTCGCTGATGACGTTGCGTCTTTTGAACGTGGTGTTCTACGACTTGTTCCCGGCTGTGCTGGGCATCAAGGTCGCTTTGACGCTTTGGTATCTATATCCTTTAATTTTGGATTAGGTAACCTCCAGCGCAGCACAATCCGGATGAAGGCCAACCGGGGGGATTGGGAGGGCGCAGCAGAGGCTTTCATGGTTTGGACCAAGGGCGGGGGCAAAGTACTGCCCGGGCTTGTCAAGCGGCGGGTGGCCGAAAGGGAGTTATTTTTATCTTGACCAACCCGGTTATTAAAGTAAAATCTGTGCGGGGCTCGTGCGCCCGCAAGAAGCCGCGTCACGCGGCTTTCTCATTTGTGGAGCAAATATGGCTATAGCAAACAATCCATTCGATCTAAACACCAACACCGGGTCTAACCTGCTTACTGCGGCCACAAAGGCTATGTCGGCACCGCAGGCGACCGGGTATAACGCCGCGACAGCTGGCGCTTCGGGTTACGACGCCTCAAACGCAGCGGCTACCGGGTACACCGCTGGTAACGCGGCCCTAACTTCATTGACTCCCCAAAGCAATGAAACCGTTCAGGGTCAGTTAACCGGAATTCTTGCAGCTAACTCGCCCTTGCTTCAACAGGCTCGGGCAGCTTCTTTAGCCCAGATGAACCAACGCGGTTTGACCAATTCAAGCATGGCCATAGGCGCTGGTCAAGAGGCCGTTATCAAACAAGCTCTGCCAATTGCGTCGCAGGACGCTACGACTTTTGCCAACGCTGGTCAGCTCAACACTAATTTGGCCAACCAGAACGCCCAGTTCAACACCGGCCAAACAAACACCGGTTTGCAGTTTGGCGCGGCCGCTGCAAATCAAGCGGCTTTGGCCAATGCGGGCGCGCAGAACCAAGCGTCTCAATTTACTGCTGGCGCCAAGAACCAAGCGGCCTTAAACAACGCGGCCAATCAAAACCAAGCCGCCCAGTTTACGGCCGGCGTGCAGACCGATGTGTCTAAGCAATACTCCACGGCTTTGAACAGCACTGTTCAAAACATGATGGACCAGTCAATGAAAATTGCTTTGGCTAACGCTGATTCAAATACCAAGATTGAGTTGCAAAACATTGATGCCTCGACCCGTAAAGACTTGGCCGCAACTGAAGCTAGGTACAAGAACCAAATGCAGGCGTCACAAAGCGCAAACGATATTTTCCAGCAAGTGTCTAAGAACATTGCGGATCTTATGGCCAACCCTGACTTAGATACGACCCAAGTAACCGCAGCGGTCAACGATCAAAAAGCGCAATTAAAAACTGCGCTTGGAATTTTGAGCGCAACGTCTGGCATCCCCGGGCTTAAAGACTTGTTGGTCTTTACATGACACGCGAAGCTTTTCTCGAACCGATTATCTCTTCGATTCGTAAGGGCACAGCGCTGTCTCGTTATGAGATCCTTGAGTATTTTGCTGATTGGGAAATCGTCCCGTTTGATTTTGAAGGGCGCCATGTTTGTACGATGGTGGCTAAGGGGACCGAGGTGCACTTTGCGCTTGTTCCTGACTGGCGGCCCAAGGGCAGCATGCGTGGGTCAATCAGGTCTTTTCTCAAACCAATGTTTGAAAGACATGGCTTTTTGACTACGCGCATAGCGCACGGGCACGCGGATCAAAAAATGTTTGTAACACGACTTGGGTTCAAACCCACTTGGAAAGACGGGAACGTTGAGTACTACCTGCTTGGCAGCCTACCATTTGAGAGGAAACTATGATTAAGAAATTTTATTTGACCCGGACACAAACCCGGGCAATGGCGGCTGACCATCCTATCGGTGACCCCACCGGCGGGGCAGCTTACGGCGAAAAGAACGAACCAATCAGCGCGATCATTGCGATCTCGACAATGGCGGGCACTTACGCGGCTGCCGGCACGTTTGCTGCAATGACTTTGATGCAAGGCATCACCTTTGCTGGCGCGGCCCTGAGCCTAATTGGCAACGTGACGGGCAATAAGACCTTATCAAAGATTGGCATGATCGCGGGTATCGCCGGCGGTGTAGGCATGGCTGCTGAAAGCGCAGGCTTGTTTAAATCCGGCACTGTTGGCGAGACTTTTGGTATGGACGCCGCTAAAACAGGTGCTGAGGCTACTTTATCTCAGACTCCAACCGGCGCGCCCGAAGTTAAACCAGTTGCTGAGGTTCCCTCAAGCGCGGCAGACATCAAGCTCCAATCTAATGACGCTGCTTTAAATACTAAGAACCTTGACGTTAACGTTCCCGGTGGCGGTGGCGGTGGCGCGGATGTCCCCGTTGCCGGCGGCGGCACCCGGTCTTTGAACATGAACCCCGCTGTCGATCCGCTTGCTAAACCCGGTATGGACATACTTGGCAATAAACTTCCCGAAATGTCTTACGCCCCCGGCGTTAAACCCCCCACCTCTTATGGGCCATATAAAGACACGTTTGCGGAATCTTTGAAAAAGGGCAACTTAATAGACGCCGCCGGCGCTGTTGGTTCAGGCGCCATGGACATGTTGAAGAACAATCCAACAGGTGCCTATGTTGCGGCTCAAGCAATCGGTGGTCTAACTGATTACTTAAGCGGCAAGACCGACTCTGAGATTGCAGCGCTGGAAGCCAACACTGGTTATGCTGACGCAAAAGCGCAAGAAATTCAGTTGGCTATTGCAAAAGAAAAGCAACGCCGCCTTAACATGACTAATCGCTATACGTCAGTAAGCCCGCAATCCAACATAGCAGTTAACCCCAACGCCAACGCACAAGCCCCCGGGCTTGTGGCCAGCAACATGCAAACACGCCCAGCATAAGGAGAACACCATGGCAACAGGAATTATTCAAGACGGCATGGGCCGACCAGATGGCGACGACCTTTCAACGAAAGACGTATCCGACAACATCCAAATGCCGCCTGAGTTACAGGAGGCTTACGACCGCGTGGTCGTTGCCGGCATGAAGGTGATGTACTCCAAAGAGAGTCACCGCATGATGTTGAAAGAATTGCAAAAGGAAGGCCCTATAGATCAACGCCTTGGCCAAGGCGTCGCTGGTTTAATGCTGTTGCTTTTCAAAGAATCAAACGAAACGATGCCGCCCGAGGTGATCATCCCGGCCGGCGTTAAGTTGCTTATGGAAGCGGTTGACTTCATGCGAAATACTAAGCTGGCCAACCCAACCAACGGTGATATTGGAAACGCCATACAAATCATGATGGCCATCATCTTAGAAAAGTTTGGCGTTGCGCCGGACAAGATGGAACAGATGTTGAACCAATACAGCGACGAGAACATTCCGGCTGCACCGCAGCAGATGGGGGCTTGATATGGCTAGTTTTGGTGGCTTGATTAGCAGCGTCATGGGCCGCACAGCTGAAGGCTACGGCAAGGCAGCTGACATGGAAATGAAAAAGCAGGGCGAGCTGGATTTAAGGAAACAGCTCTTGGAGGCTGAAACCGAAAAGCAATTGCGCATCGATGAGATCAAGCGCGGGCGTGATGTTTCGGATCGTCTTACCGAAGAAGCCCGCGTCCAGACCCCTGCGTATTTGGAAGCAACGGCTAAAGCAGAGGCCGATAAATTTGACGCTTTGATAAAAGCCGGTGTGCCAGAAGCCAAGGCTAGGGCGCTGGTTGCAGAAGGCACAGCCGCAGCTAAAACTAGAGAAACTCTGGCTCCTATTAACGCCAAAGCCGGGGACGTTGAGTTTGAACAAAACAAGGCTTTGGAAGGTAAGAAAGCAACGGCCGCCACGGCAGCCAAAATTACAGAAACAAAAACGCTGTCAGAGAGCGACGACTATCTCGAAGGCACGGGCAAATTGTCGAAAGCCGCTAAAGCGGGTGACATTAAGATAGCTGAAATTAAGGCTGACGCTGTCAAAGACAAACCATCCGGTGGCGCTGGCAAAATTACAGTACGCAGCACCTACACCAACAGCGACGGTAACAAAGTTGCAATCATGTCTGACAGCAGTGAGAGGGTGCTTGGTAAAGCGGCGGACTACGACAAGACCGTGTCCAACTTGGTTACCAAGATGGCCAAAGATGATTACAAGTTTGCCAAACTGCCGGAAGCTGAAAAGCGCAAACAAGCAGAAGCGCGTTTACGCGGCCAGCTTGTTGTGCCTAGCAGCGGTCCCAAAGACCTGACGAAATACGAACGCGACAAAGCAGTAAACGACTAAGGACCCTCATGGCATTTGACGTTCAAGGTGCTTTAAAGGACGGATACAGCCCGGCCGAGATTGCTGACTACCTTGCCAGCAAAAGAAACTTCGACGTTGATAGCGCTCGTAAGGACGGCGTTAGCGACGACGAAATCATAAGCCACCTGACGAGTCGGGTTGCTGCCCCCAAAGCGGCGCCAGTGGAGGAAGCCCCTGCACCCGCGCCTGCACCCGCGCCTGCACCTGTTAAACCAAAAGAGCCACCGGGCGTGCTGTCGCGCGCGGCCGAGGCTATCAAAGGCACGGTTAGTGGGATCGTTCCCGCCTTTGTGGAAAAAGTCACGCCCTACAAAAGCGTGTTGGAGACAGCGCCTGCGTTAACAGCTCAACAGCAACAGGCCGAAATTGACAAGCGCTTGGGCTATGGCGCAGGACCTATCAGTCGCGAGACTGTGGCCAAGGCCGACCAAATGCGCATGGGGCGCGTACCGGTTGAGCCGGGCCCCGCGCTTACTGTTGCCAAAGCTCGCGAAGCCCAAGGCGCCGAAACTTTTGACCAACTGGTTCAACGGTTAAAGAGCGACGAGCTGTTACAGCAAGATGTTGAAACTGCGCGTCGCCAACGCTCTGCTGAAGAAAGCCCTTTGCTTGCCAGCGCTGCTGCCGGTTCAGCGGGTTTGCTTAGCGGCACCTTAAACATTCCAAGCGTAGCGGCCGACTTTATCAACCAAAGTGTTGTCAACCCCGTTTTGCAATTGGCCGGTCTAAAACCTTTGGCCAGAGCGCCTACCGCGTTTGGTACTGAATACCTTGCCAAAAGCACTCAAGATTACATGCCTAAGATTGGCACCCGCAGCATGGAAGGCGCGTGGAAAAACGAAGAGTTTGGCCCGTGGCTTATGTCCAAGCTGGCGGCTAACTCCCCTCAAATGGCACAGCAATTGGCTGCGGCTTTTGTACCTCCGCTTCGCGTAGCCTTGCTGGGCAGCATGGGCGGCACAGCGGCTGGCCAAAGCTACGCGCAGGGCGATGACTCTCGGGTAGCTGTAACCAAGGGCGCAATTGAAATCGGCACAGAGATGTTGCCGTTAAAAGTTTTTGACAAATTGGGCGACACGTTTAAAGGCCTATCGGTTGCAAAGCAAAACGCCATCTGGGCAATTACTGGACAGAGACTGGCGCAGTCAGGTGTTGCAATCACAGCCAACGGCATTACCAACGCCGTTGAAGAAACGGTTGCCCAATTTGGCGGCAACGTGCTTGACAAGTTTTTCCAAGGCAAAGACATTGAGCTAAGCAAAGATCTTGGTGAGGCCGCTGTGATTGGCGCAGCTACGGGCACGGTCATGTCAACGCCGCAAGTTGCCGGCATTGCTACGGGCGCCTACGACCCCAACGCGCAGATTGCCCGGGCTATTGAACAGAACGTTGCCAATACCCAGTTTACAGGTATTGACCAAACTGCCCGTAACCTATTAAGTCCCCAGACATACGACGCCCGGTTGATCAGCCCGCTGCAAACGTCAGACCCATCACGCGTTTTGCAATCAACCTCGGTTGACGACGCGGTCACCTCGGCAAATGAATTGGCCGGATCGCTGGAGATCACACCCAAGCCGCTTGCGCCTGTTGCAATTGAACCCCCGCCGTTGCCGGCCGTAGATACCCTTGGCCGGATCGAGCCAACGTTTGATCCCAACGAGCCGTTGCCTGCCCTTGACACAATGCAGGCCCTAACGTTGCCCGAACCAAGCGTTGCTACAGAACAACAGTTTGGTTTGGACAAGTTGCGTTTGACTGCACCGCGTCCACAAAAGATCCAAGGTGTTGCGGTTTCGCAACTGTCCAACGACCAGCTTCAGGCCATCACTACTGACGAGACCATCCCTGCAATTACCCGCAGAGGCGCGTCAGTTGAGCTCACAGCGCGTCAAGCGGAAGTGGCTGGTACTACCCCAGCCACTGGACTTACAAACGTCCCTGCCGTACTATCAGCCGATGCAGCAACCCAAACCATCACCGCCGACAAAACCCTTACCCTCCCAGAATCGGAAGTGTCTGGTGCCGCAATTGCGCCAGTGGGAGGAGAGTCTGCCGCAGCAGGAGCGAGAGCAACTGCACAAGATGTTATCGACAGGTGGGCTACTTCCAACGGTGTAGAAAGCCCAGCGGTTTTCAATGCGTCTCCAGTAGCACTGGACAGCGCAGTCAATGAAATCGCTCAAGCGCTGAATAGCCAGTTTGGTGCTAGGGTTTACGCTTATAACGACGACCGAGCCAACGCCATAAACGGCGTGGCCATTGGCGGCGCGGCCTTCATTAACACAGCCAACGTTGACACCAACGTTGCGCGCACAGGCCTACACGAATTCCATCACACGGTTGAACAGCTTGCAAAACTGGAAGCCAAGCAAGGCCAAACCAACACGGCCGCTCAGCAATACGTGGCCAGCATGGACGGCATCTTTGACGAGATGACCGATGCGGGTAAACGCGCATACCTTGAAAACTTCCTGATGAAGGAAGAGCTGGGCGCAATCGCCGATCCTGTTGCGCGGGAACAACGCTTGCAAGAAGCAATGGCCGGCAAGACCCTGCGGTCCGAAATGGTTGCCGATTTCCTAGGCAACCGGGCCACAGACAAAAAGTTCTGGCAGGACGTGGCAGCTGCTGACCCACAAGGCTTTAAAGGTTTTGTCGACAAATGGATTAAGATCATTGACAATTTGATTGACACGCTTAAGGGCACGTCAACTCAAGGCAGAAAAGAATCTGCCAAAGTCGACACCTACCTGCGTGATTTAAACAAGGCAAAGGCAATAGCCCGCGACGCACTCGTCGCGTATAACAAAGGAACTTTAAATGGAAGCATTAGCACCACAGGCGGTGAAGGCGTATCAGGGCCTACAGCGTCAACTCGACAACTCGCTGGTGGAGATGGGCGCGGTGAAACCCCAGAGTATGGAACAGCCCGCGAAGGCGCCATCTCAGTCCTCGCCCGCCACTACTCAACCGAAGCCCGCACTTCGTTAAATGGAGCTTATTATGGGACTGGTCTCAAAGGTGCAGAGCGCGATCGACTGGACGGTAGCCCAGATCCTCGCCTCAAAAACCGCGTTTATTTCTATGTTGACCAAGGCTCCGGCGTCCGCCCCGAGTCCGGAGTCGGAGGCATCGCCCACGAAGTCCGACTCAACAACATCTACGACCCCCAAACGCAGATACTCCCGGTCAAAGGAAACTTCAACGCCTTCGAATCCGCAGTAATTAACGGGGGTTTTGACGGTTACATTGCCCCTTTCGGGAACAATCAAGCTGCTGTCGTCCTGTTGGGTCCGCGCCATTCGGCCGTACCTGTCAAGTCTATAGGCCGCGTGGCTGGCGCCCCAGCCCCTGTTGCAGCCGAACCAACAACGCTGAAGAAGGGTCTCCTTTCCAAAGAGCTGGCCACTATCGAGGCATCCCGTGTACCGGGCGCCCGTGTTGCTGCTGGCAATCTGGAGATCCCCGTTGCCTCACGCGACGCGGCCAACACAGAGCTGGAGCGCATCGGCAGCACCGTCAGGTTTAGCGATAAACAAGCAGAGCCTGTTGAAGAAAAGCCAACCGATCTCGGTACGTTCCGCAATGTGGCCGACGCGCTTGGTTTGTCCAAGGAACAATACGACGCTTCTGTTCTAGGTTTGATGACAGGCAAAACCAAAAGCGATGCGTTTGATGCGCCTAAAGTTGGCGGCATTCCGGAAGTTGTGCAATGGCTTGACCAGCGCTACCGTGACGCGGGCATGCCGGTGCTTGACCTTAACAAGGCCGACGACCGCAGCACGCTGGCACGCATGCTGGCAGCCGAGGCTGTTGGCGCAATTCGCAGCGCGGGCAATGCTGTCGAATGGTACGACGAGACTGTAGCTAAAACGCTGCGTGTCATGGCTGTCAAGTACCCCGAACTAAACACAGACCCAGACGCGCGCAATGCATTTTTGATGGCCGTGGCCATCTCGTCGCAGACCATGAACGTAGAAGACAACTTGCGCTATGCGTCAAATCAATACGAAGCGTTCCGCGAAGCCCTTCGCAAAACGGATACGGGCGCATTTCCAGAGCAGGGCACTGGCAAGTCTGCGCCAGCGATGGCCAAGAATTTTGCGCTGGCCAACAGCTTGCTAAGAGAATTGGGCGCCCCTGATCTGCGCAGGTTCTTACAAACTGAATTGACCAAGCGGGATCTCGAAGGCATGGGCTTTAAGATTGGTGGCGAGTCAATGGGCGAAACGGTTTTAGGGTCCGCTGTGTTTGGACCCAAGATTGGCTTTGGCTTTTACAGCAACTTGACCGGCAACTTTGAACCCGTGACCATGGACATGTGGTTCATGCGCACCGTCGGCCGTTTAAGTGGCACGCTGCCAGCGTTTGACCCGGCCCTGTTTCCCAAACAAGTGGCCAAGCTGCGCGCTGCTTTGGCTGAGACAGGCTCATCGGCCGAGGGCGTTTACGCCGCAGACTTCAAACCAGAAGATGTTGCTGCCGCGCAACAAACCGACGAAGGCGCAATTGCTTTGGCGCGCAAGGTGTTCAGTTTGCACAACAGGCAGTTCATCAAAGAGCGCGCCAAGTTTGACGCTGGCACGCGCAAGAAGACCGCATTGGTTGGCGCAGCTGGGTCCATATTAAAATCAGCAGATAAGCCTACGGACGCCCCGTCCAGTGGCGGTGAACGCCAGCGTTTGCGCAGCGTTGTTCGCGAGATGGTAGATCTGGTTGAAAAGCAAACTGGTAAGCGCGTGCCGCCGGCCGCGTTGCAAGCCTTGATCTGGTACCCTGAACAAGAGCTCTATAAAAAGCTGGGCGTAAGGCTCCGCGTGACTAGCCAAGACTACGCTGGTGCGGCACAATCTCTCCTAAAGAAAGAAGGCTTCGATGCTAAACGAATCAACACAGCAGCCAAATCAGGATCAGGACCAGCACGACAAATGGCTGGAAAGCAAAACGCCGGAACAACTGGACCGGTTGGCGGCGCGGGTCAAAGGTTGGGTCCGTTCCAAGGACAAGAGCGATCAGACCTCATCCGAGCAAGAACCGAAAAAACTTTAGACAGCAGGGCAAATGCTATGCCCCTTGTCAATCTGTTTACTAAGCTGGATGGTCGAGGCCTTGCCAAGACAAACGTTCAAGCCGTGATTGCGCGGCGGTCAGACGCGGCTCAAATTCAATACATGCAGGACAATTTTCTCGACATCCTCGACGAGCTGGACACAGCTGGCTTAGTCGAAATCAATTGCAAATAAGGGCCTACCATGACACCAACAATGATCATCTCCGCTGACATCAAGCGCATGCTTGACGACGCAATTCACGCTGAGCTTTACGCAGCAAACCTGTACAAACACATCGCCAATCAGGTGCAGCGCCTTGGTTACCTTGGCGCGATGAAATTCTTTTTGAAAGAAAGCGAAGCCGAGTTGGATCACTACCAACTGCACGCACAATTTCAAAACGATGTAGGCACCGTGGCCAAGGTCCCAATGATTGAGGCCATGGATGATTCAATCAAATCGTTTTCTGATGCCATGGAATTGGCCTATGAAACTGAGCTTGAGCTGTATAACACTTACAAAAATATGTACTCCGAGACCAGCAGCGACCCCGTGGTCCAACAGTTTTTGCTTCAGTTTCTGGAGCTCCAGCGTACCAGCGTTGGCGAGTACGGCGACTTGCTTGCACGCATCCAGCTAGTAGATGGCGACAAAGCGGGCATGCTCTTGATCGATCAGGAGCTGGGAGCCTGATCACATGGCAACATGTAAATACACGTTCACTGGTGCTGACGGTAAGAGCATCACGGTTAAGGGGATACCCGCCCTTAAAGAATTCCTGCTTGAAGGTGGGCTGGCTCAGTACTTGCCTGCTCGGGCAACCGCGCTTGCTGAGGCCGGAGGTGGGGCGCCAGCACTTAGCCGACGCGAACAAACTGAAAGCATTGGCATTAATGTCAATCAAGACGGTGAAAATCAATACGCAGATAAAATTGTTGACGGCCAAAAAACTTTAGAAACTAGGGCTTCGGATTCGCTTCGCCCCTACGTAGGAAAACGAGTTGCCATTGTTAGAACTGGCGACGGCCCTGCTAAAGCAATTGGCGCGGTAACAATTGGCGAGCCTATAAAAGTAACTACTCAAAAACAATTTGATCAATATCGAGATCAAACTTTGGTGCCCAAAGATTCTAAGTTTGACATTGCCCCGGGCGGCGTTAAATATTTATACCCCGTAGAAAACCCGGTTCGATATGCAACCGAGCTTGATGTTGGCCTTGGCATCGTAGCCCGTAAAGTAATTGCACCTAGCCTTAGCCGCCGCGAACAAAAGAATGCGGCAGCAAGCCGCGTGTCCAACGTTAGCTCTGATCGATTCAAGCGAACCGACGAATTGCAGCAAGCCGTCACCGACTTGCAAGAAGGCAAGATTACCCAAGACGAATACAACGCCATGGTCGACGACCTTCGCCCGGTCTATCCGTACGAAAAAGTCCCTGCGCTCACAACACCAGCCGACGCTAAATATGCTTTGGCCAATGGCCGTGGTCAAAGCCCGGAGAAGGCGGCCAAGTATGGCCTGCCATCAAGCACCTTGGCCAAAGGCGACTTTGCCCAACTGCGCTTGGACATCCCTTCGTACCAAGAGCATGACTCGTGGGTGGTCAGCATTCACACACCTAAGTCCACCAACCGTGAAGTGCAAGCAGCGTATGACGCAGGCACTGTCATTGGCTACGAATCCGTAGCATCAATGACCGACGTAACTTTTGGCATGAACCAAAAGGCGGCAATCAAGATTGCACAGGGTACAAGCAAGGGCACGATTGCCACCATGCTTGGTAAGTGGAAACCCATCAGCAACCAAGCCGCAAAGGTTCGGGCTGATGCCGCCATCAAAGACTCGGCTTGGACACAGGTCGGCATGGACCCATTCCGCCACAGCTACTTCTACGACCGCGACACCATGCGCCCAGTTCTGAGCGCCGACGAGGTGATCCAGATCGGCCCTTTGGTGTTGGCCAAGAACGCCACGTTCAGCGAAGATGGCAAAGACATCACCGGCGCACCGATTGCGTTCAGCGCCAGAGAAGACGACCTCAACAGGCTGCTTGAACAAAAAATCTTTTCTGACTTTGACGCAGCTGTTGAAGAGTACAGCGCAATCAACGGCACCAAAAAAGGCCGCCTGCTTGACACCGATCTGGCACGCCTGCTGTCGCCGGAATACAGGGCCGATCGCAACCGCGCGCCTGAAGTGCACGAAGCAGCCAGCGCCTTTACTCAGCAACTGTTTGAAAAACGCATGCAAGAAATGCGCGAGAGACCGGGCGGCCTTGTGCTGTTTATGGCCGGTGGCGGCGGCTCCGGCAAGTCCAGTGCCGAGACCTTGCTAGACGATGTGTTCAACCGAGCCAACACAATTCTTGACGGCACGCTGTCTGGTTACGCCAAGGCCGTGCGCAATATCCAGCTTGCTCTTGATTCTGGCCAAGCAGTTATGATTGCTTATGTATATCGCGAACCTGTCGACTCTCTAGTTGCCGGGGTATTCAAGCGAGCCATGGACCCAAAGAACGGGCGCACTGTTGCGCTTGATGCTTTGGTAAAAGGCCACGCAGGATCAAACGAAACGGTGCTCAAGCTGCAAGGAGATTTTGCAGACAACCCATTGTTCGACATTGTCGCGGTCGACAACAGCCGAGGCAACGGTAACTTTGCCGTAGTTCCACTTGAAGAAATTCCAGTGGTCAGTAGAGAAGGTTTGAGGGAGAAATTTCAAAATGCAACAGACAAAGAACTTGAAGCAGGGCGCATCAACCAAGCGGTCTACGACGCAACCACCCGTGGTTTTAACACCGGCCCAGAAGGCCGAAGCACAGGCCAAACTATTGGCGACGAAACGCGCGCTGTTGGCGAAGGCCGAGGCCGGGGTCAGTTTGAAGGGCCAAGCTACTCGGTAAAACAAAGAGAGCTTTCGGAAGACGCCAAGCAGCAACAGGTCTTTCTGCAAGAGAAGGCCGAAGAGGCTGGCTACAAAACGATAGATGAGTTTGGCGACAAAGATTTTGACGCCTTTGTCTTAGCCGCCTCGCAGTGGCGCCAAGAAAACCCAGCTGACATGATGTTCAGCAATCGCCAGACTGAGGGTTGGATCCTCAGCCGCGATGCCACCGGCCGCTTCCGCTTTGGTGCAGGCGCCAAGGCCTACCGTCTGGTGGCCGATGTGGCCAACAACGTACTAGACAGAATTGGCATGAAGCCAGTCAGCCCTGAGCTGAGCCGCGCGCTGCGCAAGATGAAGACCGAAGTTGAGAAGGCGCAGGCCCTCACGGTCGACGTGGCCAAGAACCTCAAAGACTTGCCAGAGCAAGAGCGCCAGATGATCAGCGATGTGATCGAGGGCGAACTCAAGCGCGGCGTCAAGCCACCCAAGCGTGTGTTAGATTTGGCCGCTTCAATGCAATCAATCATGTCCGAACAGACCGCAGAACTGGTGCGCTTGGGCATGCTGACACCGGAAGCAGCTGGCCGCTGGGACGGCAAATACTTGCCACGTTTCTATGAGTCCAAGATTGGCGACGAAACAAAAGCATGGATGAAAGCGGCCAAGAGTTTGATGGGCCGCACCCGCACAATGCAGGGCATCACCGGCAACAGCCTCAAGGCTCGCGGTATGTTTGAGAACGTGCCCGTTGCTGACGTGCAAGACTGGCTCGACGAAGGCTGGGAAGTGCGCGATCCTACGTTCGACCCGCTGACCAGTGACGTCGTGACAATGTGGCGCGACTACACACGCACCGAGCGCGACGACATGGGCGAGATCCGAGATGCCATGTTCCGCTTTGTCATGGGCTACAACAAATCCCAACGCGACATGGCGCTTGGCCGTCTGTATGAAAACCTTGCAACATCATACGCAAGTCGCGTAGAAAAACCCGGTTACGTCAAGGTTCCCTCATCCACAATTGAAGACACCGCAAACGTTCGCCGCTATGGCAAGCTCGCCGGTAAGTGGGTGCCCAAAGAAGTGATGGACCAGCTCAGCACCTTTGACACATCAATGCAAAACGATTTGCTCAAGATGTATCTCAAAGGTTTGTCGATGTGGAAAGAGGGCAAGACCGTTCTCAATCCCGTATCGCATGCCAACAACGTTTTGTCTAACTTGACCATGGCTCACTTTGCTGGCGTGTCTTACTGGGATGCCGGTAAGTACGGCGGCGCAGTGCGCGATCTGATCAAGGGCGACCCCATGGTTGACGAAGCCAAAGAGGCTGGCTTGTTTGGCGGCACGTTCAACCGTTCTGAGTTAATGGACCAGCTGCCAGAACAGCTCAAGGCCATGGCCCAGATGACGGAGTCCAAAGCAGGTATGGCTGTTGACCGGGTGTTCAACGCCCTGTCATTCTTCTTGCGCAAGCCGGCCGGCAAAGCGTACGAAGCCGAAGACTTGTTCTTCCGCTACTTGATTTACCGTGACGCGCGCAAGCGCGGGGTCGACGTAGAAGACGCGGTCGATTGGTCACAGAACTTTATCTTTACCTACGACGACCTGCCCAAGGGCGCGCGTCTGGCTCGTGACTTTGCGCTGCCGTTCTTTAGCTACACATACAAGGTCGTGCCAGTGCTGGCGCGCACGGCGCTTGAGCACCCAATGCGATACGCTGCCCCGGCTGCTGCGCTGTACACAGTCAACGCCTTCATGTACGCAATGGCTGCCAGCCTTGGCGGTGGTGAGGACGAAGACTGGTGGACCGTCATCCGCCGCTACGCAACCGACCCTGAATTTAGGAACAAGGCGCGCGAGATAGAGAAGCAAGAGCGCGAAAACCTACCGCCTTGGATGAAGGGCGCCAGCGCCACGCTGGCCACACCAAAGGCTATCCGCCTTGGCATGGACGACGTGACCAACCTGCCCGTGTTCTTGGACGTAAGCCGGGTCTTCCCGGGCGGCGACTTGCTAGACGCAAACGCCAACGCCGGCGGCGTCCCGCTTTTGCAGCCGATCACACCAAGCAACCCGATACTCAACACAGTCGGCGCAATGATCTGGAACAAGGACCCGTTCTTTGGCAAAGACATTGTTGACAAGAACGACACCAGCGCAGAGGCCGCAGCCAAACGCGGCAAGTGGTTGTGGCAGCAGTTTGCACCGGCCGTTGCCATTGGCAACTACCACTGGGACCGCGCGCTCAATGTGATTGCCAACGTGACCGGCCAAGACATTTTGGGCTACACCGGCACAGGCAAAGACGGCCTGCCAGTACAACCCGGCTACGCAGCAATGCAGACCATGGGTATCAAAGCAAGACCAATCGATCTGGAGTTATCAGAACAGATCAACAAAGCGCAGCAAGAAAAACTGATACGCGATCTTGAAGCTGAGATGCGTCAGATCGACAGGCTTGCTGGCAAAGGCGCCATCACTGAGAAGAACGCCGATGCACAACGCGAGCTTCAGCAGATCAAGAAGCAGCGTCTAAAGGAAGGTCTAACTGTTGAGGGCGAGAAGCGGAAATAGTTTTCTGTTCTCGAATCCAGATGGCAATACCAGCCGCCGTGTCTCCGGGCATGGCGGCTATTTTCTTTGAGATCTCATCAAGCGTATTGTTGCGCGCGTACTCGTTCAACTCAATGAGACAACCAATGGCATCGGCTGCCAATTTAGGGTTGGCCAATACAAAGTCTTCGCTCCAGATTTTCGTGTCTTGTGTCATCAGTCAATCTCCTTCATGTAGTACTTGGTTTCAAAGCCGTCGCCTCGCAACGGTAAGCCGGGCGCCCATGCAATGGCTTCGCCCATAATCTTTTCGGCTTCTTTCAACGTGCCGCCTTTCATCTCCATGATGATCTCGTCGTGCACCGTGGCCAGCTGCGTGTAGCCTGCATCGTCCAGCGCCAGCATCGACTCGGCCAAACAATCACGGGCCACTGCCTGTGTAATGTTCTCCACCAGCTTGCCACCGTACGTAGACAGGCGCGTCCACTGCTTGGTCTTCTGGTCCTGACCTTCATACGTCAAGGACCCTGCTCTGGCCGCAATGAATTTGCCGCCGGCACTGGTCTCACGCACAAGGTCTTCAGCCTCAATGCGCGGCTTCACATAAAACAGCTTGCGCTTGCTTGGCAATTGGATCGTCAGGAACCCTGACTCGTACGCAAACACCAGCGCAGCTTTCTTGCCTGCAAGCAAAAGCGTGACAGACTTCTTGCCCAGCACCGCGTCCTTGGCCGAGCGCTCGCACGCGTACCAAAGCTGAACGATCTCAGGGTTGGCCCCGCGCCATGCGTCTTTGATTGGCTCAAGCTCATCCTCTGTGAGCCCCATCTCCAACGCGCCCATAGTCTTGAGTGCGCCGGCCCCGCCTTGGTATCCCAAAGCCAACTCAGAGATCTTGCCCTTCTGGCGGTACGGCGATTTCTTCGTGACGCTGCCGGCCGGCAAGTTAAACATTTGCTCAGCCGACGCTTCGTAGATTTTGCCGTGTGTGGCAAACACATCAAGCCGCCACTGACACCATGCCATCCAAGCAATCACACGGGCCTCAATGGCGCTGAAGTCGACGATGATGTATCTGCACCCCTCCCGCGCAACGAACGCAGTCCTGATGAGCTGTGACAGCGTGTCAGGCACATTGCCAAACAACAGCTCAAGGGTTTCGTAGTCACGGGCCTTCAACAAGTTACGGGCCAAGTCGATGTCGCGCAGCTTGTTGTGCGGTAGGTTCTGCACCTGCACCAAACGACCAGCCCAACGGCCGGTGCGGTTCGCACCATAGAACTGGGTCAAGCCTTTGACCGCGTCGTCCTTGTCGCACATGGCCCGGGCCATGGCGTGATACTTAGACACGCTTGTCTTGGCCATCTCTTGGCGCAGCTCCAGCACGCGTCGCACCGTCGCGCTGTCTGTAGATTCAAGAACCTTGGGCACGTTCTTCTTGGTCAGGTCAACGATCGTGTCGTCCTCCTCTTCGGTCTGCAACCACTTGAGCAATTGGTCCCGAGAGTTAGGGTTATCTAAACCTGTGAGAGTAATGGCCTCGGTGGTCATCCGCTCTTTAAATATGCCGTCGCACTCGATGGCTGCGTTGACCAACTCGCGGTCAACCCTTACACCCCTGTTCATCATGCGTTGGTCAAGGTGCCACAACTTCCACTCCTGATCGGGCACCGGAAACTTTGCGATCTTCATCGCGATCTCATCCTCTGAGTCAACGTCACGCGCGCAGTATTCTTTGAACAGCGCCCACTTGTCTGGATCGTGGTGCGGTAGGTTGCGCGTGCGGCCACCGTTCTTCAGTGTCGGTTTGCATGGCAGGCAGAAGTAGCGGATCAGGGCCCAGCCCGATACCAGCTTTTGCTTGTCGTCTCCAAGCCCTAACACTTTGCCTACATCACCAAGGCTGCCGGGCAGGCCAAGGTACAGCGCGTGCACGCTGGTGCAACGCCACTGGGTCACGTCCAGCTGGCGCTTGAAATGTTTGCTCAAGCACGCAATCTCAAAGGCCGCGTTGTATGCGGTCTTGGTAATCGTGGGGTCGTCCAATGCGGCAACGATGTGCTCGGGCAACGCCTGCCCTTGGGCCAGATCAATGACGCACACTTGGCCGGTGCTCCATTTAAATCCAAACAACATCACTTCGAAGTTGTCCGACTCGACGTACTTATGCACGCCGCACTTTTTCAAGTCGACATCGCTGTACGTCTCAAGGTCAATCCGCAGGGTTGCCATCTAGTTGTTCCAGAAGTAATTGGATCAGGCGCTCGTAGTGGAGCACCAAGATCCAAAGCTCCTCGTTAGTTAGGGGCGTCTGCTGCGTCATCTGGTTTCGTTACCTTTTGCAACTCGTCCATTTGAAACAGTGCTTGGCCGCGAATCTCCATGAAGAGATCCGCCACCTTCTCATGCGGCAGCTTTGCCAGAGCTTCCAACACCAGCTCAACGCCGGCGGGAACCATCTTGATTGACAGGACTGGGGGTTTGGTTTGTTCGGTCATGTTGTGCTTTCAAAGGCGGGGCCTACTCGCTGCACTGCTTACTATGCGCTTCACTTCAGAGTCACGCAGCATCCGCTTTGGGCCCCTAAAATTTAATTGAGGAAGTCGTCTTCGACCGCAGTGAAATCGTCGGCTGCATTAGATGCACCGGCGCCGCCCAATGGCTCGCCCTC